>ERZ791934.373-NODE-373-length-62573-cov-3.513676_pt1 | contig 62573 bp, 60 predicted proteins | sample MGYA00510125_ERZ791934 | MGnify/ENA primary metagenome ERZ791934 (study PRJEB30046, sample SAMN00993240) | human gut metagenome | study: EMG produced TPA metagenomics assembly of the A metagenome-wide association study of gut microbiota in type 2...
CCGCAGCCGCCACTGGACAGTACGGAACTGGATGACATCTACGAACTTCCCTTTGAAGATGAGTATCATCCTATGTATGAAGAAGAAGGCGGCATACCGGCATTTAGAGAAATTAAATTCAGCATCGTGTCCAGTCGAGGCTGTTTCGGCGGCTGCAGTTTTTGCGCGCTGACCTATCATCAGGGCAGGCAGGTGAGAAGCCGCAGCAAGGAGTCCATCGTCAGAGAAGCAGAGAAACTGACTGCAAAAAAGGATTTTAAAGGTTATATTCACGATATCGGCGGTCCAACAGCTAATTTCAGAGAACCGGCCTGCAAGAAACAGTTAAAAAGCGGTGTCTGCAAGAACAAGGACTGCCTCTACCCTCATCCATGCAAAAACATGGAGGTGGATCACAGCGACTATTTGGAAGTGCTGCGGGCTGTCAGATCCCTGGATAAAATCAAGAAAGTATTTATCCGATCGGGTATTCGCTACGACTATGTCATGGCTGACAGAGACAAGACTTTTTTGAGAGAGCTATGTCAGCACCATGTCAGCGGCACCCTGAAAGTGGCGCCGGAGCATATTTCTGACCGAGTACTCTATTATATGCGCAAGCCGGAGAAGCAGGTATTCATCGACTTTGCTGAGGAATACAGGAAAGTCAATGAGAAACTGGGAATGAAGCAATACTTGATTCCCTATTTGATCAGTTCTCATCCTGGCAGCACCCTTTCTGATGCTGTAGAGTTGGCGCTGTTTTTAAAAGAATATGGCTTTGTGCCGGATCAAGTGCAGGATTTCTACCCCACGCCGGCCACTTTGGCAACCTGTATGTATTATACTGAAAAAGACCCTTTTTCCATGAAGCCGGTGTATGTTGCCAAGGACATGGAAGAGAAAAAGATGCAGAGGGCGCTGATCCACTATAACAAGCGGGAAAATAGAGACACTGTGATCAAAGCCCTGAAAAAAGCTGGCAGAGAAGACTTAATAGGTTATCTGCTGGGCGGAAACAGAGGTAAGGCGAATGAGTCTGATAAGAGAATTTACAAAGATCGTAGGGGAAAGTCAAAGACAGTACAAAAACGTAATAGGAAAACCGCTGATTCTCACGGAGGAAGTAGGCGCTGAGGCTGCTGGCAGCGAGAATTTGCTCTGTCACGGCGACAACAAAGCCTTTATGAAAACTTTGCTCGATGAACGGCAGATGGCGGGTAAAATACAGATGATTTATATCGATCCCCCCTTTTTTTCTAAATCTAACTACGATGCGGTGGTCAAAGCGGGAGATACCAATATCAAGCATCTGGCATACGGAGATAAATGGGAGAAAGGGCTTTCTGAATATCTGAAGATGCTGGCGGTGAGACTCTATCTGATGAAAGATTTGCTGGCTGATGACGGTCTGATTTGGCTGCATCTGGACTGGCATGTGGTTCATTACGCCAAAGTGATCATGGACGAGGTCTTTGGAGAAAAGAATTTTGTCAATGAGATCATCTGGACTTATAAATCAGGCGGAACCAGCAAGAAACATTTTGCAAGAAAGCACGACACCATCCTGGTGTACGCTAAGAGTGGGAAATACCGATTCTATCCTCTGCAGGAGAAGTCTTACAACAGACAGTTTAAACCTTACCGCTTCAAAGGCGTCAAAGAATACAAAGATGAGGCAGGCTGGTATACCATGGTGAATATGAAAGATGTGTGGAACATAGACATGGTAGGACGGACTTCGGCAGAGCGAACCGGTTATGCCACCCAGAAACCGGAACAGCTTCTTTCACGGATGATCGAAAGCTGTACTCGTGAGGGGGATATCTGCGCCGACTTTTTTTGTGGCAGCGGTACGCTGCCAGCGGCAGCGGGTAACATGGACAGAAAGTTTATCGCCTGCGACCTGGGCAGTCTGGCCATTGAAAGCACCATAAAAAGATTGGTTAAACAGGAAGAATCATTTCAAGTTTTTGATTTAAAACCAGAAGGAAAGTCAAAAATAGATGCAGTCGTAGAAGTCAAAGAAGAAGAAATACCTTCTTCTGATAAACGTCTCTTAAAAATAAGTCTGGTTTCTTTGAAGGAACGGGGACTGTCCAAGACTGTTGAGAGAAAGTCTAAGGATAAGGTAAAACAGGTTCTGAAGGAGGATCCTCTGCAGATGGTTGAAGGCTGGAGTATCGATTTTCACTATACTGACGGCGTTCATCGGCCGGAAGTCATCTTTGTGAGAACAAAAGGCGAACTGGAGACATCTTACGAAAAAATTATATCTCAGAAAAGTCTCATTTGTGTAAAGATCGTAGACATTTTTGGAAATGTTGTGTTTGAAAGGATAGGATATGAAAGAAACCATGAAACAGAGAATCATTGATTATTTTTTTCTGATTTTAGCCTGCGCCATCGGCGCTTTTGCCACTACGGCCGTAATGATTCCCAACGGTTTGACCATCGGAGGCCTGACGGGTATCGTGAGAATCATGCAGTACTATGTCAGCTTTGATTTTTCTCTGATGTATTATGCTGGTGCTTTTGTCATTCTAATTATCGTCATCGCCACCATCGGCATCAAAGAAGCGAAGAAGGTTTTGGTCGTGACAATCATGTATCCGGCCATCCTGTTTGTGCTGGAACTCTTTGATTTTAAACTATTGGAAGAAAAGGATGTGATTCTGGCTGCCATTTTCTGCGGTGTCTTTTCAGGCGTCTGCAATGGAATCGTCTTTTGGAGGGGTTATGCTTTCTGTGGAACGGAATCCATCGCCAAGATCATCAAGAAGAAATTCATGCCCCAGGTGGACATCAGTAAAATTCTCCTCGCTTTGGACGCCTGTATTATCATCATTTCGGCTTTTATCTACGGTCGAAATATTGCGCTCTATGCCCTGGTTACCCAGTTCATCGCTTCAAAGATGGTGGACTTTATCATGTACGGTTTTGAGACGAAAATCGTCCAGGTGGATATCATCACGTCGAAGGCGGAAGAGACCATCGAGTTCGTCATGAAGAGCCTGGATCGTGGTGTTTCCAGCAGAAAAACCGTTGGCGAGTTTACAGGAAAAGAAAAAAAGGAACTGGTAGTGCTTTGCTCACCGAGAGAAAGCATGCTGCTGAAAAAATTTCTGGCCCAGACAGACCCGGGGGCATTTGTCACTGTACTTCATGTGGATACGGTCTGGGGCAGCGGTAAAGGCTTTACCAGCATTGAGAAAGATATATAACCAACCGTTCATGGTTTTGAATTCATTTCTGTGGTATCATAAATATACCATTGAAAATAGAATCTGAATTACGATTCAATGAACGCTTCCTTGCGAGCAATCTTGTAAAATTGTGCGTTCATTATATCATGAATATTCATTTGAAAATAGAATCGGACTTCACGATTCAATGAACGCTTCCTTGCGAGCAATCTTGTAAGATTGTGCGTTCATTATATCATATAGAAAATCTCTGGAACTTAAGAAAGAAATGAAGAGGAGGACGTATAATGGCAAAATATCAATGCAGAGTGTGTAAGTACATCTTTGATGAAGAAAAAGAGGGCATGAAGATTGCCGACATCGACGCGTGTTTCATGTGTGGATCGTCTGTTGACAATTTTGAAATGATCGAGGACGATGAGGGCAATCCGGTGACCGGAGGACAGCCAGCGGCAGCGGCACCAGAGGAAAAAGCGGAAAGTGAACTGGCGTACGATGGGGCCTTTGTAAGACACGACGATAGCTGCCGTTACATGGATCAAATTCACGATATAGCGGTGTCCGGTGAAACTCTTCATGCTGCTATGAGTACCCAGATGCCCATGCCGAACTGGGACGAGATCCTGCTTCTCGGCGCACAGCTGAACCCACCGCCTCTCGACGACGATGCGCCTGTCAATATACAGACGATCATCGGCAAAAAGGCGGCGAAGCCGATGGTATTGGAAAGCCCGATCTACATATCCCACATGTCCTTCGGTGCGCTTTCCAAAGAGACGAAAGAGGCCCTGTCAAAGGGCAGCTCTATGGCAAAGACAGCAATGTGCAGCGGCGAGGGCGGCATCCTGCCGGAGGAAAAAGCAGCCGCATACAAATACATCTTCGAATACGTACCGAATCTCTACAGCGTCAACGACCAAAATCTGAAGGAAGCGGACGCTATCGAGATCAAAATCGGACAGGGCACCAAGCCGGGCATGGGCGGACATCTGCCAGGCGACAAGGTGACTGCCGAAATTGCGGCAATCCGCGGCAAGGAGCAGGGCAAGGATGTGCAGAGCCCGTCCAAATTTCCAAACATCAACTCGAAGGAAGATTTGAAAGATCTGGTCAGCCAGCTTCGTCAGCGTTCAGACGGCAGACCGATCGGCATCAAAATCGCCGCGGGTAAAATCGAAAAGGATCTGGAATTCTGTGTGTTCGCAGAACCTGATTTCATCACGATTGACGGACGCGGCGGCGCTACCGGCTCCAGTCCGTTTTTCCTGCGAGAAGCGACCAGCGTGCCGACTGTTTATGCACTGCATCGTGCAAGAAAGTACCTGGACTCCGTTCAAAGTGACATCGATCTTGTGATCACCGGAGGACTGCGGGTATCTGCAGACTTTGCCAAAGCCATCGCTATGGGTGCAGATGCAGTGGCAATCGCATCTGCGGCACTGATTTCGGCAGCCTGCCAGCAGTATCGCATCTGCGGCAGCGGAAACTGTCCTGTCGGCGTAGCAACCCAGGATCCGGAGCTGCGTAAACGCCTCAAAAAAGATGCTGCGGCGCAGAGAGTTGCCAATTTCCTAAATATCAGTGCGGACGAATTGAGAACCTTTGCTCGAATTACTGGCCATGAAGATATTCACAATCTCAGTGTGGATGACCTGTGCACCATCAGCAGAGAAATTTCTGAGTTCACCGATATTGAACATGCATAATGAAAGAGTGCGCCAGAATCAATACGGATTCTGGCGCATGTTATGTAGGCAGGGTTTCCTCATAGAGTGGGCAAAGTGCCATAAAAGGGTCAAAAGCAGGCCGATTCTGGCACTTTTTATAAATTTTACAGGGTATGCCTGCGTCAAAGAGAATGAAAACGAAAGAATTTATGATTTAGAAAGGGATATACAGATCATTCTGAACTATTTTGTGTGGTTTTTCTGTTCTTTTGTGATTCAGTGGGTGGCTCTAAGGCAAATTGATCTGCCCTGCATAGACAAATCTGCCCGATTTGGACGAAAATTGGACAATTAAGGCACTTTTTTGTTTCAGACACGTCAATATACCGGGATGGGGTATATAGGACAAGCGCAAAAGCACAATTTTTGCTCTTGACTTTGCCAAAAAGCTGTGTTAGAATTCCTAAATATAGAAATGAATAGAAAACATCAAAACCGATGACCGAGAGTAGTAACTGGCAAAGGTCGCTTTGAGAGAGCTGTAGATGGTGAGATTACAGCAGTGGACGTGGCAGCCAATGGACTCGGGAGGGCAAACCGAAAGGCGGAGCGCTGAGTAGGGGAGACGGGATTCGACCGTGACATCGAATGACATATGCTAGTATGTCCAGAGTGCGTCTTGCCTGTGAGGGCAGGCGAATTAGGGTGGTATCGCAGAAGCATGGCTTTTGTCCCTTATCGTTATGGGGCAAAGGCTTTTTTATTGCCTCATACCCACTCAAGAATATCAGAAAAGAGGTAAACACAATGCAGTTAAACGACAAACAATACGATCTTATCAAGAGACAGATCAACAAGGTAAAACAGTATGATGGCAATTTATATCAGAAGAAATTCGCTAGTTTAAATACAGAGGACCTGGTAACACAGGCCGATTTCGAAGCCATTCCTTTTACAGAAAAGGATGAGCTGCGGGAGGTCTATCCCCTTGGCATTCAGGCTGTGCCTGACACGGAAATCGTCAGAATCCACTCGTCCTCTGGTACGACAGGCACGCCGATTATCATCCCTTATACAAAGAGAGACGTGGAGGACTGGGCTTTGATGTTTGAGAGATGCTATGAGACAGCGGGCATCACCAACACGGACAGGATTCAGATTACGCCGGGTTACGGACTCTGGACTGCAGGCATCGGCTTCCAGCTGGGCGCAGAAAAACTGGGTGCGATGACCATCCCTATGGGACCGGGCAACACGGCAAAGCAGCTGAAGATGATGGTAGACCTCAAGAGTACCGTACTCTGCGCGACTTCTTCCTACGCACTGCTTCTGGCTGAAGAAATCGAAAAAAGAGGAATCGGAGAAAAAATTCATTTGAGAAAAGGCATCATCGGTTCCGAGCGCTGGGGCGACAAGATGAGAGATCGCATTGCAGATGAACTGGGCGTGGAACTTTACGACATCTATGGATTGACCGAAGTCTACGGACCGGGAATCGGCATCAGCTGCCACAAAGACGAACCGATGCATTACTGGGACGATTTTGTCTATATCGAGATCATCGACCCGAAGACCGGCGAAGTGCTTCCTGATGGAGAAATCGGCGAGGTGGTCATCACGACCCTGCGCAAAGAGGGCGCGCCTCTGATCAGATACAGAACTCACGATTTGTCGAGAATCATTCCTGAAAAGTGCGGCTGTGGCTCCAAGTTCCCGAGAATTGACCGTATCATCGGCAGAAGTGACGACATGATTAAAGTCAAGGGTGTCAACATCTATCCGGGACAGGTGGAGGACGTTCTCCGCGATGTCAAAGGCGTCAGCAGTGAGTACCAGGTGATGATCGACCACATGAACGGCAAAGACATCATGACCCTGTTCTTTGAAACAGAAGACGGGGCAGATAAAAAAGCTGTCGAAAAGGAAGTCGGCGCTGCTTTTAAGGCGAAGGTAGGCTTGCAGATCAAGCCGATGGGCGTCGTCATGGGAGAACTTCCTCGAAGTGAAAAGAAAACGACGAGAATTTTTGATAATAGATACTAATTTAGGGAGGAAAAAGATGAAAAGAGTGTTTTCCGGCGTACAGCCGACAGGAAATATCCACTTAGGCAATTATTTAGGCGCATTGAAGCAGTTTGTGGAGCTGCAGGAGGATCACGAATGCCTCTACTGTATCGTAGATATGCACGCTATCACGCTGCCGCAGGATCCCAAGGAACTGAAAGAGCACATCCTGGACGTGGCGTCTCTCTATCTGGCAGTAGGTGTGGATCCAAAGAAGTCCATCGTATTTGTCCAATCAGATGTACCGGGTCATGCGGAGCTTTCCTGGATTTTGACCTGCAATTCCTATACTGGAGAGCTCTCCAGAATGACGCAGTTCAAGGCTAAGAGCAAGAATCAGGAATCAGCGCCGACGGGACTGTTCACTTATCCGGTTCTCATGGCGGCTGACATCCTGCTCTACGACACAGACGTGGTGCCAGTGGGCAATGACCAGAAGCAGCACATCGAACTTTGCCGTGACATTGCGACGAGAATTAATAACACCAGAAAAAAGACCTTTGTCATTCCAGAAGGAAGGTATCTGAAAGAGGGCGCTCGGATTATGGCTCTCGACGATCCAACACAGAAGATGAGTAAATCCGCAGAGAACATTCACAGCAGAATTTCCCTGCTGGATGAGCCGTCAAAAATCAAAAAGTCCATCATGAAAGCGACTACCGATTCAGAGGGTATTGTTAAATTTGATGTAGAAAACAAGCCGGGAATCAGCAACCTGATGAATATCTACAGCGTTTTGTCCGGCAAATCCCTGGATGAACTGGAAAAGGAATACGATGGCAAAGGATATGGCGACTTCAAAAAAGATCTGGTCGAGGTCACCGTAGAAGCCCTGGCTCCGATCAAAGCAAGATATGAAGAAATCAGACATTCTGACGAACTGCTTGAGATCCTCCGGGATGGCGCTGAAAGAGCGAACGCCATCTCTGTCAAGACCATGAAGAGGGTGAAAGAGAACTTCGGGCTGGGTCTGTAACACAAAACGAATTCATCTGCGGCCTTCGTTGAGCCGCAGCCATATTTGTGCGGTGTCTAAGAAGTTTAGCGCCGCAGTGGAAGACGTCGCTTTGGATCTGATGGCAAAGGCGATGGTTCTGAAGGCTGGAATCTCCAGCCTTTTTTTAATGAAAGGAAAAGAAACGTTTTTCAGCAGCAATTCGGGATAGAGACTGAATCCGAATCCCTGGCTTACCATGGACAGAATACTGAATTCGTTGTCCAGACGGTATGCAATATTGGCTTTTTTGCCGTGGCTGGCGAAGACGGCGTGGACTTCAAAATCAGTACTGACTGTGGTGTCGATATATGGATACTTGTCCAGATCATCTATGGGAAAAAAGGTCGCTTTTGCCAGGGGATGATTCATAGGCAGAATTGCCACCATGGGATCGTCGATCAGTTCTACAGTTTCGATTTTTTTCTTTGGCGGCATGATGATGAAACCACAGTCGATGTCGCCGTCATAAATCATCTCTTCCAGAAGGTTAGCGTCGTCACAGCACTTGATTTCGATGTCGATTCCCGGGTGGAGTGCAGAATACATTTTGATCATGCCAGGCAGCCAGTTGATATGGACGCTGGCAGGCGCCCCGATGGTGAGGCGGCCGGAGTCCAGGTTTTTCAGTTCGTTGACCTTGTTGTACAGCCGATTTTCCATGTTGCAGATGCCTTTGATAAAAGGAAGCAATTCCTTGCCTTCTGCGGTGAGGACGGTACCGCCATAATTTCTGACGAAGAGCTTGATGTCCAGTTCTTCCTCTAATGTGTTGATCAGATAGCTCATACCCGTCTGGGTATAGCCCAGAAGATCGGCGGCATGTTTGATGCTGCCCATCTCTGCAACCTTTAGAAATGCGTTGTATTTTGGATTATTCATAGTCCCTCCTGCAGGGTAAAAGTTTTTCTGTAAATTGATAGCGGAAATTCTCGTTTTACATGTATTAATAAAAGTATTATACTATGATTAAAAAGAAAAGACAAATAGAGAAGTGAAGGGGGAGGTGTCAGATATGAAGGCAATTTACAAAATTTTAAAGGGAATCGAATATAACCGCGCGGAACAGCGAGATTTTATTATGGAAAACTACAAAAGAAGAGCTGAAGATGTTTCGATGCCGTGGGAAAAATACCTAATCAAGGACAATGCGGTTAAATCCGACGAACAAAGTGCATAGTTGTTTACAAATTTAGATAAAAGATAAAAGATGGCTCCTGTGCCCGCCGGGTATGGGAGTTTTCTTTTGACCAACCTTGGATTGATGTTACAGAGAAATATTCCAGCTGCCTGACAGTTAAGCAGAACAGGAGACTCCTGGATGGCGTGCATAACAGAAATGGCTATTTTAAAGAAATCTGCGTAACATGGCCAGCAGTAAACCTGATGATCGTCAGCTTGGTATTGAAGCATCTTGAATGAACACAGAATAAAGGGCAATCTAAAAAGTATTAGAAAGTGAACTTTTCTTTTTGTGCAAGTTGTGATATAATGAACGCGTTGATTTAAAACGGTGTTGCCTTTTTGCCCCGTGAGCGTCGCAATCGGCTAGGCAAAACGGACAGCGTAGCGAACAACGTGAGCGGAGGAGTATGCGAAGCATACGTTGTCGCGAGGAAGCATCCATTGAATCTCTAAAAAATAATATGCGCCTATAGCTCAGGGGATAGAGTGGCACACTCCGAATGTGAAGGTCGCAGGTTCGAATCCTGTTAGGCGCACCAAAAATAGATAGGCTCCTGCCTATCTATTTTTTTGCGCATAGGAATTGAAGGATTCGAACCTGAAAAGGCGCGAGGGTGAAGTTCGCAAGTCCGGTGGAGCTTGCGAATAGCGAGCGGTTCAAGGCGACCGAAAGAGGAGCCGCAGAACGGTGGCTGCGAAGCGGACACGAAATCCTGTTAGGCGCACCATAGAAAAACCATCGAAATACGTTGAAAATTCAATAGTATCGGTGGTTTTTTATTTTGCGCTGAATGAAAATTGCTGTAAAAAAATATGCGATTTAATACAATTCATTGCATTCAAGTGTTGCACCCACTGTTACACCCTTTTATGCAGAATAAAAAGCTTATCCTGCTTTGCACTGACAAGGGTTATACTTCTTTGCCGGCATCAAATAAAGTCACGCTCATTGTGTTTTAGACGTTTTATGCAGGGGTGCATTTTTGATGCAATCTGGAATCGCCCAAATTTCTAGCCTTTATGACATAATCTTCCTCCTTTGTGAACGAATCCGAGAGAATTAAAAATATTTTGAATAATTATTAATCCAGTAAATGCAACTGGATTCTTGAGGCAGACGCATGATAAGCGTGTCAATGACTTTCCTTTGGCACGCTTATTGCTATTTTCTATGTCGTCCGTTATCAATCTGGTACCAGCAATTATCATTTAATTAGGAGGTTAAGTTATGTTTAATTCTATCGTGACCACGTTGAACGACATCTTGTGGGCGACACCTTTACCGATCCTCTGCCTGGGCGGTGGGCTGCTTTTTACCATCGTTTTGCGGGTTCCGCAGCTTAGGCACATCAAAATCATGGTAAAGATGCTTTTTGGCAGTAAGTCATCCGATACGGGGCTCTCCTCGTTTCAATCTTTTTGCCTGGCTATCGCCGGCCGTGTAGGAACCGGCAATATCGCCGGCGTCGCTACAGGGATTTGCTTTGGCGGGCCGGGAGCGCTTTTCTGGATGTGGATGGTGGCCATCTTTGGCGCAGCGACATCCTTTATTGAATGCTCTATGTCACAGCTTTACAAGGAAGTAAGGGACGGAGAGTATCGAGGCAACGCCGCTTACTATTTTGGCAAGCGGTTCAATATCAGAGCCTTTGGCCTGATTTATGGCGTCATATTCATCGCAGCAGAAGCTATGACACAAAACTGCCTGCAGGCGAATGCCTGCGCACAGGCGCTGAACACTTCTTTTAACGTTCCAGTGTGGGTGACGGCAGTCGTCATGGCAGCCCTTGTCGCTTACATTACTTTCGGCGGTTCAAAGAGAGTCGGACGTTTTGCCGAAATCGTCGTGCCTGTCATGGCAGCAGCCTACATCATCGTTGCGCTGATTATTCTGGCACTGAACATTACCAGCGTACCGGCGGCTTTCGGACTGGTTTTCAAATCCGCTTTCACACCGGGATCTGTCTTTGGCGGGGCACTGGGCAGCGCGGTCATCTGGGGAACAAAGAGGGCCGTCTATTCCTCTGAAACAGGCATGTCCACAGCAACGCCGTCTGCCGGCGCGGCGGAAGTATCACATCCCGCTAAGCAGGGCTTGGTTCAGGCGTTTTCCGTATACATCGACACCCTGTTTGTCTGTACTGCAACAGGTATCATCATGATTCTGACCAATGTATTCAACTGTGTGGGTGAATCCGGCGAATACTTGATTCAGTCAAGCATCCTCGGTGAAAACGCAGATCCCGGCGCTCCATGGGTTCAGGCAGCCATTGGCACGGTGTTCTCCTGGGGGCCTGGATTCATTTCCATCGCTCTCGTGTTCTTTGCATTCACTACCTGCATGAACCAGATGTACAACTGCGAATCTACTTTGACTTTCTTCTTCAAAGGCACAACGCCAAAGTGGGCGACCATGGGGCTTAGGATCTTGTTTCTGGCATTTGTCGTATACGCAGGTGTCATTGAGAGTACGACTGCATGGGCTTTTGGTGATGTGGGGATCGGTTTGATCACCTGGGGCAATATGATTTTCCTGATCACTTGTCTGCCGATAGCCAGAAAGCTGCTTCTGGACTTTGAAGAACAGAAAAAAGCAGGGAAGGATCCGATCTTTGATCCGGACAAGTTCAACTGGCCTGGCACCGAAACCTGGCGGGGCATCCGTGACAGATATCTGTCAGGAGAACTGCCAAGTGATCCTAACTTTTTACCAAAGGAAAAATAGCAGAATCAATGGAGCAGGGCTGCCAACCGGCAGCTCTGCGTTTCAAAAGGAGAACATAAAAATGATGCAAATGAGTAAAAGTGCTCTGACAATGCCGACTTCTGGCATCAGGGCCATGACAGTCTTGGCTGCAAAGTATGACAATGTTTTGAGCTTTGGCCTAGGAGAACCAGATTTCCCGACGCCGCAAAATATCATCAATGCCGGCCGCAACGCACTGGATGAGGGATGGACAAAATATGTCGCTAACCAGGGTATCGCGCCCCTTCTCAGTGCTTTGGCAGAGAAGATGAGAAAATATAATGGGATGGAGTATGTGACAGAAGAAAACCTGCACATCACCTTCGGCGCAGGCCAGGCCCTCCTTCTGACCATGGAGACCATTCTGGAACCAGGAGACGAAGTGATCGTGCCTACACCGTGCTTTCCAAACTACTTTGGATATATTCACATGGCTGGCGGTACTTCAGTCATCGTACCCACCTGTGAAGAAAATGGATTCCGGGTGACAGCAGAAGAGATCAAAGCAAAGATTACGACCAGGACAAAGGCGATCATTCTGAATTCGCCGTGTAATCCTACGGGCGCGGTATTGACAGAGGCGGATATACGGCAGATTGCTGCCGTTGCAGTGGAACACAATTTGATCGTCATTTCCGATGAACCATACGAAGCCATTATTTACGACGGACAAAAGAATTTCAGCATCGGATCTATTCCGGAGATGAAAGATTTGGTCATCACCATAAACAGCTTCTCGAAGTCCTATGCCATGACTGGCTGGCGAATCGGTTACGTGGCGGCACCTGTGGAGGTGAGAAAGCAGATGACCCTGCTACAGGAGAGCATGGGCTCCAGCGTGACAGCAGCCTGCCAGATAGCAGCCTGCGAGGCGATTACAGGTTCGCAGGAGTCTGTGGAGGGGATGCGCAGTCAGTATGAGAGACGGCGGGATATCCTGGTTGAAGGTCTGAATCAGGTACAGGGGTTTTCCTGCATCAAACCGGGAGGTGCCTTTTACGTTTTCCCAAATGTGAAGTCTTTTGGGATTTCATCTCAGGATCTGGCTGTCAAGATTCTTGATCAAGTGCAGGTGCTCACAACACCGGGCAGCGCTTTCGGAGACAGCGGGGAGGGCTATCTGCGTTTTTCCTACGCTTCCAGTGAAGAGACAATACGAGAAGGGCTTACTCGATTAAAGCACATGTTTGGCGAGAAATAGAGGTGGATTGGAGTGAAAATATTTATTTATAATTTGAGAGAGTATGACGAGAAGTTTTTCTTTGATCAACTGACACAGGAATATGGATTCGACTATACGGGTTATGACGACTATCAGACAGTGGAGAACATTCCCATGGTCAGAGGCCATGAAGCAGTTTCTATTCTCGCGTCAGAATGTACGGACGAGATGCTTGCGGCCTTTGCCGATAACGGCGTCAGATATATCCTGACCAGAAGCATCGGTACAGATCACATCAATCTGCAAAAGTGCAGAGAACTGGGTATTCGTGTCGGCCATTCACAGTATTCTCCTGACAGTGTAGCAAATTACACCATTATGTTGATGCTCATGGTCTGCAGAAGATTTGCCCATATTATGAAAAGAGCGGAACTGCAGGACTATTCTTTTAAGAACAAAATGGGCAGAGAGCTGTCAGGCTGCACAGTGGGTATCATCGGCACCGGCAGAATCGGTAAGACCGTAATCGACCATCTTGCCGGTTTTGGCTGCAAGATGCTGGCTTACGATCTCTATCAAAATCCGGAGGTGTCAGAGAGGGCGGAATATGTGTCATTAGAAGAACTCTTTGCACAGTCAGACATTGTCACCCTTCACACGCCGGCAACAAAAGAGAATTATCATTTGATCGACCGCGAAGCGATCAAAACCATGAAAGACGGGTGTATGATTATCAATGCAGCCAGAGGGACTTTGGTGGACAGTGATGCATTGATCGAGGGAATTGAGTCACGCAAAGTGGGCGGTGCGGCACTGGATGTGCTGGAAGATGAAGCCGGTCTTTATTTCCTCAATCGATCGGGAGAGGTCATTTCTAACAGACAGATGGCCATTCTGAAAAGTTTTCCGAACGTCATCCTCTCGCCGCATACTGCATTCTATACAGATGAAGCAGTTTCCGACATGTGCAGATGCGTGTTCGAGTCCGTGAGAGCTTTTGAAGCGGGAGAGGTAAACCCCTTAGAAGCTTAGTACCTTGCTTACATTAATATTTTAAAAAGAAGAATAGCTCTTACAACATAAACAGCCCAGGTGTAACGCTGGATCAAGCATTACGCCCGGGCTGTTTTGCTCTAATAAGACAAGAATGGCAGTTTCAAACGCTTGCCTCTCTGCAATATGTAGAGCAGGGCATAGAGGACCAGAGGCATGATCATGCCGATCAAATCATAGGAAGATTGAATCAGCAGATTAAAGAGGGCATGCATGGTGATTGCGATGGACAGTAAGCCAAAGGTGCCGGTATAGAAGAGTTTTTTCTGTTTTTTTACATAACAGATGCCAGTGCCGATGTTGACCGTGCAGAGACCGTGCATCAGGCTGGCGGAAAAACCTCTTGCTACCGCCCAGGCCAGGGTGACACCGTCCAGGTATTCTACCAGAAGCACGGTGTTTTCCAGTACGGCAAAGCCGACACCTACGGCCATGGCGATGGGAAGCACCCGCCCCCGGCTGTCGTCCAATAACAGGGCGTAACAGAGCACCGGCAAAGCTTTTAGCAGCTCTTCCACCATGGGCGGAATCTTCTCTGAGAAACTGCGGGAGTCCAGACCCGAAAGCGGAAAGGCGATGGTATTGATTTCATAGGCGGCCAGTGCAGTGAATGCGCCCAGCAGAAAGAAGCCGATGATCCAGCGGGAGCGGGATTCCAGCAAAGGGAGCATCAGGAGCAGAGGGATGCTTAGACAGGAAAAAACTATATAAACCATTTGCGCACCCCCTTTTCGGCTAGCGGCAGCAATAAAACCAACAGGAGACAGGAGAGGATCGTAGCAATCCGCCTCACGCTCTCAGGAAAGAAAACAAATTGACTGAGCAGTTCTGTGATACAGAAGAAAACAGCACAGGCGTTGTATGGCCGCATCACGCGGATGATCCCCAGCTCCACATCGGGAAAGACCAGGTGCTTGACCGCAAAATAGAGAGTCAGGGTCATGGGAATGACCAGAAACAGAAAAGGAAGGCTGGCTGTCAGGCCGGCTTTTGCCATATTGAGGGTCAATAACCCCAGGGGAAGGATCAGGGGTATAGCTGCAGCCAGTCTGATTCTGCGATATTCTTTTTCTCCGCCGTCGGCCAGACGATCCATAGCGCCATAGTAGGAGGAGAGCAGAAAGAAATAACAGCCGATATGACCAAAATAGCCCACGTGAAATCCGGCAGGCTGGATTCCGTGGACTGCTTGATAGCAGGCGATGAACAATGTTCCGAAAAGGTAACTGATCATGCCGTATAACAGGATTTTAAAGAACAAAGGCTGGCGCCGCCGCAGGCAGGCAAAGGCTCCGTAGGCTACGGAAATCAATGCCGCTGCCGCCTGAATACCTGTCATGCTGATTCCTCCTGATCCTGCTTTTTCATTCGTCTCTTCATGATGAGCCACATGGCGAGCATGCCCAGAAGTACCCCTGCTAAGACGCTGACAGCAACTGGTGCAGCGCTTACGCCTCCCTCCTCCGAAGAAAAGAGACTCTGGCCGCGGGATACCGAATCCAGTGTCTTTGTGGAGCCCTGCATCGAGGCATTGGCGCTTTCCAGATAGGAATTGTACTGACCCATGAAATCCTGTACGGCTGTCATTTGGGATTGTACGTCAGTGCCCAGTTTTTCCAGATGAGACTGCAGGGTGCTGATGACTTTGCCAAACTCTTCAGCAGTATAGTTTCCAGACGCCGTCATCGGGTAAGAAAGTCCTTTTTCGTCCATGTAATACTGCAGTTCTCCCGGCAATGGGATAGGCTGGTCTTTTGCCTGCGTTTGCAGATTACGAGCCTGTTCCAGATATTGTGAAACGCGATTCTGCTCATTTTGAAGAGCGGTGATTTTGTCAATCTGCCCCGAGGCATTCTTCTTCGCCGCATTGGCCAGTTCCAACTGCAGTTTTGCAAATATTTGCTGCACCGAATCGGCAGAGTCGGTGCCAGTTATCATAGAACCGGTCTTTGGCGCATCCTGCGGATCTCCCAGAACGGAGGTGTCAATCTCTTTGATATTTCGAATCATTTTGGCTATCGTACCTACAGGCTTTTCCTCGTTCAAGGCGTCTGTAATCTGTTCTGATACTGTAATTGCCTGTTGCAGATCCTTTTGCAGAGTCTTCAGCGCATCGTTATCTGAAGCGTAAACCGGAAGGGTGAACAGGGGAATCAACGCCAGAACGAAAATAGCAGTCAATAACTTCTTACATTTTATCATTTCGATTTCTCCTTTCGAAAAAAATATCTTCCATCAAAAAGATATACGTAATAGCTGGCAAAACGTCCCAAGGGAAATCGCCGGGTTTTGTTCTATCCGATTGGCTAGTATCTGACGGATTGTGGTAGAATAATGTTTACAAAAGAGCGCACCAAAAGCGAGGAAATCACAAGTCATATGCAGTATGATGGTTTCAGGAGGTAAGAAGCATGGAATGGTTAAAAAATCTGAGCGATGCAATCGCTTATATCGAGGAACATCTGGACGACGAAATTTCTTATGAAAGAGCGGCAGAAATCGCCTGCTGCTCTCCCAACTACTTTCAGCGCATGTTTTCCTATGTGGCTGGAATATCATTGTCTGACTATATTCGCCGCCGCCGCATGACCCAGGCGGCTTTCGACTTGCAGCACAGGAATGTCAAAGTGATCGATGTCGCTCTGAAATACGGCTATACCTCCCCAACGGCTTTTAACCGCGCGTTTCAGTCTGTCCACGGAATTTCTCCTACGGCATCGAAAGGCGGGGGCAGGCTGATCAACGCATATCCGCCCATCAAATTTTCAGTGGCGATTACAGGAGGGAGCGCAATGCCATATAGAATTGAAGAAAAAGAAGCCATGAGAGTGGTCGGCATCAGAACGCCGCTTACGGATAACATGGAAGAGAATCAAAAGAAGGTGCCGGGATTCTGGGAGGAGACTTTGCAGGGCGGCAGCTTTCAGGAAATCTGCCAATTTGCAAATCGGCTGCCGGAAGTGATTTTGGGGATTACAGAATATCAGAGCTGCGGCAAAATGTATTACTATATCGCGGCAGCTACAGATCTGCCAGTTCCACCTGGCATGCATGAACTTGAAATTCCTGCGGCAACGTGGGCCGTGTTTGAAAACGAGGGCCACTTCAAGGAAACGGTACAGAGTGTTTTTCGGCGCTTTTTGACAGAATGGCTGCCCTTTTCCGGTTACACTTACACGGAACTTCCCAATATAGAGGTATATCCCATTAATGAAGATCGAAAAGGCCATACGGAGGTCTGGATTGCAATCAAAAAAGAAGGAGAGGAAAGAAATGAGTGATCAAATAGAAATCAGGGAAGTTGAACCGATGCGCGTAGCATATATGCGCTATCAAGGGAAAGCGTACGAAGCAAACGGAGTTTTTCCCGAGGTCTTTAAATCGATCCGCGGAAAGACAAACGGGGCGCCTTTTTTCTGTTACTACGAAATGGATCCCCAAACAAAGCAAGGTGTTTTGGAACTATGCGTTCCCACGGCGGAAACACCAAAGGGAAATGGAATTGTAGTCAAAGAGATGCCGCGTATCAAAGCGCTCTGTGCGACCCATATCGGTTCCTATGAGACGATGGAGCGCACCTATGGGAGAATCGACAGCTATGCGGCAGAGCATCACCTGCGGCTACAGATGCCTTTTAGAGAAGTGTTCATAAAAGGACCAGGCATGATTCTCAAAGGGAACCCGGAAAAATACATAACGGAAATTCTCTTTCCGATTGAGGAGGACTGAGATGGAAGCCATTGCTGTAGAAAACTTGACCAAGCAGTATCACAATGGGGTACAAGCCCTGAACGGTCTCTCCCTGACAGTAGAGGAAGGGGAAATCTTTTCCCTTCTGGGACAGAATGGATCGAGCAAATCAACTTTGATCAATATCCTGACCACTTATCTTTTGCCCACCTCTGGCAAAGCGGTGCTCTTTGGAAAGGACGTGGGCACAGAAGCATCTGCGATACGGCCGCAAATAGCCTGCGTGGCGCAGAGGACTTCCATCGACCCTTACTTGTCCTTACAGGAAAACATGCTGTTTCAAAGCCGTCTGCACAAGATACCTAAGGCAGAAGCAGAGGCGCGTATGAAAATTCTGATTGCCGCCTTTGGCCTGGAACGATATTTAAATTATCCCGTAAATTCATACTCTGGCGGTGTCAGACGACGTCTCGATATCGCTCTCAACATGATGTCCGATCCGAAGATTTTATTTTTGGACGAACCGACAGTGGGGATGGATTTACAGTCGCGGCAGGCCATGCATACAATGATGAAGAAAATCCGCAGAGATTTTGGCACGACCATATTTTTGACGACCCATTATCTGGAGGAAGCTGACAGCCTCAGTGACAGAATCTGTATTATCAGAGGCGGTAAGGAGGCTGCCCAGGGCAGCCCAAAAGATTTGCGCAGATATTTAAAGCAAAATTTTTTGAAAGTGTCTTTCGAAAACCCGGCCTCTGCCAATGACGCAAGGACCTGTCTGCCTGCGCTGTTTTCCACTGATACAGTGCGATGGGAGGGAAATGCCGCACAATTTCCCATAGCGGACAGACAAAAGGCACTATCGCAGACGGCGGAGGCCTTGCTCGATAGGAAGCTTCGCTTTACGGGCATAGAAATCGTAGAACCATCTATAGAAGAAGTATTTCTGCATTTGACTTGTGAAAGGGGAGAAGTGATATGAGTGTCCTGCCATTGCTTTGGCGAAATATGAAGTGGCGTTATCACAACGCCTTTACCATCGTCATGACGATTCTGCAGCCGATGCTCTGGCTGGTTCTCTACAGTGCGGTAGCGGGACAGACCATGAAGGGCGCCGGGATTTCAAACTATACCGCTTTTATATTGCCTGGATTAGTCGTTTTAGTTTCCTTCAGCGCCTGCAGCAGCGGAGGAATTATGAACTACCTGATGAAAGCGGAGGGCAGCTTTTACCGCATCCTGATTGCGCCAGTATCGAGAACATCTATCATCACAGCGCAAATTTTAGAAGCCGTTTGCTGTACCTTTCTCGAAGTAGGTATTTTATTTGGAGCAGGGCTTTTCTTTTCTGTGAGAATTGCTTCTGGTTTTGTCGGCATGCTGCTGATTGTACTGATTGTATTCCTGACAGCTTTTTTCATGTCAGGTCTGACTTATGCAATCAGCCTGCGCCTGCCCAACGAGGTCATCTACGAAACTGTCATGAATGCAGTCGTGCTGCCAGCCTTTTTTCTCAGCACCGCCTTATTTCCAGCAGATACCTTGACAGGCCCGCTGAAAACAATAGTCAATTTCAATCCCCTCACCCACGTGATCAACATTTTGCGCACCTTGCTGTTACAGGGAGAAGTCCACTCGCATAATCTGCTGTGGGTGATATGCCTGCTAGTAGTTCTCTGCGCGATCAGTTTTTGTGCAGCCTTACGGGGACTAAAAAAGGAGATGAGTCTGTAAAACAAAGGACTTGACAGAACTGAATACTTAACATAAAATAATAGTCGTTATATAACGACTATTATTTTATGTTGGAGGAGAAAGAACTATGCCGCCAAAAGTGAAAACCAGTAAAGAAGATGTGATAAAGGCTGCTTTGAAAGTGGCAGAGAAAGAGGGCGTTGCCGCCATATCGGCCAAAAGTGTTTCCTCTCAATTGGGAACCTCTGTCGCACCGATTTTCAGGGTCTTTGCCACCATTGAGGAACTGAGAAATGAAACGGTATCGCAAATTTATGCGCAGTATATTGCGTATTTGAAGGACTATCCCTTTGAACGCAGCAAGTTCTTCACCTATGGTCTTGCCTACATTCAGTTCGCGAAGGAATACCCTAATTTGTTCAACGCGTTGATGGAATGGGGATTTTTTACGGCAGATGCCATTGGGAAAGAAGTATCCAACCAATTCGGATTTATTGAGGACAGTGTAGCGTCTTTGAGCAGCTTGAGTGTCGAACAGGCGCAAGAATTGTTCTATCATGTCTGGCTCTACACCCACGGGATTGCCTGCCTGATATGTAAAGGCTCGCTTCATTTATCAGAGGAGGAAGAGAAGAAGCTGCTGATTACAGCCTTCGAGTCTTTTCTCAGAAATTATCAATAATTGTATCTGCGCCATTAGAATAGGAGAAAAAATGAATACGCTGATGATAAGAGAATTTGGAGACTTCAGAATACCGGATTCAAATTGTTTTGACCTGACAAAAACAAATATTGCAGACTGCATCGGCTGCTGGACTTGCTGGTGGAAAACCCCAGGCATCTGCATTCACGAGGATTTAGCGGATTTTTACCGCAGTTATATCAACGCTGACAAAGTAATCATCTTCGCAAAATTAGAAAATGGATTTGTCAGCAGTAAGCTGAAGACACTGCTGGACCGCATGATTCCACTTTTCTTGCCTTATACGATCTTTGAAAAAGGGGGAACCTGGCATGTGCCTCGCTATCCAAAATATCCAGCGATCGAGTTCTATTTTAATTATGAATTTGAAGAAGAAGCGGATGCACATATTTTACACGATTACATACACAAAGTAATTGAACAATTCCACTCAAAGGAGATCTGCATCGGACATGTCTCTCAGTTTCAGGAGGCCTCATTATGAAGACGATTTTATTAAATGGCTCACCCAAGGGAAACGTGCAGAGTTCTGGCAGTTACTTTTTAGCAAAGGCTTTTGCCAGCGGTATGAAAGAACCCTGTGAAATTCGATCAGTCTATAAGGAAGACCGATGGGAGCTGCTTCAATATGTCAGTCAGTTTGAACGGATCATCTTTTTCACGCCTAACTACATTCATTTGATTCCCGCCAGAACCTTAGATTTTCTGTATGCCTTACCGAAAGGGTCAGAAGGGCAGTCTCTCGGTTTTATCATTCAGTCGGGGTATCCGGAAAGTGCAGAAAGTGAAATCGCAGGCCGCTTTTTTAAACGGTTTGCTTCTCGTCTGCAGTATGGGTATTTAGGAACTGTTGTAAAAGGGGAATGTGCAGGACTTGCCATCATACCGGAGAAATTCGGTAAATTAGAAAAGAAATTTGCAGAATTCGGCGCGCTGTATGAAGAACGCGGTTTTTTTGACGAAACTTACGTCAGAGATTTTGCCAAACCTTATACGATCTCTAAGCCGATGGCGCTGCTGCTTAATATGACCAACCCCATTGGAAACATTCTGGGCTGGCACAAGATCATGAAAGCAAATGGCGCCTATGATAACAGACGGGATAGGCCTTATTTACGGCTCTAAACACTCACATTTGTTTCTAAAACTGAAGAGAATATTATAGAAGTAATCATTCTCTATAATCTGGTCGATTTTTAAAGAAGGTGCACCGGCGTGTATCGCTCAAAACGGTCAGCGACTCAAAAGAGCCGATCAAGACAATGGGCGGGATGACAATCGTACCGGACTGCTTAATTGAAGATATTGTCGTCAGTGAAACAAACCTATTACTCTTACCGGGCGCAAATACATGGAACGATCAAAGACACGGCGCTATCATCAAAAAGGCAGACGAGTTTCACTCTTCAGGCGCTACCGTGTGCGCAATCTGTGGATCCACCGCTGCCCTCGAGGGTCTTGGGCTATTAGATCAGCGACCCCATACCAGCAACGGGCCAGGATTCCTTGAAATGGTCTCACCTGGTTATCAAGGACAGAACTTTTATGTAGATGAGCCATCAGTAGCAGACGACAACCTGCTTACTGCCAGCAGCACCGGCGGTCTGCTGTGGACAAAACAAATTATCGAGCGTTTAGGCGTTTTTGAAGCAAACACCCTGGAAGCCTGGTATGCGTATTTTAGTACCGGCGAACTGGAGCATTTCTTTGCCCTCATGCAGACTCTGCCGCCTGGCAATGGAAACTGATACATCTTTCAAAAGAGAAAAGCGGGTGAGTGTGACCGACACTTCATCCGCTTTTTGTATTCCTGAATGGCTGTTACCTATCTCAGTATTTATTTAGAATTTCTATTAACTCTTTTTTAGTCAGAGAAATCGCCTTTTTTTCGGCGAGAAGTGAGTTGATGATCTTGTCTCCGATACCGCCTGTATAATCTGAAGCGTTTTCTCTCACGATATACAGATTCTGCGATGAGAGATGTTCTAAAATTTCTATATTTTTTAGATTGCTTCTGCCGATATCGACATCGGTCAGAACTACCAAATCGGCAGACTCTATTGCCAGCAGGTTCTCATCGAATGCTTCGCCACTGATCTCGCAGTAGGGTTTTTCTGTGATGGTCTTGATACCCAGGGATCTGCAGAGTTCATAATCACTGTCGCCAACATTCAGCACGCCGCAGCTGACTTCATAACCTTTGTTGTGGAAGGCTTCGATGATATAACTGCCGCTGCCGCCGCCGCAGATGATGTGGACCCTTTTTCCGTTGCTCTTGCGCTGTGCGCTCTTGTTGCTGCGCAGGGGCACGATTTCAGCGGCGCCTGTCAGTGGGTTTTCCCGCACGACCAGGTCGATCTTGTAGACCGGTTTCAGCACCTCTTCGCGGATGACCTCACTGACTCTGCCGTCTCTGGCTTTCTGTCCCTCATTTAAAACGAGAATTCTGTCAGAAAAACGGGCAGCCATATTGATATCATGAAGGACTGCGAAAATGGTGATGCCTTGCTCCCGGTTTAACTTCTGCATCAGTTGCATGACCTCCAGGGTATATTGAATATCCAGGTGGTTGGTTGGCTCATCCACGATTAAAAGCTGCGGCTGCTGTGCTAAAGCGGCTGAAATAATAATTCGCTGCCGTTCTCCTCCTGAGAGCTGAGTGATTTTTCGCTCTCTCAGATGAAGGGTTCCCGTCTGCTCCAGGGCCTGGTCGATCAGCTTGTAATCTTCTTCCGTTTCGGACTGCATCCTCTTAAGAAAGGGATGTCTGCCCATGGCGACGATTTCTTTGGCTTTGAAAGCGAAGCTTGCCTGAAAAGTCTGAGGGACTACGGCAGTAATCTGTGCTCGCTCCTTCGCTGATAATTTCTCGTTATCTTTCCCGTTTATGTAGATTTTCCCTTTTCTGATTCCAACAATGCCGGTAATGGCATGAATCAAAGTGGATTTGCCGGAGCCGTTGGGCCCGATGAGAGATACGAACTCTCCCCGATTTACAGTGCAGGAAAAGTCTTTGATGATGTCTTTCTCATTATAACCGATGGTAACATTTTCAAATCTTAATATTTCTTCCATAATTAAAGCACCTCTGTATTCTTTGCTCTCAGCAGATAAATGAAGAAAGGCGCACCGATGATGGCCGTGACGATGCCTACTGGTATTTCAGAGGCGATAATGCTTCTGGATATGGTATCACAGATACAGAGGACAATTCCACCCAGAAGAAAAGACATAGGCAGCAATTTTTTGTGAGCTGGTCCCCAGACTAGACGTACAATGTGGGGAGAAACCAACCCTACGAAGCCGATGATTCCGCTTACAGAAACACAGGCAGCCATGACCAGGGATGTTACGATGAAAAGAATCCTCTTGTTTTTTTCCACGTCGATGCCAAAACGTATGGCAGTCTCATCACCCAGTACGATGATATCCAGTTCCTTGGCGAAGAGGAAGATGACGATCAGCCCGATTATGATATAGGGGAGCACATTGAATACGTGATCCCAACCTTTTGAGGAAAAGCTTCCTAAGGTCCAGAAATATATTTTTTTCATCTGATTGGCAGATAGCAGCATGGCAAAAGAAATCACTGCTGTCAGCAGTTGATTCACAGCAATGCCGCAGAGCAGCAGGGAAGTGGTATTGGCCTGCTTTCCGACTTTGGCGATATTGTAGACGAAGAAGATTGCCAAAATGGCTCCGCCAAAGGCGAAAAAAGAAATTGTATTCAGTCCCAGGAAGCTGGCGGGTATGGCTAAAATGATACCGATGGTAGCGCCAAAGGCAGCGCCGGAGGAAATCCCCAGCACAAAAGGATCAGCCATAGGATTCTTAAAAATTGCCTGGTATACACCGCCGCACAGAGCGAGTGCCCCTCCTACGAGAAAGGCCAGCAGACTTCTCGGAAAGCGCAGATCCCATATAATTGTATTCTTCGCTCCCAAGGCGTCTGCTTCCGTTTCCAACAGTCCCGTCATCTTATTTGTCAATACGATGAGGGTATCTTTGATCGTGATATCTGCTGCACCAAAAAAAGTACATACTAAGATTACTGCTGCTACACACAGCAAAGAGAAAATGACTGCAGCAATCCATCTTTTTTTCATATTAATCGTCCAACTTTCCTGTATGAATCAGTTCGCCCAGCGCTTTCAGACCTTCTAAAAATCTCGGACCATTTCTGGTGATCTTGTCCATGGTAGGGTCTTCGTAAGGGATGAAATACACTTCTTTATTCTTAAAGGCATCGATCTGGTCGAATCCGTCCGGTTTTACAAATTCTTTCTCTGATGAGAAGCAGAGATAAACCTGTGGATTTTCTTCAATGATTTTTTCGGCAGAAAGCTGCGGAGAACTGTAGTCAAAGTTCAGCGCGATGTTCTTTGCATTGATCAGATTTAAACTATTGCCCAGATAATCTTCTTTGCTGCTGGAGTATAAGTCTCCCAGATCGATGAAGACACTTTTTGTATCATATTTGGCAAATTCTGTTTTTATCTCTTCTGCTTCTTTTTTCATGCCGTCTACGATTTCCGCTGCCTTTTCGCTGGTGCCTGTAATCTGTCCTACATCCGTGATGCCTTTGTAAATGCCGTCCAAATCCTTAGCTCCGATAGAATAGACGTTAATTCCGGCTTCGTTGAGAGCGGATACGGAGTCTGCCGCAGTCTGTCCGGATACAAAGACGACATCGGCTTCGAGCTCAATGATCTTCTCCACATTTCCGCTGTTGGTATCCCCGATTTTTTCAATGCTCTGTGCCGCTTTCGGATAAGTGCACCAGTTGGAAACTCCAACAACCTGGTCGCCAAGGCCCAGGGCGAAGAGGATTTCTGTGCAGCTTGGCGATAGAGAAGCAATTCTCTGTGGTGCTTCAGTAAATTCCATTTCTGTTCCCAAGTAGTCGGTCACTGTCATAGGAAAGGATTTTGCTGTTTCTTCTGTTTCACTGCCTTCTCCTCCAGAACTGCAGGCCGTCAAGGCTAAAGTCAAAACTATAATTAGAAAAACCGTTGTTATTTTTTTCATTTGTTCCTCCTAAAATTATCAATAAATCGACATTTTTTCGTATTTAAAAATTATATCCCATAGGTGTCCATTTGTCCAATAGCAAAAAATAACGTGGGCAATCTCCTTTTATCAGAAGACTGCCCCCTATGTGTTGGTACTATTCTTTCTCTGCTAATTCATCTAGCGCTTTTCGATTGTTTTTCAAAAGTACTAATAGTGCTTTTTTCTGATCTTCGCTGCACCCGCTGAGAATATTTCTGATTTCTGTTTCAAAATTAATTGTGTATTCATCAAGATTGTCATGGAGAAGCCAGTCGACAGAGACGTGTAAAACATTGGACGCTTTAACAAGGGTTTGAATGCCTATTCCAGTGTTTCCGTTTTCCATTCCACTGACATGAGCAACAGAAATATCCATCTTCTCGGCCAGATTTTCTTGGGTTAATTTTTCTTCTTTACGTGCAGTTCTAATTCTACGTCCTATTGCTTCATAATTTAGTTCAAATGCCTTATCTTTATCATTCATGATGCGAATTCCTTTCACTGCAGCTCCGATATATTATTAACATTATTGTATATTTAAGCGAAAAATATTATAATAAACTGTAAATAGAAGTTATTTTAGTTTTGATGAAATACGAAATCTCCATGAAATCTCCCTTGCCATTTCAGCTTGAAAGGGTTAGAATGAGCATAACATAATGGAGCGATTCGTTATGCAGGAGGCCGCAATGGATTACAAACCAATACCGCTGAAAAGCAAAAACGATTTTTTTAAGAATATACCGGGCAGTGTCTATCATTGTCTAAACGATCAGTATTTTACTATGATAGACACCAATGAGGAATTTCTGGATTTGGTGGGTTTTTCTTGTGAAGAGATTGCCATGCGGTTTCAAAACCGACTCCTTGAGATGATACATCCCTATGAAAGAGAGGATGTAATTATGAAGCTGGAGGAGAGGCTGTCCAACTGCTCCAAATGTACCTCAAATTATCGTATTCTATGTAAAGATGGCAATTACAAATGGATTTTGGATCATTGCAGAATCGTCAAAGATGCGGAAAACCAGGAGACGATTATAGGCATCATGCTCGAAACGACGGAGATTGAAAACACGCGTGAAGCATTAGAACTGACTTTGGACCGTCATCGTGTGATCATGGAACAGACTTCCGATATTTTATTTGAATGGGACATTACTACTGACAAAGTCCTTTGCTCCTCACATTGGAAAGAAAAATTCGGCTATGAACTGGGCATTTATAAGCTCAGTGATTGTTATCAGTTGCCTTACCTTCATCCGGATGATCTGCCGAAAGTGGAGAAATTGTCACTGGAGATACAAAGCAGAAATCCGTATCTGACAACAGAGCTTCGCATCCGGCAAAAAGAAGGGGACTATCTGTGGTGCCGCATCCGTATTTCCAACCAATTTGATGAATGGGGATGTCTGAACAAAGTAATCGGCGTCATTCAAGATATTGATGAAGAGAAACGAATGATTGAAAATCTGCGCAGGCGTGCGGAAAGAGATGCTCTGACAGGTCTTTATAATCGGGCGGAAACGCAGAAACAGATTAAGAATTACCTGGAACAGAAACCAGATGAATACAGCGCGCTGTTTATGATCGACACAGATAATTTTAAACTAGTCAATGATAAGGGTGGCCACCTTTTTGGTGACGCTGTGTTGTCAGAGATTGCAGCAGGAATGAAAAAAATCGTTCGCAAAAGTGACGTTGTCGGCAGAATCGGAGGAGATGAATTTACAATTTTTATCAAGAATATTTCCTCCGCAGAGGCGGCCAAGGTAAAGGCCCAGCAGCTGCTTGATATTTTTCATCATCTTTTTGAAAAGGACAAACAGAGTGTTGCCGTCACTTGCAGTATCGGCATCGCCATGTATCCGTGGGACGGCATTGATTTTCAATCGCTGTACGGCTCCGCGGACCAGGCTCTATACGATGCAAAAAATCGTGGCAAGAACTGTTACACGATGTATGAAAAAAACGGCAGAGAAAGATTCCTCAACATACATAATTCCAGCCTGGGCGCGGCAATTGACTCTGACGTGAGAGTGTCAGAGACGGGACCTGAAGATTTAGTCAACTACGTGTTTCAAATTTTATACGATACTGAAGATACGGATGAAGCCATCAGACTGCTGTTAGAGATTATCGGAAAACGATTTGATGTGAGCCGGGCCTATATCTTCGAGAACACGGACGATGGAAAGTACTGTGATAATACTTATGAATGGTGCAGCGAAGGCATTTTGCCAGAAAAAGAGATGCTGCAGCATGTGTCATATGAAGATTTGGATTCCTATGCAGACTTGTTTAAAGAAGATGCCGTCTTTTATTGCCGGGACATCAGCAAGCTGACTTCGCCTGCACAGATCGCTTTATTTGAGCGTCAGCATATTTGTTCCACTTTACAGTGTGCAATGATGGAGAACAGCAGCTTTGTCGGCTTTATTGGCTTTGATGAGTGTACGGGAACCAGGCTTTGGACCAAGGAAGAGGTGGGAACCTTATCGAGAATTTCACAGATGCTGTCCACTTTTTTGCAAAAGAAACAAGCCCAGGAAAGAGATCATCGGATAGTAAGCCAGCTGCGAAATATCTTGGACATGCAGGACGCATACATCTATGTGATAGATAAGAACACCTATAAAATATTATATTTGAATCAAAAGACGAAGCTGCTGGATGCAAGTGCTAAACCAGGCATGTTCTGCTACGAGGCATTCTTCGGCAGGACTTTGCCATGTGTTAGCTGTCCGCTGCTCCACGAGGAAGTAAAGGAAGTCTATAATCCGAAATATGAAGTGTGGACAAGAGTACATATCGAACCGTTTCAATGGGAGAAGGAAGATGCATACTTGATATCCTGCTACGATATCACTGCATATATGAAAGATTAAAATCAAAAAGACACCAGATCTGAGAAATGGGCCTGGTGTTTTATTACCTTTGATGATTAAGGAGAAGAGAATGACTGGATTTAGAATCAAACGTGTAAATCTACCAGCAGAATTGGAGCTGGCTGTTGATTTCAAGAATTTCGTAAGGTATAGCAGAGAAGAGGAGATGGATCTCATCGATTTGAAAGTAGAAGGCCATGTCATGGAAGAGGGGGACTTAGGGCAGTTGACCTTTGAGAATGTCTTTTTCGATCACTGTATGTTCACTGCTGTGTCCCTCTACAACTGCACCTTTAAAAATGTGTATTTTGAAGGCTGCACCTTTCCCAGCTGTAATTTTTCTCATAACTGGCTGAATCAGTGCAAGTTCAGCAATTGCCAGATGAAAGGTGCTGATTTTAGCGAAAGCAGTATTTCCAATACAGAATTTACAGAATGTAATCTGAAATACGTGAATTTTACTTCGTCCAAATTAAACAATTGTGAGGTGAAGGAAAGTGATTTGTCCGATGCTTTTTTTGCAACCTGTTCTCTGAAGCAGATGAAGCTGGATCAATCACAGTTTATCAATACGGAATTTTTTAAGACGCCCTTAAAAGATCTGGATTTTACTACTTGTATCCTCGAAGGAATCAGCGTTTCAACGGAAGGCAATGAGCTGAAGGGGGCCTTGGTTAACGTTTATCAGGCGGCGGAACTTGCCAAACTTCTGGGAATTGTTATCAAAGAAGACCTATGATTTACCGCATAAAAATTGACAGCACACCTGGGAAATGGTACTCTATTAATATGGAAAGAAAGGGTAAATTTATATCACAGAGGTTGAATCAATGAAAGATTATAAGTTAGAAAAGAAATTTTATGAGTTCCGTGATCTGCGTGAGCTGCTTCGAACTTCCGCAGAAAAGTATCCGGACAAGGTTGCCTTTGTCACCAAGATCAAAGATAAAGGGACAAAAGAAGTAAACTATATCAATACCACCTATGCCAACATGTTTGAAACCATGGAGTATCTCGGTACGGCGTTGATAGAAAAGGGTTACCAGGATAAACGAATCGCCGTGATCGGTGAAAACAGTTATCACTGGTGTCTTTCATACTTTACTGCAGGCTGCGGCGTAGGTGTTGTCGTGCCTCTGGATAAAGGGCTGCAGAAGGAGGAATTGGAAAGCTGTCTCAACAGGAGCAATGCAGAAGTTATCTTCTACGACAAAAAGCAAGCGAAAGTGATTGAACAGATTTACAAGGACCAGACGACAAACCTTTCACTTCTGATTGCCATGGACTTTGCGTCTCAAGAAGGTGAGAACATGATGAACCTGATCGATATGGGCCAGAAGCTGGTTGAGAATGGCGATAGAAGATATTTGGACGCAGAAATTGATCCTGACGCCCTGGGATTCCTTCTGTTTACATCAGGAACGACACAGCAGTCCAAAGCCGTCATGCTCTCACACAGAAACTTCATGAGCTGCAACTACGGCATGAACTGTGAAGAATTGTTTTTTCCCGACGATGTCAATATGATGATTCTGCCCCTGCATCACTGCTATGGAATGTCAGGTCTTTTGACCTTCCTGTCTCAGGGCATGAAAAACTGCTTCAGCGACGGACTTAAGTACATCACCATGAACATGAAAGAATATGGCGTATCGGTTATCATGAGTGTACCTCTTCTTTTGGAAAGTATGTACAAGAAGATCAACAAAGCCATCGAATCCCAAGGGATGGAAAGTAAGATTCAGTTTGCTCTGAAAGTCTGTCAGACTAGCGAAAAGGTGGGGATCAATCTTAGGAGAAGGATGTTCAAACCGATTATCGATCAATTGGGCGGCAGAATGCGCTTCATCATCAATGGTGCAGCAGCCCTGGACCCTGTCGTTTCAAAAGGGCTTAATGACTTCGGCATCCTGACCGTTCAAGGTTATGGATTGACAGAAACCTCACCGACCATTTCCAGCGAAACTTACCGTTATCTCAAACCTGGCTCAACGGGAAAACTGATGCCCAATGTGGAGGGCAGGATTCTCGAACCCAATGAAGAAGGCATCGGCGAACTGATTGTTCGCGGCGACAATGTGATGCTGGGTTATTATGACAACCAGGAAGCGACTGACGAGGTCATCAAGGATGGCTGGCTCTATACAGGAGATTTGGCCTATTTTGATGAAGAGGGCTATCTATTTATCTGTGGAAGAAAGAAAAATGTCATCGTCATGAAGAACGGAAAAAATGTCTTTCCGGAAGAAATTGAAAACTTGATTAACGTGCTTCCTTATGTAGAGGAAAGTATGGTATTTACCAGAGAAAAGGCCAACGATTTCGTTTTATGGGCAAAAGTCGTCTACGACAAGAACTATCTGACAGAAAACGATATGACCTTTGAACAGCTGCAGGCGTTATTTGATCAGGATATGGCAGAGATCAATGCCGGTATGCCAGCTTATAAAATGGTTAAGAAATATTACTTGTCTGATAAGCCAACAATCAAAACGACCACAGCAAAGACAAAACGAGCTGATGAAATGAAAGAAATTCTAAAAGAGCTGACGGAACTGCAGCTGATTTAATCGAGGAGGACAATATGCAGAACTTTAATTATTCGATCCCGACGAAAGTTTATTTTGGCAAAGGACAGATTAAGAAGCTTTCAAAAATATCCCAGTTTGGGACTAAAGTTCTTATGGTTTACGGCGGAGGAAGTATCAAAGGCAACGGTATCTATGATAAGGCTGCGGCAGTTTTGAGAGAGAGCGGTGTCAGCTTTTTTGAGCTGTCAGGTGTTGATCCCAATCCTCGGATCGAAACCGTCGCTCTGGGCGCGAAGTTATGTAAGGAGAAAGAAATAGATGCTGTTTTGGCAATTGGAGGCGGCAGCACCATCGACTGTGCGAAGATGATTGCAGCGGCAGCAAAATATGACGGGGATCCTTGGGACCTGGTCTTAGACGGCAGCAAAATAAAAGACGCATTGCCAATTGTCACCATTCTTACTTTGGCTGCGACTGGATCTGAAATGGATGGATTTGCAGTGATATCCGATATGGATAAAAACGATAAGCTGGATACAGCCAGTGAATTGATTAAACCGGCGTTTTCAATCCTCGACCCTAAGTTTACTTACAGCGTATCGCAGAAACAAACTGCGGCCGGTACAGCGGATATCATGAGCCATGTCTTTGAAGTGTATTTTACTAGAGAGAAAGACGCTTTTCTGCAGGCCAGAATGTGTGAGGCCGTGCTGAAGACTTGTATTAAATATGGACCTGCGGCTATGGAAAATCCAGAGGATTATGACGCGAGAGCTAATTTGATGTGGGCCTCCAGCCTGGCGATCAACGGACTTCTGTCGTATGGCAGTGATGTGCAGTGGTGTGTTCATCCTATGGAACACGAACTCAGTGCATTTTACGATATTACCCATGGCGTCGGACTTGCCATTTTGACTCCGGTATGGATGGAATATGTATTGTCGGAGGCGACCATAGACAAATTCGTCGAATTTGGTATCAACGTATGGGGAATCGACGCAGAAAGAGAACCGCGGCAGATCGCAGAGGAATCCATTGACCGGACCAGAGCCTTCTTTGCGCAATTAGGACTTCCAAGAACTTTGGCTGACGTGGGCATCGGAGAAGAGAATCTGTCGAAAATGGCGGATAAGCTGGACGGATTGTTTACTGATACATACATCCCATTGACAGGTAATGAAGTATTAGAAATTTATAGACGCGCTTTATAATATTACAACACACAGACCATGAAAGACCTTGTACCGGATAAAATATCTGGTACAAGGTCTTTTGGAAGAGAGATGGAAAGGAGGAGCTATGGAATATATCACCAGGAGTATTGAACAGAGTTTCCTTGAGGCGAATAGAACATACAAAGTCGTTTTAGTGGTGGGAGCGGAACAGATTGGAAAGACCACCATGATGAAACACTTGTCCCAAGGTCAAAATCGCACTTATGTATCCCTTGATGATCTGCATCCGCGGACTTTGGCGGATACTGAACCCGATCTGTTCTTCGAGATTTTCAGACCGCCCGTTATCATCAACGAAATACATTTTGCACCGTCAATTCTACATAAAATGAAAGAAATTTGCGAGCAGAGTGAAGAGTCGGGATTGTTCTGGCTGGCTTGTCCGCCCAAGGCAGCTTTTATAAAAGACGCTAAGGACATACTGGGCAGCAGCGTTGTCGTTTTAGAAATGTATGGCTTGTCAATGAGAGAGAAGAAGAACCTTGCCTTGGAGGCGCCACTCCACTTTTCTTATGACGAAATGAAGGTTAGAGAACGATTGGCGCCGAAGAAAAATTCTGCAGAGACGTTTCGTCACATTTGGCGGGGTGGCCTGCCAGATATGATCGATATCTCACAGAAAAATAAAACAAAACGTTTTTGGCATTACTTTTACGAAGGGCTGATGTATCAGGTGCAGCAGAGTAAAAAGGTCAAACACCTTACGGAATTCAGCGATTTTCTCTCTGCCTGCGCCGTAAACATCTGTAAGGTTCTTTCTGTGAGGCGGCTGGCACAAGCGTCAGGCGTTTCCTGTCCGACAGCTACCAAATGGCTGCAGCTTTTGATTGATATAGGGGTCATATATCTGTTGGAACCGTATGAGAATGATGAAATACCGCGTCTGATCGGTAGGCCTAAGCTGTATTTTACTGATACGGGGCTCTGTTCCTATATTTCTAATTGGAAGACGCCGGAAGAACTGATGTATGGATCAGAAAGCGCAGCCTATTTTGAGAATTTTGTCATCATGGAACTTGTAAAGAATTTCGCAAACCGAAGTGACGGCATAAAGCTGCGTTTTTTGCGAGACTGCAATTGCCGGGAAATTGATGTTGTCGTCGTTGCGGGAAGAAAACTTCATCCTTTTGAAATCGATAAAGCCGCGGCCCCTTGGAGAGATTTGACAAAGAAGTTTTCACTCTTTGACGAAAAGTCTGTCATCAGAGGCAGCGGCGGTATTATATGTTCTTGTAAAGAAGTTGAACTGATCGACGAGCAGGATTATCTTCTTCCTTGTCATCTTCTCTAAAGAGAAGATCAACTCTCGATTTCGTTGATCAGGTTCACCATTTCGATGGCGCCTACTGCGCAGTCGTAACCCTTATTTCCGGCTTTCGTACCAGCACGCTCGATGGCTTGCTCGATGTTGTCAGTAGTGAGGATTCCGAACATGACGGGCATATCAGCGTGCAATGAGACCGATGCGATGCCCTTTGATACTTCGGAGCATACGAAGTCGTAGTGAGACGTATTTCCTCTAATGACGGCGCCCAGGCAGATGACTGCGTCATATTTCCCGCTATTTACCATCTTCTGTGCAATGAGTGGTATTTCAAATGCGCCGGGACACCAAGCTACCTCAATCTGGTCCTCGTGGACATCGTGGCGTTTTAGTCCGTCTAAAGCGCCGCCAAGCAGCTTGGATACGATAAATTCGTTGAATCTGGCACAGACGATGCCCACCTTTATTTCTTTTGATACTAATTTTCCTTCATATACTTTCATTGAAAAACCTCCTTCGCCGGGACGTCCGGCATCTGTTAATAATTTAGAATATGGCCCATTTTCTCTTGTTTTGTCTTCAGGTAGAAGAGATCATGGGTTGTAGCCGGCATTTCAATCGGTACACGATGGGTAATCTCCATGCCGAATTCCTTCAGTTCGTAAATCTTCTGCGGATTATTGGTCAGCAGACGCAGTGTCTTCGCACCCAGATCTTTTAATATCTGAGCGCCGATGTAGTATTCCCGCAGATCGCCGGCAAAACCCAGCGCCAGGTTGGCTTCTAAAGTGTCCATTCCTTGATCTTGCAGTTCATAAGCCTTCAGCTTATTGATGAGGCCGATCCCTCTGCCTTCTTGACGCATGTAAAGCAAAATGCCTCTGCCTTCCTTCTCAATCTGCATCAAAGCGGCAGAAAGCTGCTGCCCGCAGTCACATTTAGTAGAACCGAAAGCGTCTCCGGTCAGGCACTCGGAGTGTACTCGACAGAGCAGATCCTCTCCGTCTGTGATGTCGCCTTTGACCAGGGCGATATGGTGTTCTCCATTGAGCTTGTTCACATAACCGTGAGCGACAAAGCTTCCGAATTTTGTCGGCAGCTTGGTGACGGCAACACATTCGACCAGTTGATCGTGTTTTTTTCTGTATTCCTGCAGGTCTTTGATGGTGATGAATTTGATATCGTGCTTTGCCGCCAATTCTTTCAGTTCTGGCGTGCGCATCATGGTGCCGTCATCTCTCATGATTTCACAGCAGAGACCGCACTCCTCCAGGCCGGAAAGCCTCATCAGGTCAACCGTTGCTTCAGTATGGCCATTTCGTTCCAAAACGCCGTTTTTCTTTGAAAGTAGCGGAAACATGTGACCAGGCCGCCTGAAGTCTTCTGGTTTTGCGTCTTTATCGACACATTTTCTGGCAGTAAAACCTCTTTCTTCAGCAGAAATGCCGGTAGTCGTTTCTACATGGTCGATGGAGACCGTAAAGGCAGTGCTGTGATTGTCGGTGTTTTCTTCAACCATCTGTGGAAGCTGAAGCTTGCGGCAGATTGCTTCGCCCATAGGCATGCAGATCAGTCCTTTGCCATATTTGGCCATAAAGTTTACGTTTTCTGTGGTGGCGGCCTCTGCGCTGCAGATGAAATCGCCCTCGTTTTCTCTGTCTGGGTCGTCTGTGCAGAGGATGATTTTTCCCTGACGCAGATCCTCTAAAGCCTCTTCGATGGTATTGAATTTAAAATCCTTCATAGTTACCTCCTATTAAAATCCGTTTTCTATTAAAAAATTTTCCGTAATTTTGCTCTCTTCTTGTGCATTCTTTCCAAACTGCATAAAGCGCTCCACGTACTTTCCAATGCAGTCATTTTCCAAATTGATCGTATCGCCTGCTTTTTTTTCTGACAAGATGGTCTCTGTCAGAGTATGGGGGATAATGGAAACACTGAAAGTCTCCCTTGTGACCTTGGCTACCGTAAGGCTGATTCCATCAATGGCGATGGAGCCTTTCTCAATAATATAGCGCAGGAGCTGTTTTTCACATGTTATCGTATACCAGATTGCATTGGCATCTCTCTTTAGGCTGGTGATTTTTCCCGTTCCATCGATATGACCGCTGACAATATGTCCGCCAAATCTGCCGCAGACAGCCATTGCCCGCTCCAGATTTACGTGACTGCCCGGCTTTAAACAACCGAGAGAGGACCGGTTCAAGGTTTCATGCATCACATCAGCAGTGAAACCGGCTTCATCAAAGGAGGTGACGGTCAGGCAGACGCCATTGACGGCGATGCTGTCTCCCAGACGGATGTCCTCCAATATTTTTTGACATTGAATACTGAGTACCGCGGCAGCTGCGATTTTATTGACGGCGCTTATGGTGCCGATTTCTTCTATCATTCCTGTGAACATGGCAATACCTCGCTTTCTATCAGAATGTCGTCGCCCATTGCAGTGAATTTTGGATTGACTAGCTGATATGCCTGGCTGGGAAGGGCAACACCCACTCCCGCTACGGGTGTCTTGGCCGTTTCGCCGCCGAAAATCTTCGGAGCGATATAGGTCTGTACTTTGTTTACGATACCAGCCTCTAAAGCGGACCAGTTTAAGGCCCCGCCGCCTTCCAGCAGAATACTGTCGATGCCGTCCGCAGCTAAGTCTTTCATCAGATGGGGCAGGGAGAGGTGGTTATCTGCTGATAGGGGAATTTCTAAGATACGGCAGCCCTGGTCAATGTAGGGCTGCTGTCTGTCCTTATCCCTGCAGGAAGTAGCGATGATGGTGGCAGCTTCTGCGGTGGTAGTGACAACCTTGGCAGTAATAGGGATTGTCAGTTGGCTGTCGCAGATAATGCGGATGGGGTGTTTACCGCCGTTCATTCTGCAGGTCAGCAGGGGATCGTCTTTGATGATTGTCCCTTTGCCCGCCATGATGGCCGCATAGTGATGCCGGTCTCTATGCACATTTTCCCGCGCTTTTTCACCAGTAATCCATTTTGATGCTCCCGTAACGGTGGCAATTTTGCCATCCATAGTCATGGCATATTTCATGACCACATAGGGCGTCTGATGGATGATAAAGTGAAAAAACACTGGATTTAAAGCATCACATTCCTCTTTCATAAAATCTGTCGTTACCTCGATACCGGCATTCTGGAGCATTTTGACCCCTTTACCGCTGACGAGGGGATTAGGATCCCGCGAGCCGATAAAAACCTTTGACAGGCCACCTGCGATGATCGCCTCCGTGCATGGCGGCGTCTTGCCGTAGTGACAGCAGGGTTCCAGGGTGACGTACATGACAGCGCCTTTCGGATCTTCTGTACATGAGGCCAGCGCGTTCCTCTCAGCGTGAAGCTGTCCGTATTTTTCATGATAACCACGACCGATGATGCGGTCTTCTTTTACGATAACTGCGCCCACCAAAGGGTTGGGATTGGTAAATCCTCTTGCTTTTTCTGCCAGCTCTATTGCCAGCTCCATGTATTTTCTATTGCTCATGACAGTACCTCCTTATGCGGGAGCATTTTCAAAGTGCAGCGGCGGCAAATGCCGGCTATATATATCTGCAAAAATAAATACCCTGAAACCGATGGGTTTCAGGGCGGGTATTGTTCTATGTACCATGTCAATTCGTCTAAAAAGAATCGCAGGCCATGACAAAAATTACTGTTCTCTACAAAAAACATAAGCTCTGGAAATATAAAAATTCCAGAGCAAATAAATTAAGTAAACAAAAACATATCACTTTTGTTTCTATCTTCTTCCATCCAGACTATACTGTCGGTTTTGGAATCTCACCAAATCTTGCGCCAAAGCGCTCGCGGACTATACCGCCGATCGGGAATTTCACCCTGCCCTGAAGATCATTTTATGTACTTTTCAACTAACACGAATTGTATACCCAGTTTGAGAATTTGTCAATCTTTTTTTTCTCAAGATCTGAAAATAATGATATCCTCGCCAATTTTTACGATGGATTCCCAGGGCAGCTGCATGGTATCATGAGCACTGGAGAACCTGCTTTTTCCTTGAAGATTGGGTACCAGCAGCGCTTTAATTTTTCCGTCGCTTTCGTTAAAGAGCATTTCTGCGTCCCAAAATGATCCGTGGCGGCTTCCTTTCGTCAAATCGATGACTTCTTTATCGCCAATTTCGCTTAACAGCATAAATCACACATCCTTTGCAAATAATATACTTAAATTTTACGATGAAAGGGCGAAAGATATGAGTGAAGAAAAAGAAAAAAAGAATACAGGCGAAGAAAAAGATACAGAATCTGTAGATTTGATTAAAGAATTAGGTCTGTTGTCAACCGGCAGTACTTTTAAAAGTGATTTCCAGTATATCAATATCATAGGGAGTATTGAGGGACATACGGCGCTTCCTACCGACAACAAGACGACAAAGTATGAGCACCTGATCCCTCAGCTGGTTGCAGTAGAGGAGAACCCAGAAATCAAAGGGCTGCTGCTGATTCTAAATACCGTAGGCGGTGACGTAGAAGCAGGACTGGCTTTAGCGGAGCTGATTGCATCTCTCTCCAAACCGACAGTGACACTGGTCATTGGAGGCGGTCATAGCATCGGCATTCCGTTGGCAGTATCCTCAAATTATTCTTTTGTTGCAAAGACTGCGACTATGACCATGCATCCGATCAGAACCAGCGGAACATTGATTACGGCAGACGCAACATTCGAGTATATGAGAAGGACACAGGAGCGTGTAGTAGATTTTATCGTGGAGCATTCCAACGCTGTCAAAGAGGACGTAGAAGCAAAGATGAACCAGACTGGAAACATGTCTAACGATGTGGGTACCGTTCTCTTCGGACCAGATGCAGTGAAAATGGGACTAGTCAACGAAATTGGCGGGCTGAATGACGCATTGGCAAAGTTGAAAGAACTAGCAAAAAACTAAAAAAATAGAAAAAAATGGTTGACATATTTTTACAAAAATGATATTCTATCCTCAGAGAAAGGAGGAAGAATATGGAAATAATTAAAGTAGGCATTTATCACGACGACAGAGTCTTTGCCAGAGCCTTGGCAATTGGACTTGCCAGGGAAAGCAGGACGATCCATTTTGTTCTTATCAACAATATGGATTCAAAAGAAGAACTGGATCTGATTCTGTCGTCTAGGGAAAGTGACAATCCGAAAGTTGTACAGCTAGTGCAGAATCAGGAACTGAAACAGCGAGACGCCACTCCCTATCGGCTTTTCCAATATGAGGAAAGCCGCAGCTTGATAGATGACCTGCTTTTTATTTATTTTAAAATGACAGGTCGAGTTCTGGAATACAGAGGGACAAGTAAATGCCGCTTGCTGACTTTTGCCTCTGACGCCGGCGGGAGCGGGACCACAATGATATGCATTTCTGCAGCAAAGATGCTGTATCGCACCTATGGCAGTCGGATTCTTTATCTGAATCTCTGTCCCATAGATGATTCGAAGAAATATCTCAAAAGTGATGGCAGTACCAGTCTGCTGAAGCTGCTCTATTATATCGATACCGGAAAAGATTTTCCCTTAGAGAGCTTTATCACGAAGGAAGAGGAATTCGATTACATAAACACCGGCGTGATGAACGCTTATTTTAACGATATCAAACCTGCCTTGATGTCACAACTTTTAAAAAAAGTGGATGGGCTGGGCGAGTACGATTATCTTCTGCTTGACATAGGCAGCCATCTTAGCAGGGAGAATAAGACCGTCTTAGAAAATTCAAATCTAGTCATATTTGTTCATCGCTGGCAGAATCATGAACCTGCAGCTTATTATGAAAACATTTCCCAGGCAATAAGGAAAAAAGCAGACGGATCGAAGCTTTTAGTCATAGAGAATTTTGCTGGAGACGATTGGCGCCAAGAATCTGATGAAGAAATATGGATTTCTAAAGACCCGGAAGCTCTTCAGCTAGACCAAAAAGAAGGGGTACTAAACGTTGACTTGTCGAGGAATTATGGCGTTGAAATTGCAGCCATAGCGAAAAGAATTGCGGAGGATATTTAAAGTGTTACAGACAAATAAAGAGATATTAGAAGAGCAGATTCAATGTGTGAAAGATAAAATCCTAGCGTTGAACGATAATCTGCAGACCCTTGAGGCCATGGAATTAATTGAAGACACAGTCTTAGACGACGACTATGACCTGGAACTGCAGGAGTATGAGGAACTGATCAAAAAGGTGTATGCTAAGACTAGAAGCAAACTGGGGATGCTGGAACCTTATATCAATGACGAATCTATTAATGAAATCATGGTTAACGGAAAGGATCACTTTTTCTTTGAGGATAGCGATGGAATCGGCTTTGTCTTTGACTGCTTTGACTCCACAGAGGAGTTGGAAGAAATTATCAGAAATATTGCTGCCGGCGTACATAGGGAAATCAATGAAATGAATCCGATACTCGATGCAAGACTGGCAGACGGTTCTCGTGTCAATGCAGTCTACAAAAACGTTGCTGTGGACGGACCTGTTCTGACTATAAGAAAATTTTCTAAAGATCGGATTACCATCGATGAAATGGTGGGACACGGTACTCTGACTCGTGAGTGTGCTGATTTCCTCAAAACTCTCGTGGAATGCGGTTATAATATTTTTGTCAGTGGAGGTACGTCCTCTGGAAAGACAACTTTTCTCAATGCGTTGTCTGACTATATTCCCCAGGAAGAAAGGGTCATCGTCATTGAAGACTCTACGGAGCTGCAGTTGGAAAGGATTGAAAATCTGGTTCAGATGGAATGCCACAATGCGAATACTATGGGACAGGGGCAGATTTCGATGGATATGCTGATTAAGACCAGCCTGCGGATGCGGCCTGACCGAATCATCGTTGGAGAAGTCAGAGGCCGAGAAGTAGCCGATATGCTGCAGGCGATGAATACTGGCCACGATGGAAGTATGTCGACTGGCCACGGAAATTCTGTAGCCGGTATGCTCAGACGTCTGGAGGCGATGTATTTGATGTCAGCCCAAATTCCCATGGACGCTATCAGAGCCCAGATTGTGGAAGGAATCGATATCATGGTACATTTAGGCCGCTTGGAAAATGGCAATCGAAGAGTTATCGAGGTGCAAGAACTGCTGGATTTTGAAAATGGAAAGTATGTTCTAAATCCGTTATTTGCGCTGGACAGTGATATGGAGCTAGTCAGTACAGGCAACAGGATTCGCAGCAGAGGAAAACTGCTTCTGAAGGGAATGGATGATGATTGCAGATTATAGCGTCTATAGGCCTTCGAGAAAGGAACGGCTGCGATTTTCTGTCATACTTTTCTGTGCAGTGCTGGGAGCCAGCTATGTGTTTTACGCATCCTTTATTCCGCTACTGCTGTATCCGCTGATCTATTACAGAGCGGAAAAGATGTATTGCGACTATTTGGCAGAAAGACGAAAAGCTGCACTTCTGCTCCAGTTCAGAGATTTGCTGTACAGTTTATCAGCGTCTTTAGCTACAGGCAGGCATATGGCGGAGGCGCTTGAAGAAGCAGAAGAAAGTCTGCGGGATATTTACGGCGGCGACAGTGAACTTCTTGGTGAAGTAAAGGATATGATCCGAAAAATGAAAGAAACTGGCGAGAGTGATCTTGCAGTCATAGAGGACTTTGCCAGAAGGGCCGCATTGGAAGATGTGGAGGATTTTACAGAAGTTTTCAGAGCTTGCCGAGAGACCGGCGGAAATCTGGTTTCGGCAGTCAACAAAGCCGCAACCGTAATAGGTGAAAAAATAAATATTGAAAGAGAAATTAAGGCCATGGTTATGCAGAAAAAGTATGAGGGAAGAATTATTACCATTATGCCGGTGGCAATCATTCTCTTCCTGCAAATCATGTCTCCTGACTATCTGCAGGTCATGTACTCTACCGCTGCAGGCAGAATTCTCATGAGTCTGGCCCTTGCAGCAATCGTTATCGCCTATTTTATGATAGAAAGGATTACTAGCATTGAAGTCTGAAATAAAAGCGAAATGGAGAGAATTTCTGAAATTTTGCAGAGATAATAGAAAAACGACCTTGCTCGTTCTGGCAGCAGTATTGCTGATAACAGTGCTACAGATTGCCAGCTTTTTCAGCAGATCTGGCAGTTATATCACGGATGAAAATGGGCGGATTGTAGCCATTGCTAGAGAAGATGCCGATGAAGTTCTGTCTGTACCCGTGAAAGTGAAAGCCGTCCGCGGCAGCCTGCAAACGGAGCAAAACTTGATACTCTCTCTTTCCGGCAAAGGAAAAGCCGCCAGCAGGAAGGCAGAGAGCATGAGTGAGGAAGAACAGCTTATGGCACAAATTAAATCTCTTGCCAGTGAACTCGAACAGAGCGGTGAGGAGAGAGTCAGACTTCCCAGCCGTCTTGAGGATGGAACGCACATCCTTTGGTACAGAGAAAGGAACAGACCTTCCTTTGCAGCATGCCTGCTTTTTCCACTAATCATGTTTTTGCTTTACAAAGACAGCCTGCAGAAAAAACACAGCCTGGAGAAACGTAAAGCGGAGGTCGTCCGCAAATCTTTGCCTGGCTTTAATAACCAACTGCTGCTCCTTCTAAACAGCGGACTCATTTTTTATGACGCTTTTGGACGAATTGCAGAGGGGTATGAAAGGCGACAAGACGAAAAGACTTTTTTTACAGAGATGATTGCAGAGATTAAGAAAAAATCAACCCTGGCAGGCAACAGCCTTGTCGCAGTATTGGATGATTACGGAAAGCGGCTTGCAATCAAAGAATTCACGAGAATTACGAGTATCATTACCGACAATCAGTATAAAGGGGTAAATTTGACAGAAAAACTGGAATCTGAGAGTGATATTCTATGGACCCAGAGAAAAAAAATTGCAGAGGAAAAGGGTCGCATTGCCGAAACAAAACTGACTTTTCCACTGGCTTTATTGCTTTTAGTTTTAATATTAATTACGGCCGCGCCGGCCATAATGGAGATGTAGATAGGAGGGATAGAAATGCTGAAAAGTAAGAAAGGAATGGAATTAGTCCAAGTGGCTATCTTAATTGCACTTGCAGTGGCTCTAGGACTGATTTTTAAAACTGAGATCACAGAGTTTGTCGATAATACTTTTAAAGGACTTAACGGATGAGATGAATAAGAGAGGTGAGGAAATCGTCGAAGCGGTAATGGTGCTGCCGATTTTAATTCTGACCATTTTGAGCCTGATATTATTGATCGTTTACTATTTTTCCTGCTTGAACACGCAAGTCAGTCTGCACAAACAGTTGATACAAGATGCGATGTACAGCAAGGCTATTTTCGAAATCGAAAATAAAACAGAAGAAACCTCATCGGAGATAGGCGGCGTCGTCAGCATGGTCATGAGTAAGAAACTTGCGGGCAGAATTTATAGGATCAACGAAGCAGATCTGATTCGGGCAGGAGAAATGATGCAATGAGCAAGGGAATAGATATCAAAAAGAGGAAGGGATCTGTCACGGTTTTTGTCATGATTTTCTTTGTGACACTGGTCTCCATGATCTTCATCTTTATAGATGTTTCGAAAAAAATAGCAGTCAATGGTTCCACAGATGCCCTTGCTAGTGTCTGGGGGAATTCCATACTGGCAGAGTATGATTTGAATTTACAGAAACGCTATAACATCTTTGGATTTTATGGATTACCATCGGATGTCAATAAAAAACTGGATTTCTATGCAAAGGAATCTTTTGAAGAGAAGAAATACATAGACTACGAAGGCGTTTCCTCCAGCTTATACGAATATTCCCTTGCCAATGCAGATGTAATGAAAAAGCAAATTATCAAGGCGGGAATCATAGCGGCTACCGAGAAGTTTATAAAGCCGTCAAAAGAAATAGAGTCTGCCGGAGAATTGGAACCAGGGACGATTCGCAATCAAGTGATTTTGTCGAACTTGCCTTCGTCCGGCTCATCGAAGAGCATTTCAGTAAGTAAAATAACAGACATGCTGAAAAATGCTGATTCCTTTGCAGACGTTATGAAAAAAACAGGAGACGAACTCTTTGAAAAACAATACATCTTTGCATATTTCAAAGAGCAGTCAAATTCTAAAGATTTAGGGAAGACCTTTTTCCAGAATGAAATTGAGTATATCATCTGTGGAAAGTCGTCTGATGCCGCTAACGCCAGATCAATAAGAAATAAAATCATTGCAGTGAGGGAGGCCCTTAACTTTGTCTATCTTAACAAAGACCCAAAGAAAAGCGCAGAAGCTATGGCAGCGGCTCAGCTTCTGACGCCGGGTCCGGCAGCGATTGCAACTCAAAAAGCGCTGCTGGCGGCATGGGCATTAGCCGAGAGCATTAACGACTATAAACTATTAGTTGATCTTCACAAAGTACCTTTGATGAAAAGTGAAGCCACCTGGGCAATAGATCTTGATTCTGTCGTTGCTAATACCAGTGATAAATACGTATATACGGGAGTGGATCAAGGCCAGACCTACGAAGATTTTCTCAGCCTCTTTACCTATGCTGTGGATGAGCGGGTTCGTCTTTTGCGGATTATGGATTTGATACAGATTAACATGAAGTACCTGTATTACCGTACTTTTTCCCTGAAGGAATACAGCGGCGGCCTGCGCTTTCTCATGAAAGTAAACGGAGTAGAACATGTTGTGGTTAAAGAATACTAAAAAGGGCAGTTATATTGTGGAATCCGTCATCGTAATTCCAATTTTTATCATGGCTGTGGTTATGCTGATGTCCATCATACCTATCATCGCTACTTGCGAAAATGTAAATTACGCCGTAGCGGATGAAACGCATCTGGAATGTATTAAAACTGCCTTTCGCAAGAATCCGGCCGCATTACCAGCTGCCGTCAAGCATAGAATTTATAAAGAAAATCAGAATCTCAACACGTATCAGACTAGTTTTTATCGTTATCTCTATACGGCAAAGGGCATTGATCATTTGATATCCTTGGACTTCCATGTGAACTTTCAAGAGAAAAATCCCTTAGGATTGTTTAGTTCTGTTACGTATAACGGAAAGATAACAGCCAGAGCATTTAGCGGACATTTGCAGAAAGAAGCGCCTGCAGAGAAGAAGGAGTTCGAGGAAGAAAAGGAATCCCATATTGTATATATCTTCCCTGAGTGGGGAAAACGGTATCATAATCGAAGCTGCACCTATGTAAAGTCTAACTGTCAAATGGTATATTTATCACAAGATACGAAGAAAGAATATACCCCGTGTAAATTGTGCGAAGCAAAAGATGCCCTGGTTGGCAGCCCCGTATTCTGCTTTCGTGCGAGCGGGGAGGTTTATCATCTTTCAGGCTGCAGAACGATAGATAAGTATTATATTGAGATTGAAAAAGAGGAAGCAGAGAAGAAAGGGTATACCCCTTGTTATAAGTGCGGAGGTGTCTGAAATGACTGCAAACATTGAGATAATATATGAGAATCACAAACTAGAGAACTACATTATGGATATGTTGACCCTCAAGACTTGCAAGCTCTTCTTACCTGCGGCATTCATCAAAACGGAGGAGAATGTCATAGCCAGTTATCAGACGGAGGGCTGCTGTAAACTGTCCAGTCTCAAGGAAATTGATACAGAAGATATTTTGAGTATCGTATTGTCGCTTCTTTTGGGCATAGACGATGCACAGCGCCACTATATCTTTCCCAATGAATACGAAATCAATAGGGATCGTATCCTCGTACAAAAAGGGCTGCATCAGGCCAAGTTAGTCTTCATACCAGAAAAGCAGGACATTTCGATGGCGGATAAAATCGCGTTTCTTTTGGAAGAATTGAAAGAAACTGCCCATGAAGAGGGTAAGGAATACCTGGACGATGCAATAGCCTTTATCCGAAAGGACACCTTTGGCAGCAAAGCTGTGATTCATCACTTAGAGAAGCTGCGCAAGGAGGTTTACCTCTGCGGGGTGAAATGAACATCAAAAAAGACTGTTTCGGAAGAAGCAGTCTTTTGGTTAAGCTTATCTAAAATTTCTTTTTTCAGCTTTTTTCTTGTCTCTGCAAACTTTGCATCTTTTCGGCTCATTATCGAAGCCTTTTTCTTTGTAAAATTCCTGTTCGCCCACAGTGAAAGTGAATTCACATCCACAGTCCTGACAGATTAAAGTCTTGTCTTCCATCGTGCTTCCTCCTATGAATATTTATATTAAAGTAATGGAAATCGATATTCATAAATAGGGAACTCGACTGATTAAATTAATACGGTTTCATTATAACTTTTTTTTGAGAAGATGTCTACTTTTTTCTTTGGCGCATATGCTGTAATGATTCCCTAATCTATCGGCGTCAGCCGCAAGGTAGGAATCATTGAATCATGACGAGGGATTGAATTCTCAAAGGAATCGTCAAGGTATAATGATTCCCTAATCTATCGGCGTTCGCCGCAAGGTAGGAATCATTGAATCATGACGAGAGATTAAATTCTCAAAGGATTATTCATGTTATAATAAAAGAATTTTGGAGGCATCGAAGTGAATAGAAGAAGAATCAGAAGGTACAGGAACCAGAGAAGAAATTCTGGGATGAAATTCTTAGGTATTATTGGTATAATGATTATAGCGGTAATATGCGGATACTTGACAGCTCGATTTGTCATCGCTCCACTTCTCGGGTACGATACGGAAGTTCTGAAACTGGATCTCCCGTCAAAATTGACGGCAGTACTCGACCGAAGCGGTGATTCGACGGACGATGAAGATACAGCGGATAAGGACGAGTCTAAGAAAACGTCTCAGGCGCAGCAGGACGAAAAAAAGGACAATGCTAAAGATAATGAAGACGATGACAGCGACAGTTCTGATAGTGAAGACAAGGGTTATGCTCTTCAGTTTGGTCTATTCAGCACAGAAGCAAAGGCAGAAGAGCTGGTGTCTAAGTTAGAGGATGAAGGCATTGATTCTAAGATTAAAGAAATCGACGGAAAGTACAAGGTTATCAGTCCCATCGTGAGCACCAAAGACGAAGCAGTAGAAAAACTGAAAAACACAGACTCTAGTGAGGTGTCAGATGTATTCATAACCGTGATTAAATGAGAAAGAGGAACACCCATGATACCATTATCAACGAGGATGAGGCCAGATAATCTGGAAGATTTTGTCGGACAAGAACATTTTATGTATAAAGGATCATTGCTTTATAATGCAATAAAAAACAAAACTTTTGATTCAGCTATTTTCTTCGGACCATCGGGTACGGGAAAGACGACTTTGGCCAGAATCATCGCCAAAGAGATGGACAGCAGTTTTACAGAAATCAATGCATCGACGACGGGAACAAAGGAACTGAAAGAATTGCTTGAAAGTGCCAAAATGCGATTTTATGGTTTAGAAAGCAGGACGACCTATGTGTATATCGACGAGTTTCACAGATGGAACAAGCTGCAGCAGGACTCTCTCCTCAAGGCACTGGAAGAAGGGGTAATTAAATTCATCGGCAGCACCACGGAGAATCCATATTTTTCTATCAATAACGCGATCCTCAGCCGGGTAAGAAATATCTATGAATTTAAACGGCTGGACAACGGCAATATTAAGAAGATGCTGCTTCGTGCACTGAACGACACAGAAAAAGGCTTTGGCAATCTACATATCCAGTACGATGAAGAGGCTTTGGATATTTTGGCCAACCTGGCAGGCGGCGATGGCAGAGTTTCACTGGATACTCTGGGTTTTATCGTCGACAATCTGGATTTGACAGAGACCATGACGAAAGAGATGGTTGCAGAAGCCATGCAGCGAAAAATTGGTTTCTATGACAAGGGCGACGATCGTTATAATCTATTGTCCGCCCTGCAAAAATCAGTCCGCGGCAGTGATCCGGATGCTGCGATTCACTATTTCGCCAGGTTGGTAGATGGCGGTGCAGACATACAGATGCTGGGGCGCCGGCTGATGGTCATGGCTAGTGAAGATATCGGTATGGCTTATCCGTCTGCAATTTCTATTGTCACTTCCTGCGTGCAAGCTGCTTTGATGGTTGGTTATCCGGAAGCTTCTATAAACCTGGCCCAGGCAGTGATTCTTCTGGCATCAGCGCCGAAGTCAAACGCGGCTTTTATGGCTTATCAAAAGGCGAAAGAAGATCTTAGGTCAAGAAAAATCGATGACGTGCCGGATCATCTCAAAGACTCCCATTACAAAGGGGCAAAGGAGATGGGCCTCGGCAGAGACTACAAGTATCCCCACGCTTATGGCGGATATGTGCAGCAGCAATACCTGCCGGACAACCTGTACCAAGAAAAAGTAAAATATTACGAACCGACAGCCAATGGATCGGAAGGTTCATTTAAAAAATTCTTAGAAAGTCTAGAGGAAAAGTATGGCAGAAATCATTAGAGCAGAGAATTCAGGATTTTGCTTTGGGGTCAAACAAGCAATTGAAAAGACAGAACAGCAGATATACAACAACAAGGATAAAAAAATTTATACCTGTGGTCCTTTGATCCACAACCAATTTGTCATCGATCATTTAGCATCGCAGGGGGTTGGTATCATCTATGAGCCAGAGCAGGCCCATAGGGGTGATGTGGTCATCGTCAGATCCCACGGCGAGACGAAACGCTTTTTTGATGATGCAGCCAAAAGAGGTCTTGAAGTGGTCGATGCGACCTGTCCTTTTGTCAATAAAATTCATCAGCTAGTTTATGAAGCCCATAAGCAGGGGAAGAAAATAGTGATCGTCGGTGATCGGGCGCATCCCGAAGTGACAGGCATTAACGGATGGTGTGATAATACTGCCTTAATCGTTAACTCCAAAGAAGAAGCAGACGCGATCATGGGAGAAAATCTTTTTCTTGTCTGCCAGACTACCATAAAAAAGGAGCTGCTGGATGAGATAATTCAGGTTGTCAAATCGAAGAATATGGAGATGGAAATCAACAATACGATCTGCAATGCGACAAAGGAACGTCAAGAATCCTGTGAACAGCTATCAAAAAAAGTAGAGGCCATGGTCATCGTCGGCGGAAAAAACAGCTCGAATACGAGGAAATTGTACGAAATTTCCAAAAAAAACTGCAATAATTCCTTTTTTATTGAAAATATTAAAGATTTACCATTGAAACAATTGCGAAAATGTAATAAAATAGGAGTTGCAGCAGGTGCCTCAACACCTGAATGCGTAATTAAGGAGGTTATTGCTAACATGAGTGAAATGATCACTAACGAAAAAAATTCAATGGAAGATTTCATGGATGAAATCGACGCGTCTTTAAGACTACCTCGCACTGGCGAAATCGTTGACGGTAAAGTACATCAAGTAACTGACAGAGAAGTCATCGTAAACATGGGTTGCAAAAAGGACGGAATTCTTCCTGTGGAAGAAATTACTTTAGAGGAAGGACAGAAACTGACTGATTTATTTAAAGAGGGCGATGAGATCCAGGCAAAGGTTATCAAGACTGATGACGGAGACGGTGGAATCTTACTTTCAAAGAAAAAGCTAGAAATAAATGAGCATTGGAATGAAATTAATGAAGCTCTTGAAAATAAAACGATCATAACTGTAAAAGTTGTCAAGCAGGTTAACGGCGGCGTTATTGCAGCTTATAAAGAAGTTACTGGCTTTATTCCTCTATCACAGCTGTCAGATAAGTTTGTAGAAAACGCTGACGAATTTATGGGACAGACTCTGGATGTCAAGGTGACTAGAGTTGACCAGAAGAGAGGTAGAGCTGTATTCTCACACAAAATCGTTCTCAACGAAGAAAAGCAGAAGAAGATTGCTGCAATCTGGGAAGGCCTTCACGTAGATGATATCGTAGAAGGTACAGTAATGAGATTCACAGATTACGGTGCTTTTGTTGATCTTGGCGGAATCGACGGACTGTTACATATCTCAGAGATTTCATGGGGTAAACTGAAACATCCTCAGGAAGTTCTTCAGATTGGAGATACTGTAAAGGTTAAGATTCTTTCTATGAACGAAGAAAAAGGCAAGATTTCATTGGGCCTGAAACAGACAATTCCAGAACCATGGTCTGTCATCGACGAAAAGTACGAAGTTGGACAGGTAGTAAGCGGAAAAGTCGTTCAGATCAAGGAATACGGTGCATTCGTAGAACTTGAGCCAGGTTTAGACGGTCTTGTTCATATCTCAGAAGTTGCTCACAAGAGAGTGACTAACATTGCTGATGAACTTTCAATCGGCCAGGAAGCCCAGGCCAAGATTTTAGAAATCGACAGAGAGAGAAAGAGAATCAGCTTGAGCATCAAAGAAACTTTAGATGCAGCAGATGAAACTGTATTTGAAGAACCTGCAGAAGATGCTGAATAATTAGAAGGATAAATACGCAGAATGTTAAGACATCTGCGTATTTTTATCGTGTCGTATTCTGTTAGAATAGGACAATCAAAGGAGAGGGAAAAATTGAATCATGAGAAGTTAGGCACAGGAAAGATTATTTCAATATCTTTAATGCTGTTTGCCATGTTTTTTGGTGCGGGAAATATGATTTTTCCGCCGATGCTGGGTTATCTGGGCGGTGAAAATTTCTTTCAGGGGACGCTGGGGTTTGTGGTTACAGATGCAGGCCTGTCAATACTGGGAATTGCCGCTATTGTTTTGGTGGGAACCAAGCTTGACGATTTAGCCAGCTTGGTCGGCCCAAAGTTTTCCATATTCGTAGGTATGACCATCTATCTTCTGATTGGGCCGCTGTTTGCTCTGCCGAGGACAGGAACGGTATCTTATGAAATTGCAGCGATTCCTTTTCTGGGAGAAGGGGCCGGCATTGTTTCATCCGTTGTCTTTACAGCATTGTTTTTCGGCATTACCTTTATTTTATGTCTGAATCCCAGCCGAATTGTAGATATTGTGGGGAAAGTTCTGACGCCGATTCTATTGATTTCTATTGCGGTTATCTTTATTGTCAGCGTAATCAATCCGGTGGGCCAAATCGGCGCGCCGAAAGGCGAATATGCTGAGATGCCGTTCTTTAAAGGTATGGTCGAAGGTTATCTCGCTTTAGATGGGCTGGCTGCTTTGGCATTTGCTATTGTCGTCATCAATGCCATCCGGGATATGGGCGTTACTGAGTCAAAGAGCATCGTGAGATACACTTTGATGGCGGGAATTCTCGCGGGAATTGGCTTGGGCGTGGTATATCTTGCGCTGGGTTTTGTCGGGGCACAGACTTCCATGGAAGACGGCGTGTATGGAAATGGAGGTCAGATTTTGGCTTCTGTGGTGTACAGGCTTCTTGGAACAGGCGGCAACGCCGTACTCGGTCTGGCAGTTTTACTAGCCTGCCTGACTACGTCAATTGGCTTGGCTACCTCTTTTTCGGACTATTTTCACGAAATATTTCCCAAGCTGTCTTACAGAGCGATTTTGACCAGCGTGTGCGTATTCAGTTTTGCTATTTCTAACGTTGGGCTGACGACGATGATTACGTTCACCTTACCGGCTTTAGTGATGGTATATCCGCCAGCAATTACATTGGTACTGCTTTCATTTGCTAAAAAATTCATTGGTCGTAAACACGAAGCTTATGCTTTAGGGATGCTCTTTGCCTTTGTGATCGGCGTTTTTGACGGCTTGAAGACCGCAGGAATTTCCACAGGGTCTATGGGAGATTTGGTTGCCAAATTGCCGTTCTTTGATCTTGGGGTAGGCTGGATTTTGCCCGCTATCGTTGGTTGTCTGATTGGCATGCTGCCATTTATCAATTTTTTATCAAAGCATAATGTAAAGCAGAAACAAACACCTGCAGACATTCAATAATCTATATATAAAACGAGTTAATGACGGGATCAAAGGTTCCTAGACGCTCATGCCGCCCGTAAATGGACACACTTTGAAAGGTACGTTCTTTGAGGTATACAGATTTGCTTACAGCGCAACTTCCTATATCTTAAAAAAGCTGTCCTGCTTGCAGGGCGGCTTTTTTCGTTCGGTTGAAAGATAATAAGTTCATCGTCGTCTACGATGTGTTTGTGCTTTCGCAGTTCTGTTATATTTGACCTAAAATATTTAGTTTCTTATAAAGGGTCCATGACTTTCCTTGAAAGGTATGGTAAACTTCTAATCAGTGAGGCCGTTCTGTAAAGAACACAGGGCAGATAAGGAAAACGAAGGAATTGGAGGATGAAACATGATATTAGAGACGAAGCGGCTGATTTTGCGTCCTTGGGAAGAATGTGATGCAGAGAGCCTATACAAATATGCGAAAGACCCAAATGTCGGACCTATTGCTGGATGGCCGGTTCATACCAGCGTGGATAACAGCAGAGAAATTATCAAAGGCGTATTGTCAGCGGAGAATTCTTTTGCGGTTGTTCTAAAAGAAATGCAAGAAGCAGTTGGAAGCATCAGTCTCATGTCCAGTGAACATAGTAATTTGGATATCGGATCCGACGATGTGGAACTGGGTTACTGGATTGGCGTACCCTTTTGGGGGCAAGGACTGATTCCAGAGGCGGCGGAGGCTTTGATTCAATATGGCTTTGACAGGTTGGGCGTTAGAAACATCTGGTGTGGCTATTTTGAGGGGAACGATAAATCTAAAAGGGTTCAGGAGAAATGCGGTTTTAAATTCCATCACACAGAAAAGGACAAGCCTTGGCCTTTAATGGGAGATATCAGGACGGAACAGATTACCTGTTTGACCAGGCAGCAATGGAGGCATGTCAAATGAGGAATATCAAAGAACGTACCGAAGCAAAGTCGCGCCTTGCGGGCGACATACGGAAATAGGAATCTTTGATTCCGTCATTTCCACGTTTTTTATTACCAGAGATGGAATTAACAACCGATTGTAAGTTGAGACCGAATCTAGTATAATGAACACAACGAATAAACAGCGTTGCTGCAAGGAAGTGTTCATTGAATCATGAATTTCGATTGTATTTCCAGAGGAATATTCATGGTATAATGAACACAACGATATTCACAGCGTTGCTGCAAGGAAGTGTTCATTGAATCAGGTGCTTCGATTCTATTTTCAGCGGAATGCACATGGTATAATGAACATACGATCTTAACGACGTTGTTGCAAAAACGAGTACATATTTATGGAATCCTGTCTTACAGACCGGAAGGGAGGAGGTATATCGTGGAAGAAAAATTAATACAGCAATTTATTGACTACTTAGACTGCTATTGTGAAGTGCTTGCACCAATGCAGGATGACGATGAAATCAAAGAAACATATCTTCAGAAGCTGGATGAGGGAAGAAAAGAAGGCTTCTTTCCAATCCTGGTGACTCCAGATGAAATACTTTGGGAATGCCTTCTGATGAACAGTGATCCTGAGAGTGAATGCAGTGAGGAAGTACTCCATCACGATATCATTGACGCCTACAGAAAAAAGATGCTGGGATTTACCCTGCCTGATGGAGGACAATGCGTTGACGGTATGATCAGCGAAAGAAAAGAAGATGCGGAGGAAGACGGTTTTGATTGGGAAGAGGAAGTCATGGGAGAGTTCGCCGGCGGTGAGCCTCTGCATCAATTTCTTTCTTATTGGAACTATGAGACGAGATTGACAGCGCCTGTGATTTTGGCCTGTATACCTGTGGAGAACCCATGGGAAATATATGCCTATCTGCCTTTTGGGGGCTGGAACGAATGTCCCGATACCTTAGAATTGATGGCTGTATCAAAATATTGGTATGAAACCTATGGCGCCGTTCCGGCTGCATTGAGCCATGACCAGCTGGAGTTTTATACGCAGGAAACAGTGGAAAGAGAAGCAGCAAAGGATTTGGCTTTAGAGCAATATGCATTTTGTCCGGACAGAGTAGATCAGTGCGGTGAAGACTGCAGCATTGGAGAACTAGCAGATTGCCTGTCCAAGTCGACGATTTGGTATTTTTGGTGGGATTAACCCTAGAAGGGCAGATTCGTGCGGATATACATATGGAATGGAAATTTTGTTTTGACGTCAGATGTACAGCTGGAAAATGGAAAGACTTGAAAATACAATACCCGGAGGGATAACAATGGAAGAAAAACTATTGGAGCAATTGAATATTTGGCATGAGACGGACGAGTATCAGAAGATTATTGATACCATCGAAGACATGGAAGAGCACGATTATGAGACAATCTGCCATCTGGCCAGAGCATACAATAACCGTGGAGAAGCGGGAGACTACGATAGGGCAATACAGCTGTTACAAATGGTGAGCGATATTGGTCAAGAAGATCCGTTGTGGCATTACAGGCTGGGGTATGCCTGTTATTTCGATAATCGTTTTAATGAAGCTGCTGCTGCCTTTGCGCGCACTTTGGAACTTGATCCTGATGATGACGATGCGCAATACTTCCTAAATATGTCAAAGGAAGAGATCCTCCGCGAAGAGGGAATGGAACAACAGGAGTATAATCCCGAGTTGTACTCTGAAGAAGAGATGGAGGTCATTGAAAATCACATTACGCAGAACTTCGGAGACTTTGACAGTGTATTTCATGAAATCATCTCGCCGGATATACACGTGGACATCTGCATGATACCACCGTCAGAGGAGAGAAATTATTATGTTCTCGTAACCATGGGCATGGGGGCACATTGGATGAAGGTACCAGAGGAACTTGCTGAGTACAAGCTAGAACGAGCTGAGCTGGCAGTCTGTCTGCCGCCGGATTGGAATCTGCAAAGCGATGATGAAAAATGGTATTGGCCTATCAGAATGTTAAAAGTTTTAGCGCGTCTGCCTATATCTGAAGATACCTGGCTGGGATGGGGTCATACTGTGGACAATGGGGAATCATTTGATGAGAGCACGCAGATGTGTGGCTGTATGCTGATTAATCCGGCAAATTTTGAAGAAACTGCCAATATCTGCAGCATGCCAGATGGCAGTGAAGTAAACTTTTATCAGGCAATTCCTCTATACAATGAAGAGATGGCGTACAAGATGGACAATGATGCAGAAACACTTTTGAATATTATGGACGATACTATATTAATCATAAATCCTAATCGTAAAAATTATTGTAAAAAAACATTATTAAATTAAAATTACCGATTAATACCTTTCATATTTTTTGCGCAGAATTAGATAATAATATTAGAAAAAAGAAAGGAGCTTAAAAATGAAAAAGACCAGATTTTTTCTAATGGCTTTATTACTAGTGACAGTTTTAGTGTTCACAAGCTGCGGAAGTAAAGATGCTAACAATGATGGCATTCCTGACGACAAACAGAACAGTGTTGAACAGGGATTAGAAAACGGCGCAGATGATGTGAAAAAGGGTGCTGAGGATCTTGGCGACGACATCAAAGATGGTGCCCGCGATGCTGCTGATGACATCAAAGACGGTGTCGACAACAACAGAAACGACAATAACGTCAAGAACAACGTCAACAACAATGGAGACGTCAGCAAAAACACTGCCGATAATGGAACTAAGACAACTTTATAGTAATAATTTCATGGGGCTGTCTCAGATGCGAAGACAGTGTAAAGCGCAGACAGATCTTGTCTGCGTTTTTTCATTTGCGAATTTAGTGGTAAATTTGGCTATTTTGGTTTACAATAGAGGTATGAGAAAGAAAACAACAAAGATAAAAATTGAAAAAGCAATCGGTGTATTGGATAAGAATAAAGCAGGATTTGGCTTTGTAAGGCAGGAAGAAGGGGGAGATATATTTATTGGAAGGAGCAACCTTGGAGGCGCCATGCATGGCGACACTGTAGAGGTTGATCTGCTGCCAAAGTACCTTTGGGTTAGAAACAAGGAAGGTATTATTGACAAGGTAATCGAAAGAGCAAATACAGAAGTAGTCGGCACTTTTCAAAGAAATAAGCGATTTGGATTCGTGGTTCCTGACGACAAAAGAAATACGGACGATGTATTCGTGCGAAAATCGGATTTTAGAAATGCTCAAAACGGCGATAAGGTCGTCGCAAAGATTACCAAGTATCCGGAAAAAAACGTCAGTGCTGAGGGTAAAATTACAGAGGTCATTTCTCGTTTTGGAGAAAGCGGGGGGGAGATTAAGTCTTTGATCCGTGCCCACGGTCTCTTTGAAACATTCCCCAGCAGGGTAAATGCAGAGGCAAAGGCCCGTTCAAAAGAACCGATAACTGGAGAAGAAATTGAAAGGCGCAGGGATCTTCGCAACAAGACGATCATCACCATCGACGGTGCTACTGCCAAAGATTTGGACGACGGCGTATCAGTAGAACAATTACAGAATGGAAATTTCCTGTTGGGCGTCCATATAGCCGATGTCAGCCATTACGTCAAGGCAGATGGTTATTTGGACAAAGAAGCGCTCAAGCGCGGCAACAGTGTCTATCTGATTTCTCGGGTAGTGCCTATGCTGCCTAAGGTGTTATCCAATGGCATTTGCAGCTTAAATCCGCAAGTAGACAGGCTGACCTTAACTTGTGAGATGGAAATCGACAAGGAAGGGAACGTAGTCAAGCACGAAATATTTGAAAGTATCATTAACTCCAAAGCGAGAATGGTCTATGACGATGTTTCTGATATTTTAGAAAAAGAAGATCAGAAATTGATAGATAAGTACTCCTCTATTTACGAGGAATTGCTTTTGATGGAAAAATTAGCAGAGATTCTCAGAAATAAACGAAAAGAGAAGGGGAGCCTCGATTTTGATTTTGATGAAGCCGAAATTCTCTTAGACCGTGATGAAATCCCCGTGGAAATTGGCATTGAAGAACGCCGTACGGCAAACAGACTGATTGAAGAATTCATGCTGGCTGCCAATCAGACGGTCGCAGAGCATTTTTACTGGATGGAATATCCTTTTGTCTATCGTGTGCACGAGAAACCTGATACAGAGAGAATTGTAGAACTGAAGGCTTTTTTAGCCGGCTTTGGAATTAATCTGGCCGGAAATCCTGACAATATTCACCCACGGCTGCTCAATGAGATTTTACAGCAGGTAGAAGGAAAATCATACGAGAATATTGTCAGTACAGTAATGCTCAGATCCATGAAGAAAGCTTTTTACAGCACTGAATGTGCAGGACATTTCGGTTTAGCTTTCTCCTATTACTGCCACTTTACCTCGCCGATCAGACGATATCCAGATTTGATGATTCACAGAATTATTAAGGCGTCAATCAATGGCGAGACCACAGAAAAGCTTCTGAAAAAGTTTAAAAAGGACGCGGAAATCGCTTCAGAAACTGCCTCCCTGACAGAACGGACGGCTCAGGAGATGGAACGAGAAGTAGAGAAGATGAAGAAGGCCCAGTATATGCAGAGCAAAGTGGGAGAAATTTACGAGGGCATTATCAGTGGTGTGACCAATTTCGGCATTTACGTACAGCTGCCGGATACCATAGAAGGTATGGTCAGACTGGATAGCCTGAAAGACGATTTTTATGATTATGAAGAAGGTAAGTATCGTGTCATTGGCAGACAGTCACATAAAATCTACGCTCTGGGCGACAGGGTAAAGATTGTTGTCCTTGGAGCCAGTCCAGAAGATCGTCAGATTGATTTTGCAATGGTAAAAGAATAGAATGAAAACAAAGGACTGCCAACAGGCAGTCCTTTGTCATGTAATTTGATCTCTTTGTTTAGTTCTTTGCTTCCTCAACTGGGAAGTCCATAATTTTATGGATTGCTTCTGTTACTTCTAAATAGTCTTCTACAAGTTCCTCTAAACGCTTTTCACCAGCCTCCTCGAGATGATAGTATACACGAGTCATTCTTTTGCCAACGGTTTTTTTGTAATCGGTGATAAAGTTGTTGTCGATTAGCTTGTACAATGTTGGGTACATGGATCCCTCTGGGATTACCAAAACGCCGCTTGATCTCTGATTAATCAGCTGTGACAGCTGATATCCATAACAGTCCCCTTCTGTTTTCAGCAGATGAAGCAACAGCATTTCTACTGACCCTTTCTTAAAATTACTTTTGTTTTTACTTCTTTGTGTCATATTGCATCATTCCTTTCTATTGATATATTAAAACATCTCAAACAACAAAGCAATAAGTATTTAACTATATTACGTGACAGATTTGTGAATTTTTTTCCATTGTCAGTGAAATAGACTGGAATGCAATTCTTAAGAATTCTTAATTTTGGTCTAAGGGTATTGACCCTGTCTACTATTAGTAATATTATGTAGGTACAAAAGGGGAAGCTATAATATATGAACTTGAAAAGGAGTAGAGATGATAACAAGAACTATAACAGTGTCTTTAATTGCATTCTTTCTTTTGATTATTGCCATAATCGGGGCAATCGTCATGATTAACAGGGGAAACTAAAATCAATAGGGGTATGGAGATGAGAGATTAGCCGGAATTTTATTCCGGCTCTTCGCTCTTTTTGGACTATTATTTTTTGGATGCGATGGCACCCATGATATCGCCGACTTCGGCTAAGAATATTTTTTTCTTAGCTAGGTCAGTCAGCGAGAGCATACCGACCAGTCTATCATTTTCCAGTACGGGAAGGCGATGGACTTTTCTCTTGGAGAACATGCAGGCTGCGTCATGTATATTCATTTCTGGAGAGACGGTCACAACACTGGCAGTCATGATATCAGAAACTTTTATTTGTTCCAAACTGCCGGTGCCTAAAGCCAGGGCCCGAATTAATATATCTCGATCTGTTATCAGTCCAAGGAGGCAGCCTCTGTTGTCACAGACAGGAACAACGCCAATATTGTTTTTTTTCATCAGAGCAGCAGCATCAGGAATTGTAGCGTCGGATTTTAAAAAGCATACGCTTGTAGTCATCAGTTCTTTTACAGTCATAAAATAATCCTCCTGTTTCCATATGTTTTGCAGGAGGATTTTAATTATGCGTTGATTGATAATAAAACGATTAAAAAATTGATAGACAAAGTCCGCTAGGATCTTGCTCTGTCAGAATTCCAGAAAGACCTGGAGAAGAGCAGAATGATGGCATAGAGCTCTAATCTCCCTGCAAGCATTAAGATTGCAGAAAAGAGTTTGCCAAATGCGGAAAAAATACCGAAATTTCCGCCAGCAATATTGCCAAAACCGGTACCGTTGTTGGTAATCGCCCCCAATGCAGCAGCTAACGTCGTCTCCATGTCTTGATTTTCTACAGACAGCACCAGTGAAGAAAAAATATAGATGGAGAAAAATAACATCAAAAACACGGTAATGGAAGAAGCGCTTTCTGCACTGACCGGTTTGTTTTGAATCATGATCGGCCTAATGGCGTGGGGGTGTATTCTCTTATAAATACCTCTTATGATCAGCTTAAAATATACAATAAAACGTATGACCTTGATGGAGCCGCTGGTTGAATTGCCACAGCCGCCGATGAGAAGCAGGACCAGCAATATAATTTTGCAGGCTGTCGGCCATACATTGATATCTGCTATTTCAAAACCAGAAGTAGAGCCGAATGCTACGGCTTGAACAAAGGAATCTCCAAGGGCGCTGAAAAAAGAGTGATAGGTTCCGCTTGCAGTCAGCACAATTGCCATGATGACGGAGCCTCCGGTCAAGAGCCCCAGATATGTTCGCAGTTCCACATTTTTGACGACACGTTTCCATTTACCGACAGAAATAAAGAAGTACATCATAAAGTTTACGGAACCGGCAATAGAAAAAAAGGTGAATACTGCTTTCACATAAGGGGTGAAATTAATGACCACGTCATTGTTTAGGTTATAAAGCCCCGCGGTGCTGATTGTCGACATCGTATTGATGGCAGCCTCAAAGGGCGTCAAACCGCTGGGAAGCAGCAGGCATAATTCTAACACTGTCATAGCGATATAAATTTTGTACGAGAGCTTTGCCGTATCGCTGATTCTGGCAGACATCTTTTCCAGATCAGGACCAGGCACTTCCGCCGCCGCCATTTTCTGTCCCTGTACGCCAAGGATAGGAAAAAATGAGATCGTCAGAAGAAGCAGTCCCATGCCACCCAGCCAGTTGCTGATTGCCTTCCAAAGAACTAAAGAGCGCGGCATGGTGTCGATATTGATTACCCAGGCGCCAGTGGTTGTCCAGCCGGATACGGATTCAAAAATACAGTCAATATAAGAATAACCGCATTCGGATAAGGCGAAGGGCATTGTTCCTACCAGACATACTAAAAACCAACAGATGAAGGCGACGAAAAAGCCCTCTCTGGTTTTGATCTTCAATGTATAGTATCTCAAATGCTTAAATACGGTCATGCCAAAACAAATACAGCATATGGCAGTGAAGAAAAATGCCGACGCTGCACCCCACTCCTGATAGTAGACAGCACAAACTAGGGGTATCAGCATTGCGCACCCTTCAAACAGCATGATGACCGATATGGTTCGTAATATTACTCGATGATTATATGTCATTTCCGATTCCTTCTAATTTCTATCATGATTTATTGGAGTTCCAATAGTGCGGTGAGAACAACATAAAAAATGTGAATAGTTCCAGCCTGCCTGCAATCATCAGCAGCGATAAGATCAGCTTTGAAAAACCTGAGAATTCGCTGAAGTTCATAACCGGTCCAATTAGTGAAAATCCGGGTCCTATATTCCCTAGACAAGTGATGACAGATGAAATGGTGGTCATCAGATCAAAGCCGTTAAAGGAGATGATAAAGGAGCCCATAAATACCACGAATATATAGAAAAACACAAAGTTAGCGATATTGGTGGAAACTTCCTGCGGGACTTCTTTCCTTCCCAACGTTACGGTAACTACTCGTCTGGGATGCAGTTTCAAAGATACGCCACGCCTGATCAGTTTGAGCGATATCAAAACCCGGATTACTTTTACTCCGCCGCCAGTGGAGGAAGAGCATGCGCCGACCAGCATTAACAGGAAAATCAGCATTTTGCTGAAGGTGGGCCAAATATCGTAATCAGCAGTAGCATAGCCTGTAGTCGTGATAATAGAAACCACTTGGAACACTGCGGTACGAATTCCTTCTTCTAAATCGTGAAAAACGCCTGTGGCGAAAAGGTTTATTGCGATCAAAGCGGAGACAGAAAGTATTATCAGAAGATACAGCTTTAATTCTGAGTCTCTTATCATGGACTTTAACCCTCTTCTTGCCAGCACAAAGTACAAATTGAAGTTGATGCCGCAGAGCAACATGAAGATGGTGATCACCCATTGCAGATACGGACTGGAAAAGTGGGCGACGCTGTCTCCGTAGGAGGAAAAGCCGCCAGTTCCAACTGTACCGAAGGTATGTACCAGAGAGTCATATAGGTTCATGCCGCCTAGAAGTAAGAGCAGTGTCTCCAAAATAGTAAAAAACAGATATACTAAATACAAGCGCCTGGCCGTATCAGAAAAGCGGGGGGCAACTTTGTCCAAGGTTGGGCCGGGAGTCTCTGCGCTGGCGATGAGCTGACCGCCGACTCCGATGGACGGCAGCAGGGCCATGGCAAAGACAATAATCCCCATGCCGCCCAGCCAATGGGTGAAGGAACGCCAAAACAACATGGATTTTGGCAGCGCCTCAATATCAGCGAGAATGGAGGAGCCTGTGGTAGAAAATCCCGAACAGGTCTCAAAAAAGGCATCGATATAATTTGGTATCGCGCCAGAGAACCAAAGTGGAAATGCGCCAATCAAAGAGGCTACCAGCCAGCATAAGGACACAATAAGAAACCCATCTCTGGCCTTTAGTTTAATCAGAGAAGGGCGAAATAATTTTATCAATATAAAACCTATGGCAAAGCAAGGTAAGATTGTAAACACGAAGCATTTAAACGCCAGCATTTCGTGAAAGACTAATGCTACGATAAGGGAGGGTATCAGGCAGAATCCCAGTACCAGAAACAAAATTCCCATCATCCTTATGACACCATTAAAGTTTACTGTCATTTCAAACTCCTAGTTTTTATTCTTTAATAGTTTTTCCAAGTCGCCAATTTCGCTGAGCAAGCTGAGTATGATGACTTTGTCGTGCAGTTCGATTTTTGTTTTTCCAGATGGAATGATCACGTCTTGTCCTCTGTGAATGGCAGCGATAAGTACGCCATCTGGAAGTTCCAGTTCTGCAAGTGGGACGCCAATCATGGTCATATGAGAATGAGCGATGATTTCCATAATTTCTGCTTGTCCCTGAATCAAAAGGGAAGAAATGATTTTCTTTGATCCCTGAATGAACCGAAGGATATTGCTCGCGGTAATATCTAAAGGATTCAGTACGACATCTACGCCCATGCGTTCGATGAGGCCTTTGTAACTTTCGTGACTGACCTTGGAGATAACGTCTGCAATCCCATGTTGTTTGGCAGTTAAGGCCAGAAGCAGATTTTCTTCATCGTAACCTGTAGCGGTGACAAAGGCATCCATTTCGTTCATATTTTCTTCTTCCAGCAGGGAGATGTCAGTTCCATCGCTGTGAAGAACCATGACGTTATTTAAGTGGGTAGAAAGATAATGGCAGCGAGCCTTACTCTTTTCCACTAGTTTCACGGCAGCTCCGAATTCAGATAACTTCTCTGCCAGATAAAATCCGGTCTTACCGCCGCCGATGATCATCACCTTTTGGAGGTTGGTATATCTGCCTCTTTCGTGTACTTTTTTATTTAAGTTGATGATCTGATCCTTTTCTCCCACGACATAAAGAAAGTCGCCATTCTGTATGTGGTCGCCGCCATGGGGAATAATGACTTTTCCATTTCTTGAAATTGCAGCGATCAGCATATTCGGCAGATAGTCTTTGATTTCAGGAATGCTGCAGCCCACTAATTTTGGAAACCGTTTGGATGGAAATTCTATCAGAGATATCTTTCCGCTAGTAAAAATCCCGTTGCTCAGGGTATACTTTTCGGCAAGATATTTGTATATTTCAACAGTAATAGCCAAATCAGGATTGATGATAGAATCGATGTGCATGGTTTCTTTTATGAAATCAAATTGATTCATGTATTCCGGTTCTCTGACTCTGGCAATGACATGTCTGCAGCCCAGCTTTTTAGCAAAAGCAGAAATTACGATGTTGGTCTCGTCATTATCGGTTACTGCAAGCAGATAATGAAAGGTATTGATGTTAATGTTTTTGAGCACAGAAATATCCTTCGCATCCGCATTGATTGTCATCACGTCCAAATGCTGGGACAGCTTATGTAGCACGTCCTCATTTTTATCGATAATTGTGATAGCATAATCCCCACCCAGCAAGGCTTCCGCAACCTTAAAACCCAGTTTGCCGGCGCCAACAATAGCTACATTCATCTTTATATCCTCTTTATAATTTCAAAATTTTCGTATAAGCACTTACACTATTCTAATTCAAAACATTTGAATTTGCAAGAGGTTTTGGTATTTGGTATAATGAACGCAAATGATCCTACAGCGTTGCTGCAAGGAAGCGTTCATTGAATCATGTGCCACGACTATATTCTCAAAGGGATGCACATGGTATAATGGTTCCAGAATCAGACGGCGTTGCCGAGAGGAAGGAACCATTGAATCATGACATTCGACTGTGTTTCAAAGGTATCGTCATGGTATAATGAACGCAAATGATTCTACGGCGTTGCCTTTTTGCCCCGGCTTTAGCCGGCAAGGCAAAACGGACAGCGAAGCGAGCTGGGCGAGCGTAGGAGTATTGCGCAGCAA
>ERZ791934.375-NODE-375-length-62299-cov-9.285377_pt1 | contig 62299 bp, 69 predicted proteins | sample MGYA00510125_ERZ791934 | MGnify/ENA primary metagenome ERZ791934 (study PRJEB30046, sample SAMN00993240) | human gut metagenome | study: EMG produced TPA metagenomics assembly of the A metagenome-wide association study of gut microbiota in type 2...
GACAACCAGCGCCGGTATATCTCCGTCAGCGCGGAGCTTGAACAGGGGCGCAATGTAACGCTCATTACAAACGCGGTACAGAAGGCGCTCGACGGCTATACCCTTCCCGAAGGGATGTCGGTCGATTATTCTGGTGAAAACGAGACGATTATGGAGTCGCTTTCCCAGCTGATGACCATGCTGCTGCTCGCGGTCGTGCTCATCTATTTGATTATGGTAGCGCAGTTCCAGTCGCTTTTGTCGCCGTTTATCGTCATGTTCACCATCCCGCTGGCGTTTACGGGCGGTCTGCTCGCGCTTTTGATTACAGGCAACGAATTAAGCGTCGTTTCCATGATTGGTTTCGTCATGCTCGCGGGTATTATCGTAAACAACGGCATTGTGCTGATTGATTATATCAACCGCCTGCGCATGTCCGGTATGGAAAAGAAGGAAGCGATTATCGAAGCCTCCAAAACGAGGATGCGCCCCATCCTGATGACGGCGATTACAACCATTTTGGGCCTTTCCACCATGGCGCTCGGCATAGGAACCGGCTCCGAAATGATGCAGCCGGTCGCAATCGTATGCATCGGCGGATTAATATACGCCACGGCAATGACGCTTTATGTCGTACCCGCCATGTACGATATTTTAAGCCGCAAAAAAATGCGCGTCATAAGCGCGCAGGACCTTGAGGTTTTAGAGGATGACGAGGCGCTCGAAGCTGTAAAGCAGGAACGGCAAGAAGCGCCCGGCGAAAAATAACAATATAAAAACAGGATATAAAAAGAGGGTGCGTACGCACCCTCTTTATTTTTTTGAATTGTATTACCCGCCCTTCGCCCCCTGCCGGACGCGGTTCATCCTGCCATTAGTTACGCTGTAATTTCCGAGCCTTGATTACGAAGGTGACAGGAAGCATCTTAGCTTTTTCCGCAAATTCGCCGCGGTCGTTTTGTATGATTTCGTCATCAGACTGTTCTACCATCTCTTCAATAACAAATCCCGCTTTTGCCAACGCGTTCACATAGGTTGACAATTTGCGGTCAGATAATGACAGTGTGCCCCCGCCGAACGATGCCGAATACCAGGATTCATCAAAATAGCATTTTTTAAAAACAAGCGTATCATTTTCCTTAGAAACGCATTTATGTACCGGATGTGACCAGCTGAAAATAAACACGCCGTCTTTTTTCAGGTAAGACGAAATCCGGCAAAACGTACCTTCTAAGTCTGTCGTCCAGCCTATAGCATAGATGGAATATACAATATCGAAGTAATCATTCGGTATTCCACATTCTTCCTCCATGGGTGAACAAATCAGTTTTGCCGAAAGGCCGCGCGCCTTTAAAAACAGGTCCGTCTTTTCCAATTGCTTTTTGGAGATATCTATCCCCCATAATTCGGCCGCTTTGCGCTCACCGTGATATTGCAGGGAATGTCCGGTTCCACAGCCGATTTCCAGCAGCTTTTTGCCTGATACATCGCCAAAAAGCCGGCATTTTTCTTCTGAGACATACGCACCGTACAGAGGCAGTGCAGTCGTCCCTAAAACGTCGTTTCCTTTTGTATCCCAAAAAGCGCCGTTTGTTTTATGTATGGCGCTCCGGTCCATTTCAATCGTGCTGGCGCAGCCTGCCTCGCCGGCACCTATAATGTTTGTACGGCTGTCAGTCTTTTTATCCATGTTTCAACTCTTTTCTTCCCGCAGCGCCGAGCTTTTGAAAATTTAATAACCAAATGAAACAAGCTGGAATATGATAGATAGGAAGCGGTAAATAAACATGTACGCTTATTTGCGTCCGGCGGAATTATATACCCGCTTAATCATTACCGTTTTCCGGTTAAAATAAATTCAACCAGCTTATTAACATCATCAAATGTGTCATAATCACCATAAATTCCCTCGCGATGATATACAACCCCGTTTTTCTCATTTTCTTCCAAACAATCGAGCAGCTTTTCCACCCCATACCTTTTTATGAACATAATAAATCCTTGAGGCTTAATTTTTGCTAAAAGCCCTTTCTTACAGTTTTCCGTGCAGGAATAGCAGCTGGAAACCCCTTTTTCCATTGAACAGCTTCTGTTCTCACACCATTCTTTATCAGGGCATTCACCCGAATTGCATCCGGAACAATGGTCATTTTCAGAACATAAGCAGCAGGCCAGCCCACATCTCGCAATTCCTAATTCCCTTTTCATTTGCACACCTCCGCAACTTCCAGTTTATATCGCTTCTCTCAGTCTCTATGTCCAATTAGCTTGCAAACCATTCTTTTAATTCTTACAACAATTCCTCCAACACCTCCCAGTCTTGATAATAAGATGCCGAGAACAAAAAATATCACTATAACAGTAGCCATATCCAAATAATTTTCGCCCATAGTTTTCCTCCTTTACAACTTCCAAATTTATCGCTTGCCATATAAACTGGAAGTGTCTATTCATTTATAACACGCCATCTTAATTCATTTGCGACAATATAGGTGTCTGATGGCTCAGTGATTGAATTGTCAATTTTCTCAATATCAAACCAATCTGTATCCGCCCATATAATCACCTTTTCCAGCCTTTCCGTCAGTAAATGGTTATGAAAAGCAAGGTATGCATCAGAAATATCGCATGTATAATTATCTTGCCATCCAACAATATGCATTTGGCGCAGTCCTGAAAATTCAAGCTCTATTGTCTTGGGCTTCCATTGGCACTGAAATATCACAGATAACCTGCGATTATTTTCATCTCCATAATATAAAGTTCTGTCATCATCTACAAATGCTCCGCTATGGTAGTTCATGGAAACAATACAGGAATCATGAAAATTACCGTAGATATCCATTAACAAGGCAATATCTTCTTGCGTTTTAATCTTATGCCAATCACCCAATGTTTTCACCTCTCTCCACAAATTCTAATCTATTTAATAGCATGATATCTCTTCAAATTTATAATTGGATCAGCACAAATAGTAACACACTTAAAATCAGTATGATCAAACCTGTTACAATAAATACAGCAGCTATCGTGCTTCCCAGAACAGGTCTGTCCACATAACATCTTTTCGGATGATCGGGATTATAGTAAACGGTCATCTCGCTGCCAATAGGCCACAGCTGTTCTGCTAATTCACGCAAGTTTGCAATCGCTCCCGTTTTTATATGCAGCCAGCCTTTTTCATCTTCATAGACGCCTGACGCTACATGTACGGATAGTCCAGATATCCTCTTTGTCAATATCCCACGAAATTTTTTCTTTGCTGTGTAACGATTTCCATCCACAACATATTCCACGATCGGATTCATACTTCCGCCACCCGGAAACTGGTATTGCACAACAGTGCCTTCTATCTTTTTCGTACACTGCTTCGTTTGTTTTCTTGTCACAAGAGTTATCATCACTCCAGAGAAAATGAAAAGTACTCCTCCCCCTCCAACCAATAGAAATCCTAACCATGCTATTTGTATTTTTGACATGATATCCGTCCTTTCCATAACCGGTAAATCAAATAAACAACGAGTGGAATTGCCCCGACTGCCCCGGCAAGTGTGTAAATAGGCCAGGTGAGAAACCCAATAATAATTTTAGGAGCAGCTGAAGTCAGCCACTTTTTAGCGATATGGGAGAAAAATATCAATCCCGCAGGTATCCCGGAAAAAAGCATTCCAAACGAAATGATGCTCCGCGGAAATCCGATCGGTTCCGGAACCAGCATGTCTTGACTTGCCCAAAATGCAATATATTCGGGATCATTGACTTGTTTCATCTGCGTAACTGCTACAAAATAGCCGATCACGCACCCTAAAATCAAAAATGTGAAAATATATAAAATCTGTTTTTTCTCTTTTTTCATACTGGATATCCTTTCCTTTTTCTTACCAATACCGGTAAACCGGCATTTTACTCAGGTACATCTATGGAATAACTCAGGCAGTCACCTCTCTTATCGCTCTTTAAATCATTGTAATACCACATATAGGTCACTCTGCCATATTCATCAATTTCAATGACACCGTCCGGCTTTTGTCCTTCAATTTCTAATGTATAGATTTCTTTTTCATGCGCATATCCAAACACAAAACGAGTATCCGGATAGTTTGGATTTAAGTCTTGTTGAAAATCACTCAATGTTAAAATAGAATGAAGAAACTTATGAAAATCTGAGCTATATCTACTGTCCGGCTTCGCAGTAACTTGTGTGGAAGTGATAAACGCATAGCGTGTATTTCCATTTTGTATTTGCTTTTTTAAGCGTGCGAATACGAATCCCTGCACCGGATCATCGTTTGTTCCTGCCCGATAAAAAATCGTATCATACTGCTCACCATTCCATATATGAAAAGTTTCATCCACATGATTAAGAAAATCATCCGGAACGGAAAGTTCCTCATTTTCTTCTTTCAGAGCAGAATGTAAAATAGCTTTTTCAATAGAGTCGTAATAGGTAAGCTCTGAATCATTTTTATCATAATCACTCATCGTAAATGCTACATACTCATTATCTTTATTTTCCTCCTCTGGAATATAAGTATAACGACCATTTTCAATGTGGTCATCATATTCAAAATCAACAAATAATCCAATACCTATCAGAACTACAAAAATCAGAAAAACGATTCCAATAAGGATGAACAATATTTTCAAAAATTTTTTCATGGAATATCACTTCCTTGTCCTACTGTTTTTTATATTTCTTCTCGATAAACAAGCTATAAATTACCATAAATACTATCGTTTCAATCATTACACCAAATACTGACAGCAAAATATATGGAGTATTTTGAGCACTTAATAAAGGCATTCCTAACACAACAAAAAGCATTCCATAGAAAATAAACAATTTACCCAGTGCATGATTATATCCCTTTGTATCTCTTACTGGAAAAGCCTTCATGTTCGCCCAAAAAGCAACCGTCTTTTTTGAAAAATAAGCACATACTCCTATGCCAATCAGAATACAACCAACGATTGCCCATACTATAAATCCTATCATTCGTCCGCCCATATCATATCCTCGATTTCACAAATTTAAATTCATCTCTCCATATTACTGGAATTTATTTATGTTTTACTCTACTGATTCTACTGATAAGTTCTTCAGCAATAGCGCTAAGAAACATACAAATACCACACACTACTCCCATATAAATTTCTATTGTTTTGCCAATGTACTTTGTTCCTGATTTTGTCAGTTCATAAATAGGTATTCCAAATATTTTAACAGGCAATGTATCTACACTTGTGCTATATACATTAATGTCTCCAAAATAAATTGCTACACTCATCAATATTATTGCGACTACAAATCCAATTACCAACACAACTATGATTTTTATTTTTTCTTCATTTATTTTTACCTCATCAGATTCTAATTTAAAATATCAGCACTTGGAAATCTTCTTCATAGTATCTTGTCTAATTTGTTCCCTCAAATCAGACAAGCATTGGGAAAAGCCCACTCTGTCATCCGCATAGGTTAAATTTAATTCAAACTCATTTTCAGACCATGTCGAAATATCAGAAAAATTATGTTGGATCAACGCCTCCAGGCTATCAATTGCTTTATAGATTTTGGCTTCGATTGTCTGCTTTTCTGCCATTTCCTTATACAAGTCTTTCATTTCCTTTTTAGTTGCTTCCGGCAATGTATCTATCCAGGCATTCAGCAGATGTTCTTCTGTATCTTCATGTTCTTTTGTTTTTCTAAATGTAGGAATATCACCCGTAAAACATTCCCCTAGATCATGTATAATACACATTTGGATAATTTTATTTATATCGGCATCTGGAAATTCATTTTTCATAAAAAATGCCATGAGAGTCATCATCCAACTATGTTCAGCAACACTTTCCTGACGTCCTTTCGATGTATAACAATGTCTAGTCGTATCTTTCAACCTCTCTGCTACAGCCAATGCCTGCAATAATTCTTTTTCTTCCATCTTAATTTCTCCTTCAAATCCTGATTTCCTATTTTTATCAGCTTTCTAAATTGGAATTTATGAACTTAATGCTGTTACCAATGATAAATATCTTTCTGTTTTTTTCTTAATATCATCTTCACTAACACCATAAAAGATATACAAATCTTTTGAAATTTTTTGAAATTGTTTCATTACTTTCTTATTTCCAGAATACGATATCGCGAATATATTCCAAATATAATCTATATTCATTTCAAGAGAATCATCACCTATTCTTATTTCATATAGATGGAAGTTCATAGGAATTACATTATCTGGCATTTCGGCAATCATTTCTCTTCGTGCCTCTATTTTATAAAGATATTCTCTAATAGATTTTTCGTTGTAAATATTCGGCTTTGGAATATCCTTCATTTCACCTAAAATTTCTGGTTTATGCTGTAAAATCAAACTCTCCTTTAGATTGTTTTGTTGTTCAATATATTTTCTCTCAGATGAATTAGTTTCAATTAGATTGTAGCTATTCTTTGCATATTGTACTAACTCATCAAGAGTATGTTCGCCTGCAACTACTTTCTTCTCTGCTCTCTTACGTTTAAATCTGTAGAGAATACTTCGTATCCTTACTTTTAGAGGTCTTTTCTGTGCTCTACCAGCTATAAAAATACTTGTTGGACCATCTGCACCACCTATTATTGAAACTCCACTTTTACTTTTTCCTTTCATAAATGTTCATCCTCGCAACTTCAAATTTTGTTATTTAGATTTATCCTTGAAAAAGCCAATTAAAATTAAAGCAATACCGAGAATTGCTACTGGAATATAAATAACATTAGGTATATGATAAACAAATCTATCAATTCCAGACATAACAATATAAATAATAATTCCCACACTGATTAAAATGCTTTTATCTTTCATAGTTGGTCTCCTTTACACCTTTCAAATTTATCATTCTCTCTAACATAAATTATATCACGCTAAAAATGAACAGTCATTCTTTTTCAGTTATCTAATTAAAATTCATTATATATAGAAAAAGACACTATATTTCAAGTGTCATTCTCTTATACAACAGTATTCTGCAAGCAGGTAAACACAGGTTATTCCTTAATATCCTTTTGTTTGGGAAACTCCGTTCTCCCATTTAGATATTGTTTGTTCTTCTGTCAAGTAAGGACTAAAAAAAATTATAATTTTTTTATTTCTGCACAAGTCCGTATATCAACCACACTTATGCATAGTCTGCGTATCTAAAAAACCGCTGTCAAACTTCCAACAGATTTCTATTCTATTATCGGAATATACTTTCACTTTGTCAATCAGCTTCTCTTTTATTTCTTCCGTAAGTTCCATCTGATCAGCGTAACATTTCAACTGACTGATATTCTTTTCTATCTGTTGATGATTTTCCTGCTGTATTTCCTGTCTGCTCTGAAGCTCCTGCAACCATTGTTCCAATCTTGCAGTTTCTTCATCATATTTCTTCTTTTCCATAAGGAAATCTTCTCTGGATAACTTACCATCTGTGTACTGTTCATAGAGTGGCATCCAAGTCTTTTTCAATGTGGCAATGGACTTTATCAAAGTAGTAATTCCACTGGTTGCATACCACTTTCGAAATCCATACAACACATGCTCTCTGTATTTCTTCTGCTTTCGCCTGTAATACACCCGTCTCCATAGCTTCACCCACACGTATTCATCAAGCTGTTTAAATCGTTTTGTTGAGTTTCCATGCTGAAAGTAATTTCTCCATCCTCTTATAAGTGGATTTAATTTCTCCACCTTTTGCTCCAGACCCTCATAGGCTGACTTTCTGCAAGTAATTACTCTGATTGCGTCCTTCACCTTTTTCATCGCCTTTTTACTAGGCATCATATAAGGCAACTTTCGTCCGCTTTTGGTTTTACCAAACTTCTGGTAACGGAATCCAAGAAAGTCAAAGCTCTCCTTATTCATATCTATAACCTTTGTTTTTTGCGGATTCAATGTCAGTTTCAACTTAGCCATTATTCTTTTCAGATGCTCAAACGCTAATTCTGCATCTTTTCTTGTTCTGCACACAATCACTGCATCATCTGCATATCTGACTATGACGCCCAGTTCTTTATGATTTTCCCAGTAGGAGTCCAATACATGAAGATAGATATTTGCTAACAACGGACTAATGACTCCTCCTTGCGGTGAGCCTTTTTCCGTTGGATAATATTTCCCATTTTCAATGACTCCTGACTGTAACCACTGTCTGCATAACTTAATGACCCTTCTATCACTGATGCGACGATTTAATAATCCCAGTAGTATTTCATGATTGATGTTGTCGAAGTATCCCTGTATGTCCGCATCTACTACATACCAGTTTTTATATAATTCTTTTTTCACTTTTTCTGTAGCCTGTTTTGCATCTCTTTTAGGACGGAATCCATAAGAACTATCCAGAAAATTTGCTTCAAAGATAGGTTCTATCACTATCTTACAGGCTTGTTGCACAATCCTGTCTCTAATAGTCGGAATTCCCAATGGTCTTTGCTTCCCATCCGGTTTTGGAATGTATACTCTCTTTACCGGTTTAGGTCTGTATTTCTTATTCTTTAAATCCTCTTGAATATCCAACAAGTATTCTTCTACTCCGTATTCCTCAATCATTTCAAAGGTAATGCCGTCAATCCCAGCGCTCCCCTTGTTTTCTCGCACTTCTTTCCATGCCCGCCACAAAATATCCAGGCGAAAGATACGGTCATACAACGCATGAAATCTGCGTTGCTTATCCTTTTTGGCTGTCAGGTATAGATTACGTTGAAGTTGTCGTGATTTTTCTGTTGAGTGTTGTTGTCCAATATTTGGCATGCACTATCCCTTACCTTCCCGTTAATCTTGATTAAAGCAGAGCCCCTTTTCTCCCATTGTTTTTCTTACCAATAGTTCATAGATACTATGGGCTCCTCCGACTTCTCATACCACTTCTCAAGAAATTTCGCATGCGTGCTTATATCCTCAGTTACATACTTGTGGTTATATGATGGTATGAGATCTCTTCTGTTCCGTTATCAACTTTCATAACATTCCGCTGCCTCTACACCGAAGGGTTCCTCAATGCTGTACTCCAGTATCCCCACATCTTCCATGGTCTTCGTCAGAAAGTCAGTGACCCGGCTCCCTCTTGTCCCTTACAGGGCTAACGTAACGATGCTACAGGATTCACTTTATGTTACGGACTGCTATTTTGCACCTGTTTCTCACAGGCATACCTCGCTTCAACACAGTCGGTCACCCAAAAGCATTGGAGGTTCGCTACAAGGCTCACTGGCGATTACCTTGACCAGACTTTCACTGGCAAGCTGATAACAGCTTGCAGAACACACAACTTTCATCCATTAGCGACGTGCGCCGCAAGGCGCACCCAGAAAACGGATGGCAACTATCAGTCACCACCCGTTTTCTTCCGAACGCTGTTAATATTCAGTTATTTATATACAAATCCTGGCATCGGCTCAATTTTAAACTGATTCCTATGATGCAGCGAATCTATCCGTGCCTTTGTTTCCATATTCTTTATAACGCCATGTCTTATATACTCATCCAGCTCTGCATAGGTAAACCCCAGATTTTCCTCATCTGTTTTCCCGCAAAGTCCATCAATAGGAGTCTTTTCAACCAATTCAGCAGGCAGTCCCAACTCCATTCCGATCTTCTTAACCTCTGTAACAGTCAAATTACACAGTGGGCTGAAATCACCAGCACCATCTCCATAGCGGGTTGCATATCCTACCCAGTCCTCAGACAAATTACAGGTATTTGCCACCCTGCCATTCATGCTTTGTGATACTGCATACAATGTTGTCATACGCACTCTGGCTGGAAGATTGGTCTTTGTCTGTACAGAAATTTCCGGCAAAATCCCGATACTTTTTGTAACTGCATCAACAGACTCCTTTATATTTACTATAAAGTATCTGATACCCAGATGTTGCACAAGCCTGTACGCCATATCAATATCCCCCTGTTCCCCACACGGCATCAAGACTCCGATAACACGCTCTTTTCCCAGTGCTTCCACACATAAAGCGGCTACAACAGAACTATCTTTTCCACCGGAAATTCCTACAACTGCATTACAGTCCTGTCCGTTCTGTTCAAAAAAATCTCTGATCCAGTCAATACAGTCATTTGTTACCTTTCCTGCATCGAACATCTCCTGCACCTCTTTTCTCATTTTGAAAGCAGCTTTACAAGCCTTTCTGCCGCTTCTTTTGTATCTTCCGGTGAGCCAAAAGTTGAAAACCGGAAATAGCCTTCTCCACAGGCTCCAAACCCTTCTCCCGGTGTTCCCACAACCTGAATTTCATGTAACAGATAATCAAAAAACTCCCAGCTTCCCATTCCATTTGGACACTTCATCCAGATATATGGAGCATTCTTTCCTCCGCAATACCAGATTCCAAGCTGATCAAGCGCTTTCATCAGCACCTTTGCATTTTTCTTATAAATACGGATATTTTCGTGAATCTGTTTCTGTCCTTCCTCCGTAAAAACTGCTGCCCCACCTTTCTGAATAATGTAAGACACACCATTTGTCTTTGTTGTACGATTGCGTACCCACATTTCATTCAGGTTCATTCCACTCCGTTTCAATACTTTTGGTATTACCGTATATCCAAGTCTGGTTCCCGTAAAACCGGCAGTCTTGGACAGCGAGCAGATTTCAATCGCACATGTTTTTGCTCCATCCAGTTCAAAAATACTATGCGGAAGAGTTTCATCCTCAATAAAAGCCTCATATGCTGCATCAAAGAGAATCACGGAACCATTCTCATTGGCAAAATCTACCCATGCCTGAAGCTGATTACGTGAAAAAACGGCTCCGGTAGGATTGTTTGGTGAGCATATATAGAGTAAGTCTGCTTTTATTTCTTCGCTCGGCTCAGGCAAAAAGCTATTTTCTTCCCCGGAAGCCAGATGGACAATCTTCCTTCCTGCCATCACATTCGCATCCACATACGCAGGATAAGCCGGCTCAATCACCAATGCAGAACCGGAACGTTCAAACAAGTCTAAAATATCCCCAAGCTCATCGCTTGCTCCACTTGAAACAAACACCTCGTCTGAGGACAAAGAAACGCCTCTGTTTTCATAATACTTTGCAATCGTATCCCTCAAAAATGAGGCACCACACTCAGGCATATATCCATGAAAACTGCTTTTTGAAGCCTGATCATCCACAGCCTCATGCAATGCCTTGATTACGGCATCGCATAATGGCAGTGAAACATCTCCAATACCCATTCTTAAAAGCTTTACTCCCGGATGCTGCTCTACATAAGCCTTGGTTTTCTGAGCAATATTGTAAAAAAGATAGGAATCTTTTAATTCGCTGTAATGCATATTTGGTCTGATCATGTTATTCTCCTCCCTGTATGATTCGATATCTAATAATTCTGATGGACAATTCGCCCAATGCCCTTGCAAAAAGAATTCTTGAATGAAGTCTCTTTCCAAGTTTTCTATGAGATTTTGTCACATTATTTCCGTGCAGCCTGTGTTCTAAGACGGTATATTCCAAATGAACGCTGCTTTTCAATAAATTTGCTGCCATGGCAATCCATGTATCATGGGATTCCATATACTTTGGAAACGTTAAGATAACTTCTTTCAATTCCCTCTTGAATGCCATGGCACATCCATAATAAGATGCCTTCCCTCCAAATATTCTGGAGATATTTAGCATATAGTTACAGGAGTCTTTTGCCTGTAATCAATCAAAAGTTTTCTTACTCCTGTTTCCCCGTTTGTCTATGGCAACCATATTTCCTGTAACAAGCATAACCGAATATCGCTGTATTACATGAAGCATTTTTTCCAGGCAATCCTTTCATTCAGCATCTATCGTAGATATACCAATGGTCACTTCCTCCAGCACATCTAAAAGTACCTTTACCGTGTCCAGAGATGTCAGCATGGTAATATTGTTCTGTGTTGCCGCACTTCGGATTGCAACACCATCTTCATAATGAACACCGGAAAGAATTGCACGGGTATTGATGACATAGCTGACGTATCCTGCACGGATCGCATCCAGTATCTCACTGCTTCCTTCCGATGGTTTCCCCAGTATACGGGTACGGATTCCATGCTGTTTCAAATGCTCTCCCGTAAGAGAGGTTGCTTCTATATTAAAGCCCATATCATAAAAGCGTCTGATAAGCGGAAGGGCTTCGTCTTTATCCTCATCTGCAAGCGTCACAATGACTGTTCCATAATTCTGCACACGAATACCGGAAGCAATCATGGCTTTATACATTGCCCTGTGAAGCTTCTTATCATATCCGATTGCTTCTCCCGTTGATTTCATTTCGGGTGACAGGTAAGCATCCATACCACTTAACTTTGCAAAGGAAAATGCAGGCACTTTCACATACCACCTCTTCTTTTCTTCGGGATAGCTCACAGTAATCCCCTGCTCCTTCAGGCTCTTTCCAAGAATGACTTTCGTTGCAATATCAGCCAATGGATATCCGGTTGCTTTTGACAAAAATGGAACTGTTCTTGAAGAACGCGGATTTACCTCAATGATAGATACATTCTCCTGTCTGTCCACGATAAACTGGATATTAAACAGTCCCACAATGCCAATGCCAATACCTAGTTTTTTCGCATAGTCCAAAATCGTAGCCTTTACCTTATATGAAATGCTAAACGTCGGATATACACTGATGGAATCGCCGGAATGAACCCCTGTCCTTTCTACCAACTCCATGATTCCCGGAACAAATACGTCCGTACCGTCACAAATGGCATCAATTTCGACTTCTTTCCCACAGATGTATTTGTCTACCAATACCGGTTTATCTTCATCAATCTCTACCGCAGTTTTCAGATAGTGCCGCAGGTGTTCTTCCTTTGCCACGATCTGCATGGCTCTTCCGCCAAGTACAAAGCTTGGACGTACCAGCACCGGATAACCGATCTCTTCTGCCGCTTTTACGCCATCTTCTATATTCGTTACAGCCTGTCCTTTCGGCTGTGGGATAGAAAGCTCTGACAACAGCTTTTCAAAAGCATCTCTGTTTTCTGCTTTTTCGATTGCAGCACAGTCCGTGCCAATCAGCTTCACCCCACGTTCCTGCAGTGGATTTGCCAGGTTGATTGCAGTTTGACCGCCAAGTGATGCAATAATTCCATCCGGCTTCTCCATTTCGATCACATTCATAACATCTTCTACGCAAAGAGGCTCAAAATACAGCTTGTCGGATGTGGTATAATCCGTAGACACAGTTTCCGGATTATTATTGATGATGATCGCCTCATATCCGGCTTCTTTAATGGTTTTCACTGCATGTACCGTGGAATAATCAAACTCCACGCCCTGACCGATACGAATAGGACCGGAGCCCAATACAATGATTTTCTTCCTGTCTTCCACGATCGATTCATTTTCATCCTCATAAGTAGAATAAAAATAAGGAACATAGCTTTCAAATTCCGATGCACAGGTATCAATCATTTTATAGACTGGGAAAATGCCATGTGTCTTACGCATTTCATAAATGTCCGTTTCCATCATATTCCACAGCCACCCAACTGCTCTATCTGAGAAGCCTGCCTTCTTTGCCTGATACAAAAGCTCTCTGTTACCGGTACACTGCTTCAATTCTTTCTCCATATCAATGATTTTTTTCATCTTATCAAGGAAGAAACGGTCAATGCGTGTCTGCTCCCTGATATCGGAAACCGATTCGCCCATTCGGAGCAACCGGGCAATGGCAAAGATACGGTCATCTGTGCCGATTTTGATATATTCCATCAAAGCCTTTTTATCTTCTTTTTCAAACTTTTCCATATACAGATGATTTACGCCTGTTTCCAGAGAACGGATTGCTTTTAACAGACTCTCCTCAAAGGTTCTGCCAACACTCATGACTTCCCCGGTTGCTTTCATCTGTGTACCCAGCTTCTGATTTGCATCGGTAAATTTATCAAATGGAAAACGCGGCATTTTTGTTACCACATAATCCAGTGCCGGTTCAAAGGATGCAGGCGTATTTACCAGCATAATCTCATCCAGAGTCATTCCCACACTGATTTTCGCCGATACCCTTGCAATCGGATATCCGCTTGCCTTTGATGCCAATGCAGAGGAACGGGATACGCGAGGATTTACCTCAATCAGATAATACTGAAAAGAATCCGGATCAAGTGCAAACTGTACATTACAGCCTCCCTCCACCTTCAAGGCACGGATGATTTTCAAGGCACTGTCACGGAGCATCTGATATTCTTTATTCGTCAGTGTCTGTGACGGACATACCACAATGGAATCTCCTGTGTGGATTCCTACCGGGTCCAGATTTTCCATATTGCAGATCGTGATTGCTGTGTCATTGGCATCACGGATCACTTCATATTCAATTTCTTTAAAGCCCTTGATACTTTTTTCTATCAGCACCTGATGAACCGGTGACAAAGCAAGGGCATTTTTAATCAATCCCAGGAACTCCTGCTCATCATCTGCAAAGCCGCCGCCGGTTCCGCCAAGGGTAAATGCCGGACGAAGCACCACCGGATATCCGATATTCTCAGCAGCCTTTATGGCTTCCTCCACCGTATTGGCAATGACAGACGGAAGCACCGGCTCTCCTAAGCTTTCACAAAGCTCTTTAAAGAGTTCTCTGTCCTCTGCCCTTTCAATGCTCTCACTGCTGGTTCCCAAAAGCTCCACACGGCACTCTTTTAAAATGCCTTTTTTCTCAAGCTGCATTGCCAGATTAAGTCCGGTCTGACCACCAATTCCCGGTACGATGGCATCTGGACGCTCATGACGGACAATCTTTGCAACATATTCCAATGTCAACGGTTCCATATACACCTTATCTGCAATGGTGGTATCTGTCATAATCGTTGCCGGATTGGAGTTGCATAAAACAACCTCATACCCTTCTTCTTTCAGTGCAAGACATGCCTGGGTCCCTGCATAGTCAAATTCTGCCGCCTGACCAATCACAATCGGACCGGAACCAATGACAAGTATTTTCTTCAAATCAGTTCTTTTCGCCATCTTTTGTTCCCTCCATCATTTCTATAAACTGTTCAAACAGATAACCGCTGTCCTGCGGGCCCGGTGCGCTTTCCGGGTGATACTGCACACTAAGCACCTTGTCCTCCTCACAGGCAACACCTTCTACTGTCTGATCCAGCAGATTCAGGTGCGTTACTTTCAATCGGGTATTCGCAAGACTTTCCCTGTCCACTGCATAGGAATGGTTCTGGGAGGTAATCTCTATCTTTCCTGTCAGAAGATTTTTTACCGGATGATTTCCTCCTCTGTGTCCAAATTTTAACTTATAGGTCCTTGCCCCATATGCAAGGGAAATGATCTGATGACCAAGGCAGATTCCAAAGATCGGATATTTTCCCCGTAAGCCTCTCACCAGTTCTATGACCGGCTGCACATCCATCGGGTCTCCCGGACCATTAGATAAAAAGATTCCGTCCGGCTTCATTTTTTCTATTTCTTCCATAGAGGTATTCCATGGAAATACCGTCACATTGCAGCCTCGTCTGTTAAAACTCCTCACAATATTCTGCTTCATTCCACAATCAATGGCGGCCACATGATATTTCTCATCCGGAATCCTATATTGCTGAATCTCTTTTCTGCTCACAAAAGCTACTGCATCTTTTGGTATATCATAGGAACTCAATTTGCAAAGTCCCTCCTGCAGAGAAGTATCAGCATCTGTAATCAATACTTTTCTGCTTCCCAAATCACGGATAGAACGTATCAGCTTTCTGGTATCAATTCCATAAATTCCCGGAATCCGGTATTTCTCCATGGTTTCGGATAATGTATATTTACTGCGGAAGTTGGATGGCTGATCGTTATAATCCCTTACAACCAATCCTCCAATCGTCGGTGTTTCTGTTTCAAAATCTTCTTCTGCAATCCCATAGTTACCAATCAGCGGATATGCCATCACAACAGTCTGGTAGGTATAGGACGGATCAGAGATGATTTCCTGATACCCAACCGGAGAGGTATTAAATACGATTTCCGTGATTCTTTCATCAAAGGAACCAAAACCATATCCATAATACTCACTGCCATCTGGGAGAATCAGTTTCCTGTCAAATTTTTTCATAATATATGTCACCCCTCTATCTAAACCCGTTCAGACAGTTTCCTTTCAAAACGGTCTTTACGGAGATCTGCCGGAATTTTGGTTGGATATTCTCCGTTAAAGCAGGCAGCACAATAATCCTCGCTGTCAATCAGCTTACTCAGCTTCTCCACCTCCAAATATCCCAAAGAATCCACTCCGATCATCTCTGCGATCTCTTCCATGCTATGATGGCATGCAATCAGATTTTCTTCTGAGTCAATGTCCGTGCCATAATAGCAGGCATGTAAGAATGGGGGAGCCGAGATTCTCATATGTATCTCTTTCGCTCCTGCGTCACGCAAAAGCTTTACAATACGTTTACTGGTTGTACCTCTTACGATAGAATCATCAATAAGAACGACTCGTTTTCCATCGATTACATTTTTCACAGGAGAAAGCTTAATCCTGACTTTGTCCAAACGTTCATTTTGTCCCGGAGAAATGAATGTTCTTCCAATATATTTATTTTTGATCAGTCCTATCCCATAAGGAATGCCGGATTTATTTGCATATCCAAGCGCTGCATCCAGTCCGCTGTCCGGAACTCCGATCACAATATCTGCGTCCACCGGATAACTTTCTGAGAGCAGCTCGCCTGCTCTCATTCGTGATTCATGGACAGATACACTATCTATGACAGAATCCGGTCTTGCAAAATAGATATACTCAAAGATACAGGTTTTCTTTTTCTGCTTACCGCAGTGTTCTTTCCTTGATTCCACTCCATTTTGACTAAACACCAGAATCTCACCCGGAAGCAGATCTCTGACAAATTCTGCGCCTACCGCTGATAATGCGCAGCTTTCTGATGCCACTACATAGGCTCCATCCGGCATCTGTCCATAACAAAGTGGTCTGAATCCATATGGGTCTCTTGCAGCAATCATCTTTGTAGCTGACATCAAAACTAATGAATAAGCCCCTTCCAGTAAATTCATGGTGTTGCTTACCGCTTCTTCTATGCTCGGTGTCATCAGCCTTTCTCTTGTAATCACATAAGCAATGGTTTCTGTATCGCTGGTGGTATGAAAAATGGCTCCTGATAACTCCAGCTTATCACGCAGCTCCAATGCATTACTCAAATTTCCGTTATGTGCCAGTGCCATCTTTCCTTTCTGGTGGTTGACTTCAATGGGCTGGCAGTTATTTCGTGTTGTCCCGCCGGTTGTTCCATATCTTACATGGCCCACTGCCATAGTCCCTTCCGGCAAATGAGATAATGTGTCTTTCGAAAACACTTCGCTTACAAGGCCCAGATCCTTATAGGAAGAAAACACACCATCATCATTCACAACGATCCCGCAGCTCTCCTGTCCTCTGTGCTGCAAGGCATACAATCCATAATAGGTAATCCCTGCCACATTTTCTTTTTGTGTACTCATCACACCGAATACACCACATTCTTCATGAATCGCCATACTCTTTTCCTCCTGCGTATTATTCTACTGTCTACTGTGACCGATTTTGCCAGATTCCTTGGCTTATAATATCACAGCCGCGATTCAGTGCAACATAATAGGCAAAAAGCTGCAAAGGAATCACTCCGAGAACCGGCTGCAAAAGGGAATGGGGCTTTGGTATCACAAACATTTCGGATGCCTGACTGCTAATCAGCTCTGCTGTCTGATCTGTCGTCATTGCGATTACTTCTGCTCCTCTGGATTTTACTTCAACAATATTGGACAAGGATTTTTCCACCAGCGGCTCATAGGTTACCATAGCAACCACCAGTGTTCCCGGTTCTATCAGAGAAATCGTTCCATGTTTCAGTTCTCCTGCCGCATAGGATTCTGAATGAATATAAGAAATCTCTTTCAGCTTTAGAGAGCCCTCCAAACCCAGTGCATAGTCCAGATTACGACCAATATAGAAAACACTGTTATGGTTGAAATATCTGGATGCCGCTTTCTGATAAAGATCCAGATTATTCATAACAACACTTATCTTTTCAGGTAAATCCTGAAGCTCCCTGATAATTGCCGCATATTTTTCTGCTGCGGAAACATCCCACTCAATCAAATGTTTTTCTTTTTCCAGCAGAAATCTGTCTCTGTCAAAGATCTGAACATCATCTGCCGTAATGACTGCCACTTCATCATCTTCCATATAAGTAACTGTCCTTGTATGTGCAAGAAGTGCAGTAACATCAGAGGCAATGTAATTTCCCTCCTGACCGTAACCAATCAGCAGAGGGGCGTCTTTTCTTGCTGCAACCATCTGTCCCGGAAAATCAGAACAGAGAATGCCCATAGCATAAGCACCTTTGATACGATTTAAAACCGCATACACTGCATCCATCAGATTGAATTTCTTCCTATAATAATATTCCAGTAACTGGACGATTACCTCCGTATCCGTATCAGAAGAAAAAACGACTCCTTTACGTATAAGAGAGTTTTTGATCTCCAGATAATTTTCTATGATGCCATTATGGACAACCGCAATCTTTCCTTCCTGCCCAACATGGGGATGTGCATTTGTATCATTTGGTTCCCCATGGGTTGCCCATCTGGTGTGACCAATGCCGATATTCCCCGACAAAGGATTTTGAGAGTCCAGCAATTCCCGCAGAACAGACAGACGTCCTTTGCTCTTTTTTACCTGTAATCTCCCATCCGCTGATACGACCGCAACTCCTGCTGAATCATATCCTCTGTATTCCAGTCGTTCCAGACCATCAAGCAATATCGGAACAGCTTCTGTCTTTCCTGCAAATCCAACAATTCCACACATTTTTTCTGCTCCTCTTTTCGTTTCGACTTAATCAGCGTTTCTTTTTAATAAAGCTGCCGAAACGAATCCTTTAAACAGTGGGTGAGACTGATTTGGGCGGCTCTTAAATTCCGGATGAAACTGTACGCCTACAAAAAACGGATGCTCCTTAAGTTCTACGGTTTCCACCAGTCTGTCATCCGGAGAAGTACCGCTGATCACAAGTCCTGCTCTCATCAGTTCCTCACGATATTTATTATTAAACTCATAGCGATGGCGATGGCGCTCATGGATCAGTTTGTTACCATAGCATTGTTCCATTTTCGTTCCGGCTTTAATGCTGCATGGATAGCTTCCCAGACGGAGCGTACCGCCTTTATCAATTTCCTCACTCTGTCCCGGCATAAAATCAATGACCTTATGGGCACACTGTTCATCAAATTCACCCGAATGAGCACATTTAAGTCCCAGAACATTCCTTGCAAATTCGATGACGGCAATCTGCATACCTAGACAGATACCAAAGTAAGGAATCTGATTTTCACGGGCATAGTTTGCTGACAGGATCATTCCTTCGATACCACGATTTCCAAATCCGCCCGGAACGATGATCCCATCCAGACCTTCCAATATTTCCTTTACATTGTCCGACCTGATATTTTCTGAATCAATCCAGTGGATTTTCACAAACGTATTCAGTTCATACCCTGCATGGTTCATTGCTTCTGCCACAGACAGGTATGCATCATGGAGCTTTACATACTTTCCAACCAGACCGATGTGGACTTCCCGGGAACGGTTTCGGATGCGTTCCACCATCTGTTCCCAATCTTCCAGCTCCGGTTTCGGCGCATCAATATGAAGTTCTCTGCAAACAACATCTGAAAATCTGGACTTTTCCAACATCAGCGGTGCTTCGTAGAGGTTCTGTAACGTCCTGTTCCCAATCACGCAATCCGGTTTCACATTGCAAAAAAGAGAAATTTTCTGAAAGATGGATTCTTCCAATGGTTTATCAGAACGCAGCACTATAATATTGGGATTGATACCCATTCCTCGAAGCTCCTTGACAGAGTGCTGCGTTGGTTTTGACTTATGTTCTTCAGAGCCACTCAAATAAGGGACTAACGTCACATGGATAAATAAACTGTTCTCCCCGCCAACCTCCAATGAAATCTGACGTACTGCTTCCAGAAATGGTTGGGATTCAATATCCCCAATGGTTCCTCCAATCTCCGTGATCACTACATCTGCATCCGTCTTTTTTCCTACACGGTACACAAATTCCTTAATCTCATTTGTGATATGGGGAATCACCTGAACCGTGGAACCTAAGTATTCTCCTCTTCGTTCCTTGTTTAATACATTCCAATAAACCTTTCCAGTCGTCAGATTGGAGTATTGATTCAGATCTTCATCAATAAATCTCTCATAATGCCCCAGGTCCAGATCCGTTTCTGCTCCATCCTCGGTTACATATACTTCGCCATGCTGATACGGGCTCATGGTTCCGGGGTCTACGTTAATATATGGGTCTAACTTCTGTGCTGCCACTTTTAAGCCCCTTGCTTTTAAAAGACGTCCAAGAGAAGCGGCGGTAATCCCTTTTCCCAGACCGGATACCACACCTCCAGTTACAAATATATATTTAGTCATAATCTTTCACTTCCTTACTCAAACTCCACCGTTGCCGGCGGTTTGCTTGTAATATCGTAGAGAACACGGATTGCAAGTCCGGGGCCTGGAAACGGCTGGCTCATAACCATATATTCCGGAAGCCCAAGCTGTCTTCCCAGTTCTCTTACTTCATCCTTGAACAGCAAACGCAATGGTTCAATAATCTCTTTAAAATCAACAAAATCCGGCAGGCCGCCCACATTGTGATGGCTCTTTATGGTTTCTGCATTTTCTTTGCCGGATTCAATCACATCCGGATAAATAGTTCCCTGTGCCAGATAGTCCGTCCTGCCAATTTTTTTGCCTTCTTCCTCAAATACGAAGACCGTGATCCACAAAAACACAGGTGAGCTGTGAACCCACTGCTTCCGCAAACAGGGCTGCACACACAGAGGAATCCACGCCTCCCGATAGAGCCAAAAGCACCTTATCATTCCCTACTTTGCTTCTGATTTCTTCGATACAGCGATACATATAGCTTTCCATCGTCCAGTCACCCACTGCACCACAGACTTTATATAAAAAGTTTCGGATCATGGTAGTTCCATTTTCTGTATGATTTACTTCCGGATGGAACTGTACACCATAATATTTTCTGTTTTCATCACAAATGGCTACATTCGGGCATTTCCCGCTACGGGCAACCAGCCTAAATCCGTCGGGTACTTTCTTCATGTAGTCGCCATGGCTCATCCATGAAATACTCTCCTCATCCAGTCCGTCAAACAGCAGACAGGAATTATCATAGAAAGTAAGTGTTTTTCCATACTCTCTGGCGTTTTCATTTTCTGCTACCGTAACCATTCCTCCAAGATGATGGGCAAGGAGCTGACATCCATAGCAAATACCAAGAATCGGTATTCCAAGCTCAAAAATACCTTCTGCCGGATGATAAGAATTTTCTTTATATACACTGTCCGGTCCTCCAGTGAAGATAATGCCTATGGGGTCAAATGCCCGAATCTCAGAAAGGGTCATGGTATAAGGCTTAACCTCACAATAGACGTTGCATTCCCTCACCCTCCTGGCAATCAACTGGTCATACTGACCGCCAAAATTCAAAATTAGTACTTTCTGATTCTGCATCTTTCCTTTTCTCCTAAAACATTGTGATATAGGCATCACGTTCGGCGCCGACAGACACATACTTAATCGGGCACTCGATTTCCTTTTCAATATAACGGATATACTCCAATGCCGCTTTTGGAAGATCATCTACTGTTCTGCATCCGCTGATATCACACTGAAATCCCGGAAGATATTCATAGATCGGTTTTGCACATTTAAGTTCTTCGATACCGGATCGAAATGTGTCTACTCTGTTTCCATCAATCTCATACGCTGTACATACCGGGATTTTTTCCATATAAGAAAGCACATCCAGCTTTGTAAGTGCCACATAGCTGCAGCCCTGCATCTTTGTCCCATATCTGGAAGCAACCACATCAAAGCCTCCGACTCTTCTCGGTCTTCCGGTTGCTGCACCATATTCGCCCCCTGCCGCACGAAGCTGCTCCGCTTCCTCTCCAAACAGTTCACAGGTAAAAGGTCCTTCTCCCACGCAGCTTGAGTATGCTTTCATAATACCGATGCTTTCATCCAGCTTTGCAAAAGGTACGCCAGCTCCGATTGGCGCATAAGAAGCAAGGGTTGTGGATGCAGAGGTATATGGATAAATGCCAAAGTCTATATCCCTGAGTGCCCCAAGCTGTGCTTCAAACAGAATGGATTTTCTCTCTTCAATAGCGTCTCCAAGGTATTCCGTCGTATCACAGATAAAAGGAATAAGGAACTCTCCGTATTCTTTTAACCACTGAAACATTTCATCTGCCAGCACTGGTGCATGACCATATCCATGTTCCACAGTCAGGTTCTTCCATTCCACAAGACCACCAAGGCGTTCCTTTAATGCTTCCAGATGGAGCAAATCACCCATACGCAGTGCTTTTTTCATATATTTGTCTGCATATACCGGAGATATACCTCTTCTGGTAGATCCAAATTTCTTATCTAACAGTCGGTCTTCCTCCAGACAATCCATCAGCTTATGATATGGCATACAGATGGTTGCCCTGTCACTGATCTTTAAATGTTCCGGCGTTACTTCCACACCTTTTTCTGCCAGTTTCTGCACTTCCCCGTACAAATGTTCCAGGTCAATCACAATGCCCGGTCCCAGAATATTGACCGTATCTTCACGGCAGATTCCGGACGGCATCAGATTCATGACAAATTTTCCTTTTTCATTGATCACGGTATGACCCGCATTATTTCCGCCCTGATAACGAACAACAATATCATAGTTTTCGCTGAGAAGATCTACCATACGGCCTTTTCCTTCGTCGCCCCAGTTTGTTCCAACAATTGATGTAAGCATATGCATTCCTTCCTTTCAGACATTCACTTGCGCTTCCACGTTCACACGCTGCTTATTTTTTTCCAGTAATGGTTTCACGGTTTCTGTTACAAACTTCTCGCACTGATATTCTGCCATTCCGGTGAACTTCACCGGGTCAAGCAAAACTTCCAGTTCTATGGCAGAAAGTCCAAAGCTATCGTCATTTTTGATACGTTCTATTAAATCATTTTCATTTCCATAGAGTTTTACCTGTTCCGCTGCCATAATAGAATGTTTACGGATTGCTTCATGAAGTTCCTGTCTGTCCCCATCTTTGGTTTTTACACAATACATCAGGATATTTTCCGTCGCCATAAATGGAAGTTCTGCATCCAGATGCTTCTTAATAACTGCCGGATAGACCTTCAGCCCTCTGATTACATTGATATACAGATTTAAAATGGCATCTGTGGCCAGAAATGCTTCCGGTATAGCCAGGCGCTTATTTGCGGAATCATCCAATGTGCGTTCAAACCACTGTGAAGCTGCTGTAATAGCAGTATTTTGTAAATCACAAATCACGAAACGAGCCAATGATGCAATACGTTCGCTTCTCATTGGATTTCTTTTATATGCCATGGCAGAAGAACCGATCTGTTTTTCCTCAAATGGTTCATCCACCTCTTTTAAGTGGCTGAGTAAACGGATATCACTGGAGAATTTTGATGCACTCTGTGCAATTCCGGACAATACCTGTAAAACCGCAAAATCAGCTTTTCGTGTATAGGTCTGTCCACTGACACTCTGACACTTTGAAAAACCGATTTTTTCTGCGATTTTCTGCTCCAGCTGTTCCACCTTTGTTTCTTCCCCATCGAACAGTTCCAAAAAGCTGGCACCTGTCCCGGTGGTTCCTTTACAGCCAAGGAGTTTTAAGTTATTCAGTTGAAAATCAAGCTGTTCGATATCAAACAGCAGATCATTCATCCAAAGACAGGCTCTTTTTCCTACCGTTGTTGGCTGAGCTGCCTGAAAATGAGTATATGCAAGAGTTGGTAATGCCTTATATTCCATGGCAAATTCGCTAAGGGCTTCTATGGCATTTAACAAAAGATTTCTAATCTGTAAGAGCGCACTTTGCATGAGGATAATATCCGTATTATCCCCCACATAACAGGAAGTTGCTCCTAAATGTATGATTCCCGCCGCTTCAGGACAGGCATCCCCGAAGGTATGGACATGTGCCATCACGTCATGACGAAGCTCATTTTCGTATTGTCTTGCTTTTTCATAATCAATGTTGTCAATCTGAGCTTTCATTTCCTCAATCTGCTCATCAGAGATAGGAAGTCCCAGTTCCTTTTCACTTTCCGCAAGTGCCACCCAGAGTTTTCTCCATGTGGAAAATTTTCTATCATTGGAAAATATACTCTGCATTTCTTTACTTGCATAACGTTCACATAAAGGTGATTGATAAATATCTGTTCTCATAAAATCTATTTACTCTCCATCTCTAATCCTAATCGTTTTGCCACCTGAATATACGCATCCTCTACGCCTCCTAAATCCCTGCGGAAACGATCTTTATCCATTTTTTCTCCACTTTCCACATCCCATAAGCGGCAAGTATCCGGAGAAATCTCATCTGCAAGAATGATCTTGCCATGAAAACGGCCAAACTCTATCTTGAAATCAATCAGACGAAGGCCTGCTTTTAAATATTCCACTTTCAGAATTTCGTTAATTTTAAATGCATAATCCTTTATCGTTTTGATCTCACTTGCAGTCGCAAGCTGTAATGCTTTTGCAAAATGGAAATTGATCAGCGGATCTCCCAGTTCATCATTCTTATAAGAAAATTCAATCGTCGGCTCAGCAAGTACCGTTCCCTCTTCCACACCCAATCTTTTAGAAAAACTGCCGGCAGCCACGTTTCGCACAATTACTTCCAACGGAACAATCTCCACCCTGCGCACTGCGGTTTCTCTGTCATTTAATTCCTGAATAAAATGAGTCGGCACACCTTCTGCTTCAATTTTCTGAAACAACAAATTGGTCATACGGTTATTGATCGCACCTTTCCCAACGATTGTTCCCTTCTTCAAGCCATTAAAGGCAGTTGCATCATCTTTATAAGAAACAATCAGGACATCCGGATCATCCGTTAAGAAAACCTTTTTTGCTTTTCCTTCATATAATTGTTCACACTTTTGCATTTCATTCTTCCTCCAATAAAGTCATTTCCTGCATTTTTGAACGCAAAAAGGGCAAAAGCGCCTTTAAGTTCATTTTAAACTTAAAGACGCCTTTGCCTTTACGCACACTATTTTACCTCTTAAATTTTATCTTGTCAATCCATTTTATCTAAAAATCCCTACTTTCATCGATCTATTTCATTAGATCCAAAAGAGTAATATTATCAAAATAATGATTTACCATATGATGAAATTCTTTCCACATCGGCAATGTTTTACATGTATCTGCACGTTTACAGGTTTTTGCATTACATTCCAGACATGCAACCGGAACCAGTTCCCCTTCTGCAAGTCTTAATATATCTCCAACCCTATAATCTTTTGGTTCCCTTGCCAGACGGTATCCGCCGCCTTTCCCCTGTACCCCTTCCACATAATGGTTCTTAGAAAGTACAGACATAATTCTCTCGATATATTTTAAAGACAGCTCCTGTCGATGGGCAACTGTCTTCATTGCTATATAACCTTCATTCTGATTTTCTGCAAGATCAAGCAATACACGCAAAGCATATCTTCCCCTTGTTGAGATCATCATTCCTTTGTTCCTTCTTTCCTTATTCTGCAAATAGAGGTGTTGATAAATATCTATCTCCTGTATCCGGCATCAATACAACAATTGTTTTTCCTTTATTTTCGGCTCTTTTGGCAAGCTGGATTGCCGCCCATAAGGCTGCTCCGGAAGAAATGCCTACAAGCACCCCTTCTCTATGCCCCATGAGTTTTCCGGTTGCAAAAGCATCTTCATTCTCTACCGTAATAACCTCATCATAAATGGAAGTATTTAATATATCCGGAACAAATCCTGCTCCAATGCCCTGTATTTTATGCGAACCGGCAATGCCTGTAGAAAGCACTGCTGAAGATGCCGGCTCAACAGCCACAATCTTAATATCCGGATTTTGTGCTTTCAGATATTCACCAACACCTGTCACTGTACCTCCGGTACCTACGCCTGCTACAAAGATATCCACATTACCATCTGTATCCTCATATATTTTAGGGCCTGTACTCTCCCTATGGGCTTTGGGATTTGCAGGATTCACAAATTGTCCGGGAACAAAACTATTCGGTATTTCATTGGCCAGCTCTTCTGCTTTCGCAATGGCTCCCTTCATGCCTTTCACCCCTTCACTAAGCACAAGTTCCGCTCCGTATGCTTTCATAAGCTGACGTCGCTCTACGGACATGGTATCAGGCATTACAAGAATCATGCGATACCCTCTGGCAGCTGCAACAGAAGCGAGACCAATACCTGTATTGCCGGAAGTTGGCTCAATAATTACTGTATCAGGCTTTAATCCGCCTGTACTCTCAGCGTCATCCAGTATTGCTTTTGCCACACGATCTTTTACCGAGCCAGCTGGATTAAAGTATTCCAGCTTGGCTAAAATTTTTGCCTGCAACTCATATTCTTTTTCAATATGAGTGAGTTCCAAAAGTGGTGTCTTTCCAATCAGCTGCTCTGCCGAAGTATATACTCTTGACATCTCAAACACTCTCCTTTACTTATTCTACCGCATCAAACCCATGCTGTAAATCATTGATAATATCTTCTATATGTTCTGTTCCAATAGAAAGCCGGATTGTATTTGGCTTAATTTCCTGCTCAGCCAGTTCCTCCGGCGAAAGCTGACTGTGTGTTGTAGTCGCAGGATGAATCACAAGACTTTTCACATCAGCTACATTTGCAAGTAATGAAAAAATCTGCAGATGATCTATAAACCTGTAAGCCTCTTCCACTCCCCCTTTAATATCAAATGTAAAAATAGATGCTCCACCATTCGGGAAATATTTCTGATAAAGCGGATAATCAGGATGGGAAGGAAGAGATGGATGGTTCACTCTTTCAACCTGTGGATGAGCGTTTAAAAATTTTACCACCTTCTTCGTATTTTCTGCATGACGCTCCAGACGCAGCGACAGTGTTTCGATTCCCTGCAATAAAAAAAACGCTGCAAAAGGAGAAATGGTTGCTCCTGTATCACGAAGCAGAATTGCACGGATATAAGTAACGAAGGCTGCTGGCCCTGCAGCTTTTACAAAAGAAACGCCATGATAACTTAGATTCGGTTCAGCGATGGCTGGATACTTACCTGAAGCAGTCCAATCAAATTTGCCTGAATCTATAATGACCCCACCAAGAGTAGTTCCATGACCTCCAAGAAATTTTGTAGCAGAATGTACCACAATATCAGCCCCATGTTCAATTGGACGAATAAAATACGGTGTACCAAAAGTATTATCTACCACAAGAGGTAAGCCATGTCTATGGGCAAGCGCAGCCAATGCGTCAATATTCGGAATATCACTGTTCGGATTGCCAAGCGTTTCTATGTAAATCGCTCTTGTATTTTCCTCAATAGCAGCTTCCACTTCATCAAGATCATGTATATTGACAAAGGAAGCTGTGATTCCGAACCCCGGAAGTGTATGTGCCAACAGGTTGTAACTGCCGCCATAAATCGTTTTCTGTGCAACAAAGTGTCCACCATTTTGTCCCAGAGCCTGCAAGGTATATGTAATTGCAGCTGCTCCTGAAGCAAGTGCCAAAGCAGCAACACCACCTTCTAAGGCAGCAACACGCTTTTCCAGAACATCCTGCGTAGAGTTCGTTAAGCGTCCATAAATATTTCCGGCATCTGTAAGTCCAAAACGTGCTGCCGCATGGGCACAATCGTGAAAAACATAAGAAGTGGTTGCATAAATAGGCACTGCACGTGCATCCGTAACAGGATCCGGAGCCTCCTGTCCTACATGAAGCTGAAGTGTTTCAAATCTGTATTTTGACATAATATAGTTCCTTTCGTTTATAAATTTCAATGATTTCAATTAGCTTACTGCGGATTGTCACATTCGACCAAAACGAAAGTTTTCTCGTACAAGCTTTTCAAAATAAAATCCCATAACAAGCTCCTTATTGCCTACCGTTCAAGTAGGTTTTTGTTTTCTGTATTATATCCATTATTTACCTACCATGTCAATAGGTATTTCAAAATTCTTGTTCCATATCTCTGTTAATCGTTCCATATAAATAGCCCGAAGCCATAATGACTCCGGGCCAAATTCACATTACTATCATTTTATGAAAGGCATTTATCCTTCAATAGCAATATACTTTTTATCTTCTATCTGTGCTTTTTTCTCTTCCTGTTTTGGAATAGACAGTCTTAATACTCCACTTTCGTACTTCGCATGAATATCTTCCTGTCTGATATCCTCGCCCACATAGAACGATCTGCTCATACTGCCTACGTAACGTTCACGACGGACAAACCTTCCCGTCTTTTCTTCTTTTCCCTCTTTGTCGAGACCTTTCGCTGCATTGATCATCAAATATCCATTCTTCAGTTCTAGTGAAAGTTCCTCTTTCTTAAATCCCGGAAGATCGATATCCACTTCATAATGATCATCCTGTTCTTTCACATCTGTTTTCATCATGTTTGCAGCATGACGACCATACAGTTTTTTCTGTGCTTTCTTCATTGCCCGATCATCAAATACCGGAAAATCAAAGAAATCATCAAAGAACTCGCCAAATAAATTTTCTCCAAAAATACTAGGTGTTAACATAATCATCGCTCCTTTTTCAAATTATATTTTGAAACTGGGGATGTTTAGGAAGAATCATGAACTCGTGGTTCTTTCTCCTGTTTCTAATTATGTTATAGCACCTTTGTTAGCACTCGTCAAGCGTGAGCGCTAACATATTATGTGAATTTTTTGTGTCTTTTCAATCAAGATTGAGTGCCTCGATCTTTCCATTACTTCATTTTATTTTCCGCTATCACCATAGTTAGATAGTACCCTTGCAGAAGGATCATTTACGTCGCATCCTTCCCACTCTTTGTTCGGCATCCAGAAATCTGCAACCATCTCAGCCTGACCCGGATAATACTTTTCAAAAATTTCTCTATATAATAAGGATTCTTTTGTAAATGGTCTGGCATGGGTATAGCTTTTACATCTTCTTTCAAATTCTGCATCTGTATATTGCTTTTGTGCATATTCCTTTAAATAATCAACCATGGAATGTCCAACAGCATCTGAAAATGCAGCTTTTTCTCTCCAAAGAATCTCATCCGGCAGATAACCACCCTGTTCAAACGCATGACGGAGCAGATATTTTCCTTTTCCATAAGTATTCAGCTTTAATTCCGGGTCTACTGCCATCACATATTTTACAAAATCCAGATCACCAAACGGAACTCTTGCTTCCAGCGAGTTTACGGAGATACAACGGTCCGCACGGAGAACATCATACATATGAAGTTCATGGATTCGTTTCTGTGATTCCTCTTGAAAGGCTCTCGCATCCGGTGCAAAGTCCGTATATTTATAACCAAACAATTCATCAGAAATCTCACCGGTCAAAAGGACACGGATATCGGTCTGTTCATGGATTGCCTTACACACCAGATACATACCCATGGATGCACGGATTGTGGTAATATCATAGGTTCCCAACAACTGAATGACTGTTTCCAGCGAAGAAAGCACTTCATCCGGTGTCATATAAACCTCTGTATGATCACTTCCAATATAATCTGCCACCTGTTTTGCATATTTTAAGTCAATGGCATCTTCACTCATACCAATCGCAAATGTCTTAATCCGTTCCTTACTTTTCTTTGCTGCAATCGCGCACACCAAAGAAGAATCCAGTCCGCCGGAAAGCAGGAAGCCTACCTTTGCATCAGCTACAAGACGTTTTTCCACGCCAGCCACAAGCTTATCATGAATACTCTTGCAGACTGTCTCCAGATCATCATGACAAACCGTATCTACTTTAGCAATGTCACAGTAGCAGATAAACTGACCGCCCTTATAATAATGTCCCGGTGGAAACGGCATGATCTTCTCCGCAAGTCCTACCAGATTTTTCGCTTCACTGGCAAATATAACAGCACCTTCTTTATCATATCCATAATACAATGGACGGATTCCAATCGGATCTCTTGCCGCGATAAATTCTCTTGCTTCCCCATCGTAGATGATGCAGGCAAACTCCGCATCAATCATGTCAAACATGTCTGTACCGTATTCCTGATATAACGGCAAAAGTATCTCGCAGTCCGATTCACTTTCAAATGTATATTTTACTGACAGTTCTTCTTTCAGCTTCTCAAATCCATAAATTTCTCCATTACAGACCTCATAACTGTTCCCATACTGAAATGGCTGCATACCGGATAGAGTTAATCCCATGATTGATAATCTGTGGAATCCAAGAAGGCCATCACCTGTTTCAACCACACGTGTATCATCCGGACCTCTTGATATGGTCTTCTCAAATCCTTTCATAAAAACATCAAAGGCAGCACTGCGGCTGCAATAACCCATAATAGAACACATATAAATCTACCTCCGTAAATCTAGTAATTCAGCATTCTATAGGGCAAGTGCTGTGCTCGCGGTGCCACCTATCTTTTGTCTCATTTCCAAACCTTTTCATGGTTCTGCCATTAACGCTTGACGTAACGTCGCACCTACTAAGGAAATCCTGTTCGGATTGCAGCTTAAAAAGTGTTATTCATACAGGCTCTGCTGCGTGGCTCTCACTGTTCCACCTTCGCTGTAAGTGATCACCTGTACTACTTCTCTTTTCTCAAATGCCTTTACAATATTTAGTTTCTATCCATTCTGATTTTATTCTACGTCCTGAAGGGCATCAAATCCTTCTTCGCTGTTTCAATGACTTTACGAACCGGAACTGCACTGACTACGATATCCACCTGTACTTTTGGAAGCAGATTTGCTTCGACCTGTACGCCTCGATAATCAGCACGAAGACCAATCGTATATTTGATCGCTAAAAATACAATCGTGATAATAACCGCAACATATGCTGCTACAGAAAGAACACCTGCCACCTGAACTCCAAGGAAGTGTAAGCCGCCTCCATAGAAAAGCCCTGCTTCTGTTGTTACACCTGTTGCAAATAATCCTGTAAGGATTGTTCCGGTTGCACCACATACACAATGAACAGATACAGCACCAACCGGACTTACTGCATCACAGCCTGCCGTAATACCAACGAGTCCTGCCAATGCTGCATTGTATGTCATGGAAACATCCGGCTTTTTATAACGAAGCCATGTGAAGATTAAAGTTGTACAGCAAACTACCGCAGCTGCCATATTTGTGTTGAAAAATACTCTTCCTGCTGTTTCCATCAAAGCATCGCTGTCCATACCTATAGTAGATGCACCATTGAAGCCAAACCAACAGAACCAGAGGATAAATATACCAAGTGCTGCAAAAGTAAGATTATGTCCGAGGATAGCTCGTGGTTTTCCATCTTTACCATATTTTCCGATACGAGGTCCTAAAATTTTGGCTCCGATCAATGCACAGATACCGCCTACCATATGTACGGCTGTAGAACCTGCAAAATCATGAAAGCCCATCTGTGAAAGCCATCCTCCGCCCCAAATAATGTCGCACAAAAACAGTCTGGAAGATTGCAAATGCCCATAACGGAACCCCCGCCGGCAAAATGTGACTGTAATCTCCACGAATCAATGGATCAAAGGTTCCTATGATCGCAGAGCCGCTGCCAAACATCAGCCCGAACCCTACCAGCCAAAAGGCTGGTGTACCGATACAAAAATCCATCAGGTTCTTCATCAAAATATTTCTGTATTCTTTGCTCTGGTAAATCCGGCTTCACACATGGAGAATCCCGCCTGCATGAAGAACACTAATGCTGCTCCAATCAATACCCAAATTGTGTTAACTGCACTGTAAGTCATAAGCATTCCTTCTTTCTGTATTTTTTTATGCTCTAGAATCTTCGATTCTATCGCTAACGTATCAGGTGAAAATACGCAAGCGTCCTTTCCTGCTGATACGTTATTTTACGCCAAACAGTAAATCGCCATAGGTTGGGAATGGCCAGTATTTTTTTGCTGTCATTGTTTCTGCCTCGTCACAGGCAACTCGGAGTTCACCCATTTTACTTAAGACAACATCACGAATCATATAAGATTCTGATTCAATGTCTCCGGCCTCCTTAATCTTCATCACTGCATCATCCAGTTCATCGGCTTTAACCGCAATCTGGTCTTCCAGTCTTGCCAGTTTCTTCAGCAGCCCCGCTTCATAACTACAGGAAATAGAAGCATCAACTGCTTTTTTCGCTGCTGCTGTATTGGCAAGCTCCAGTACATATGCACTTACCGCCGGAGCAATCTCTGTTTTCGCCATATCAATCATGGTATTTGCCTCAATCAGCACTGTCTTGCAATAGTTTTCCAGCATGATCTCACATCTTGATTTCAGCTCAGCTTTAGAAAATACCTTATGGCCTGTCAGCATCTGTACATTCTTTTCATCCAGCAGGTGCGGCATACAATCCGGTGTTGTACGGTAGTTGAGAAGCCCTCTCTCTTCCGTTGCTTCCTTGATCCATGTATCATCGTAACCATTTCCGTTGAAAATGATATGCTTGTGGTCTTTGATGGTCTTTCGGATCATTTCATGTAATGCATCTTCAAAGTTTTCCGCTTTTTCCAGTCTGTCCGCATAAATTTTCAGGCTTTCTGCTACTGCGCTGTTCAGCATGATGTTTGCACATGCAATGCTGTTAGAAGAACCCAACATACGGAACTCAAATTTATTTCCGGTAAATGCAAAAGGTGATGTACGGTTACGGTCTGTAGTATCACGGTTGAATTTGGGAAGTACATCCACACCAAGCTTCATCTGTGCCTTTTTCGTTCCTGCATATGGAGTATCCGTTTCAATCGCTTCAAGCACCGCATTTAATTCATCTCCAAGGAAAATAGATACCACTGCCGGAGGTGCTTCATTCGCACCAAGTCTGTGGTCATTTCCTGCTGTTGCAACAGAAAGGCGGAGCAGATCCTGATAATCGTCCACTGCTTTGATCACTGCACACAGGAATAATAAAAACTGTGCATTTTCATACGGTGTCTCTCCCGGTGATAACAGATTCACGCCTTTATCTGTCGCAAGAGACCAGTTATTATGTTTTCCACTACCGTTTACTCCGGCAAATGGCTTTTCATGAAGCAGACATACAAGTCCATGCTTTGCTGCCACTTTCTGCATGATCTCCATGGTTAACTGGTTATGGTCTGTCGCAATATTTGTTGTCGTATAAATAGGGGCAAGCTCATGCTGTGCCGGAGCCACTTCATTATGTTCTGTCTTAGCCAGAATTCCCAGCTTCCAGAGTTCCTCATTCAGTTCTTCCATATAAGCCGCAACTCTTGGCTTAATCACACCAAAGTAGTGATCATCCATCTCTTGTCCCTTCGACGGCTTCGCACCAAAAAGGGTGCGTCCTGTAAATCGAAGATCTTTTCTCTGTTCGTACATTTCCTTTGTAATAAGGAAATATTCCTGTTCTGGTCCTACCGATGTACGGACACATTTCACATCATCATTTCCAAACAGATGAAGAATACGAAGCGCCTGCTTATTCAAAGCTTCCATAGAACGAAGCAACGGAGTTTTTTTATCCAGTGCCTCTCCGCCATAGGAACAGAACGCTGTAGGAATACATAATGTTTTCCCTTTGATAAACGCATAAGAGGTAGGATCCCATGCTGTATATCCTCTTGCCTCAAAAGTAGCCCGAAGTCCTCCAGATGGGAAAGAAGATGCATCCGGTTCGCCTTTGATCAGCTCTTTTCCGGAAAACTCCATAATCACGCCGCCGTCCGGGGATGGAGAAATGAAGCTGTCATGCTTTTCTGCTGTTACGCCGGTGAGAGGCTGGAACCAGTGTGTATAGTGAGTAGCTCCATTTGCAACTGCCCAGTCTTTCATAGCTGCTGCAACTACATTGGCCACGCTAATATCAAGCTTTGCACCTTCGTCAATGGTTTTTCTCAAAGATTGATAAACCTTTGCTGACAAATTTGCTTTCATCACTCTGTCGTCAAAAACTTTACATCCAAAAAATTCTGAAACATTCTTCATAATGTCACTCCTTCCAATTTGAAAATAAAAAGGCAAGGTTGTCTTTCATGGTACTTTTCCCTGCACCTGCAGAACCTGCCACCGGCAGCTTCCTACGGATGCTTTAGCAACACTCAAGACGCCCTTGCCTTTTGAATCAAATTGCATCTATTTTAATTTTATAAAGTAAAAAGCGCCTCTGAGAATTTCATCTCAAAGCCGCCTTTGCCTTTACGTGTTGGATAATACACCCGGAAAAATCATTTGTCAATCCCTTTTTTAAATTTTTCACTCATCCTTTTCCCGACTCGACTTTTTCCAGGTCATTCCATCTGCCGATTTATAGAACGCCAGAGAAAACATAATTACTCCTCCAATTTTAATTCATATAAGTTTAATCTTATTGCAATTGTTCAAAAGTTCTTTTATCGTATCGCTTTATTTCTTTATGAAACAAGGAATATTTTCGAACAAACTCTATACAATCTTCTCTTTCAATTCGCTTAACTTTAGGTTTACCATTAACAATATCGCATACCTTTACTTCTGGCATGCCACTTCCAATAAGCGTTATTGCACTGCGCGATTTCATATTTTCACCTCGTATCCTCATTTTTTGAATTATTATATAGCAAGTATGAAAAAATAACAACTGCGAGGTGAAATACATTGTTTCTTGACAAAACTTACCATCTGCTGTATATATATTGAATATGAGCAAAGGCGTTCATTTTTAGAGTAGAATTTTTTCTGCCCTTAAAATGGACGCCTTTGTTTTTCTATTTATTCTGAAAGGAAGGTATATGATATATGAAAACTGAAGGTCAAGTGAGAATTCCTTCCGGATGTGCAATCTCAGCAGTCATTTCCAAAGAAGGAAACAAGATGTCCGGTGAAATGATCATAAATTCCATGAAACCCATGCATGACCGTTCCAACGGATTAGGCGGAGGCTTTGCCGGTTATGGCATTTACCCTGAATATAAAGAGTTTTATGCATTACATATGTTCTTTGATACCCGTGACACAAGAAAAGAATGTGAAGCTTTCTTAAAAGAACGGTTTGAAATCATCCAATCCGAAATTATTCCGACCCGCAAGATTCCGGCTATTACAGATGAACCGATTATATGGAGATACTTTGTTGCTCCACTAAAATCCGTGCTGGTTTCTTTACAGCTGGACGAAAAGGAATTTGTTGCCAGAACTGTTATGAAGATCAACGCCGAAATGTCCGGTGCTTATGTTTTCTCCAGTGGCAAGAACATGGGAACCTTCAAAGCGGTAGGTTTCCCGGAAGATGTGGGTGTTTTTTATAAACTGGAAGAATATGAAGGATACTCTTGGACTGCCCACGGACGCTATCCAACGAACACTCCCGGATGGTGGGGCGGCGCACATCCGTTTACGCTGCTTGACTATTCTATCGTACATAATGGAGAAATTTCCTCTTATGATGCGAACCGCCGATTTATCGAAATGTTTGGCTACAAATGTACGCTCCAGACCGATACCGAAGTCATTACCTATATTATGGATTATCTGCTCCGTGTACAGGGACTTACCCTTGGTGAAGCTGCAAGTGTCATTGCTGCCCCATTCTGGAGTACCATTGCAGCAAAAACAGATTTGGAAGACCAGAAAAAACACACCTATCTTAGAACCATGTTCCCAAGTCTGCTTGTGACCGGTCCTTTCTCTATCGTTTTAGGATTTGATGGCGGACTGATGGCACTGAATGACCGGTTGAAACTGCGTTCTATGGTAGTCGGGGAAAAAGACGACAAGGTATTCATTGCCAGTGAAGAGGCTGCCATCCGAACCATGGAGCCGAATGCCGAAAACATATGGTCTCCTGCCGGTGGTGAACCAGTCATTGTAAAAGTAAAGGAAGGTGCATTTTAATGAGCGTAGAATTTATCTATCCGGAATTTGAAGTAATCAGAAATGAAAACAGATGCATTGCCTGTCGGGTATGCGAACGACAATGTGCCAATGAAGTACATAGTTATGACGAAGAACATAAAATTATGAAGTGCGATGAATCGAAATGTGTCAACTGCCAGCGATGTGTTTCTCTTTGTCCGACCAGAGCACTAAAAATTGTAAAGAGTGACTGTACCCTGCGCGAAAACGCAAACTGGTCAAACGATACGATTAAGGAGATTTATAAGCAGGCGAACAGTGGCGGCGTCCTTTTATCTTCCATGGGTAATCCCAAACCACTGCCTGTATACTGGGATAAAATCTTGATCAATGCATCACAGGTAACAAACCCTTCCATTGATCCCTTGCGGGAACCGATGGAAACCAGAGTTTACCTCGGAAAGAAGCCCCAAAAAGTGAGTCGTACAGAGGACGGAAAATTAGACTGCAGACTGCCGCCGCAGCTGGAGCTTTCCATGCCTGTCATGTTCTCTGCCATGAGTTATGGTTCTATCAGCTACAACGCTCATAAATCCCTTGCACTGGCAGCTACTGAGCTTGGCATCTTATATAACACGGGGGAAGGCGGCCTTCATGAAGATTTTTACTGCTACGGCGAGAATACCATCGTACAGGTGGCTTCCGGACGTTTCGGCGTTCATGAGGATTATCTGAAAGCAGGTGCTGCCATAGAGATTAAGATGGGACAAGGAGCAAAACCGGGCATTGGCGGACATCTCCCCGGTGCAAAAATTGTCGGGGATGTATCACGTACCCGCATGATTCCGGAAGGCTCTGATGCAATTTCACCGGCTCCGCATCATGATATTTATTCCATCGAGGACTTGCGTCAGCTTGTGTTCTCTTTGAAAGAAGCTACAGAATATAAGAAACCTGTCATCGTTAAAGTCGCAGCCGTTCACAATATTGCTGCCATTGCAAGTGGTATTGCCCGCAGCGGAGCTGATATCATCGCCATTGATGGCTTCCGTGGCGGTACAGGTGCTGCTCCTACCAGAATCCGAGATAATGTTGGTATTCCCATCGAGTTAGCACTTGCCTCCGTTGACCAAAGACTTCGTAACGAAGGTATCCGAAACAATGTATCACTGGTAGTCGGCGGAAGTATCCGAAGTGCTGCTGATGTGGTAAAAGCCATTGCACTTGGTGCAGATGCCTGTTATGTGGCTACCGCTGCCCTTCTGGCTCTTGGCTGCCACCTTTGCCGAACCTGCCAAAGCGGTAAATGTAACTGGGGAATCGCAACACAGCGTCCGGAGCTGGTAAAGAGACTGAATCCTGAAATGGGAAGCGAACGCCTGATGAATCTTATGACCGCATGGAAACACGAAATCAAAGAACTGATGGGTGGCATGGGCATCAATTCCATCGAGGCTTTACGAGGAAACCGTCTGATGCTGCGTGGCATTGGATTAACAGAAAAAGAGCTTGAGATACTTGGTATCTCTCATGCAGGAGATTGATAAAAATGAAACGAATCTATGTAAAAGAAGAATGGTGTCTCGGATGCCATTTATGCGAATATAATTGTGCTTTTGCCAATTCAGGCAAACCAGATATGACAGAAGCATTAAAAGGGAAGCCAATCTTTCCTCGTATCCATATTGAAGAAGGAGAAAAAATCTGTTACGCCGTTTCCTGCAGACACTGTACCGATCCAATATGCATAAAAAGCTGTATTGCAGGTGCAATCTCAAAGATTGACGGAGTTGTCCATATAGACCAGAACAAATGCGTGGGATGCCTTACCTGTGTTCTGGTCTGTCCATATGGGGCACTGGCACCGAATGAAAATGGAATTATGCAAAAATGTGAACTTTGCATTGCTAATACCTGCGGTGAACCAGCCTGTGTAAAGGGCTGTCCGAACCGGGCAATCGTCTATGAAGAAAGGGGTGAGTAGAATGACTCAATATGTTGTGATTGGAAATGGCGTTGCTGCTGTGGGCTGCATTGAAGGTATCCGAAAAGAGGATGCAGCGGGCAAGATTATCGTAATTTCAAAAGAACCGCATCCTGTATACTGCCGCCCACTAATCTCCTATTATTTGGAAGGCAAAACGAATCTGGAGAGAATGGCATATCGTGATAAGAATTTTTATGAAAGAATGGAATGTGAAGTTCTCTATGGAAAGAAAGCTGTGCAAATTGATCCTTCCACAAAACAGATAGCCCTAAACGATGATACCGTGATTCCTTATGATAAACTCTGCATTGCCACTGGTTCCTCTCCTTTTGTACCTCCTTTTATGGGTCTGGAATCAGTGGAACAGAAGCATTCCTTTATGACGATAGATGATATGCTGGAACTGGAAGCTTCCATCAATGAAAATTCGGATGTGTTGATCGTAGGTGCCGGTCTCATCGGTTTAAAATGTGCCGAAGGTTTAAAAGACCGTGTTTCCAGTATTACGATATGCGACCTTGCAGACCGTGTGCTTTCCAGTATCCTTGATGCTGACTGCGCAGCTATAATGCAAAAACATCTGGAACAAAATGGAATCAACTTTATGTTAAATGACAGTGCAATATCTTTCGATAAAAATACTGCTTTTATGAAAAGCGGAAAAACCGTTCGTTTCGATGTTTTAGTCCTTGCTGTCGGTGTTCGTGCAAACACTTCTTTGATAAAAGGAATTGGTGGTGAAGTGAACCGTGGCATTTTAATCAGCAACAAAATGGAAACTTCCATTCCTGATATTTATGCCGCTGGCGACTGTACGGAAGGCGAAGACATTTCGTTCCACGATAAACGTGTCCTTGCCATTTTGCCAAATGCTTATATGCAAGGAAATTGTGCTGGCATCAATATGGCAGGCGGTTCTTCTGTTTTCGATAAAGGAATCCCTATGAACTCCATCGGTTTCTTTGGATTACATGCCATGACCGCCGGAAGCTACTATACCGCTGAACAGGGCTGCGAACTGTATGAGGAAAAGTCAGAAGGAACTTTAAAACGTCTGTTTACCAGAGGTGACTATTTAACCGGATTTATCCTTATCGGGGCAACTGAACGGGCTGGAATTTATACTTCTTTAATCAGAGAACGTATTCCTTTAAGTTCCATTGATTTTGAAATGTTGAAAAAAACTGCTACTTCTACAGCATTTTCCGTAGAAAAGCGTAAACAATTTTTTGGAGGTGTGGTATAATATGAAAATCATTGATGCTGCAAATTTAGATTACAGAGCTGTAAATGAAGCATTGCGTGGGACAGACAGCGACTGTACGATTGAAGGCTGTTGCGGTCAGAGATTCATTGCTGCCGGTATGTCTGATCGGAATCTTACAATCAATGGAATTCCGGGAAATGCACTGGGCGCATATTTAAACAATGCCAATATTACCGTAAATGCCAATGCTCAGGATGCAGTAGGCGACACCATGAATGAAGGGAAGATCCTGATCCATGGCAATATTGGTGATGCCGCCGGATATGCCATGCGTGGCGGCAAAATTTATGTACAAGGCAATGCAGGATATCGTGCCGGAATTCATATGAAAGCGTACAAGGAAAAGATTCCAGTCATGATCATCGGTGGGTGTGCCGGAAGCTTTCTTGGGGAATATCAGGCTGGCGGCGTAATTATCGTCCTTGGACTTCACACAGACGACAAACGTATCGTAGGCAATTTCCCATGTACCGGAATGCACGGCGGTAAAATGTTCTTGCGCGGCAACTGTGAGGATATCCGCTTTCCGGAACAGGTAACTGCAAGATGTGCAGCCCCAGAGGATTTAGAGGAAATCCAGGAATATCTGTCCGAATACTGTGCAGACTTCGGATATTCTGTGGACGAACTTTTATCCGCTCCTTTTACAGTCATCACACCAGACAGCAAAAACCCATATAAACAAATGTATGTAGCAAATTAAAAGAAAGTAGGTAGGCTTATGAAGTATTCAAAAGAAGAGGTAATGCAATATGTGCGGGAAGAAGATGTAAAATTCATCCGCCTCGCCTTTTGTGATGTGTTTGGCAAACAGAAAAACATATCCATCATGCCAGAGGAACTTCCTCGCGCTTTTGAATGTGGAATTGCCATTGATGCATCTGCCATCGCAGGCTTTGGCGATGAAAACCATTCCGATCTGTTTCTCCATCCGGATGCAGACACACTTATGCCCCTGCCATGGAGACCAGAGCATGGCCGTGTGGTACGAATGTTCTGTTACATTACCCACCCAGACGGAAAAACATTTGAATGTGACACCCGTTCTATTTTAAAAAAAGCAATTCAGGATTCCCAAAATGCAGGATTCCAGTTCTTCTTTGGTGCTGAACAGGAATTTTACCTGTTTACTCTGGATGATAATGGGAACCCGACCAAAGAGCCTTATGATAGCGCAGGATATATGGATATTGCCCCGGAAGACAGAGGCGAAAATATCCGCCGAGAAGTATGTCTGACACTTGAACAGATGGGAATACAGCCTGAAAGTTCTCACCACGAAGAAGGTCCGGGACAAAACGAAATTGATTTTCGCTATTCCGATCCACTGACTGCTGCTGACAATGCCATGACCTTCCAGACTGTTGTGAAAACAATCGCCAGACGTAATGGGCTTTTTGCTGATTTCAGCCCGAAGCCGCTGGAAGATAAACCGGGAAACGGATTCCATATCAATATATCTGTAAAATCCTCTGATAATACAGACTATATGAATTATATGATTGCTGCTATCCTGGATAAGGTTGCAGATATGACCGTATTTTTAAACCCGACAGAAAATTCTTATCAGCGTTTTGGCAGCAATAAAGCTCCAAGATATATCTCCTGGTCCAGCGAGAACCGTTCCCAGCTTGTCAGGGTTCCTGCTGCTGTAGGCAAATACCAACGTGCGGAGCTTCGCTCTCCAGATCCATCCGCAAATACTTATCTTGCATTTGCCCTGCTGATTTATGCAATTATGGATGGCATTCAGAATAAACTGGAACTACCAGGTCCCGCTGATATGAACCTGTATAAAGCAGATGCAGATACGCTGGCAAAATTTGAGCAGCTGCCCGGCGATTTTAAATCCGCATGCGCTGCAGCCGTAAACAGTAATTTTATAAAAGAACATATACCAGATGCTATCTTAGATATTTATTGCAATAAATAATTCAAACCAACGAAAAAAGGAGGAGGTGTAAAATGAGTTTAAGAGAACGTTTTTACAGCATACTCATCGTGTCTGCAACAGATAGTTTCACCTCTGCCTTTGCTGACCTGCTCCCCGAAACAAGATACTACCCTATCCATAATGTTACAAGTGTCAGTGCTGCCAAACGGGCACTTGCCGAAAAAACATTTGATTTTGTTATCATCAACGCCCCTTTGCCTGATGATGTGGGTACTCGTTTTGCAATTGACACCTGTACTACCAAACCGTCCGCTGTGTTGCTTTTGGTAAAAAGTGATGTTCATTCCGGTATCCACGATAAGGTTGCTGAGTACGGCGTCTTCACTTTGCCAAAGCCAACCTCAAAACCAACTATGCTGCATGCCCTTAACTGGATGGAAAGCGCCAGAGAACGACTGAGACAATTTGAAAGGAAGTCTCTGTCCATCGAAGAAAAAATGGCTGAAATCCGTCTGGTCAACAAGGCAAAATGGATTTTGATCAGTGAACTCTCCATGAGCGAACCTGATGCTCACCGTTACATAGAAAAACAGGCAATGGATCGCTGTATTGCAAAGCGAACCATTGCCGAAGAAATCATCAAAACTTATACTTAATCCCCTTTTAACCTTGCAATGGTAAAACTTCTCCCTTTCTATCTCCATTGCGTTCCACTTGAAGGATACACTCCGTACATAATGGTGTGCATTCTTTTTCATTTATCGACTCTTACCAATTTGTTTCTCTTATTTTATGCTTCTGATGCCTGTACTTCTTTCGGTAAGACATCATCACGAAAACCCTTAAATACTGGCTGTCTTAGCGAATTAATGAGATTGGGCATATATTCCACAACACATACATGGTTCGTCTTCACCCAGATTACATCATGTTCCCCAATAGGCATCAAAAGGAATGGATTCTTGCCAGTCACTTCCAAAGTATCTATTGCTTCTTTTGTCACGCCAGATGTTACATACCCTCTGAAAATCAGTGTATTACCTTTGTATTTTGCCAGAACAAGGCTATACATATGTCCGCCTTTTTTGATATATCCTGCTACTACAAAGTCCTCGTCTGCCATCCGTTTGAATTTGATCCAGTCCTTCGTTCGTTTCCCCATCAGATAAAAGCTGTCTTTTCTTTTTGCAACAACGCCTTCCAGTTTGCTCGCCTCTGCCGCCATATAAAGCGCAGTCCCCGAACCTTCCACATATCTGGACACCGCTATTCTCGAATCCTCATTCACAAGCCGGGATAATTGTTCTTTTCTGTCCATCAGGGGTGTCCATATCAGTTCTTTTCCTTCTATATAAATGCCGTCAAAGGCAACGAAGGATGCCGGATAGCGCAATGCTTCCATCTCTATCTTGAATTTGTCTGTGAGCAGCGTCCTCTTTTGCAGGCGATAAAAATCTGGAACGCCATTTGTCAAAACAACGATTTCGCCATCTAATATGCATCGTCCTCCTACATTTTTACTGATTTCTTTCAGTTCTGGGAACCGTGGGAGCATTCGTATATTGCGTTTATTACGAAGATCCACCATACCGTAATCTATATAAGCCAGACATCGGAACCCATCCAGCTTCAATTCATATAGCCAGCCGGGATTATCGAAAGCATCCATTTGCTGTGCTATCAGCATTGGCGAAGCCTCTCTTTTATCAAACAGATCCATCATGCCGTTCCCGTTAATTTCTTTTTGCTCTCTTCGTCTTTTTTATTGGATAGTTCCAGACTCTTCTGTAATGCTTCCATCAAATCAATGACGTTTGCTGTAGTACCGGTATCAACTGCCACGATTTCCTGTCCCTGTATCTTCTTCATAATAGCTTCCCTCAGTCTTGCCTGGTATTCATCCTGATATTCCTCCGCCACAAATGGTTTTGTCATATTTTCAATCAGCATTTTCGCCATATTCAGCTCATTCTCATCCAGCTTCATCCTTGGAACGCTCTTAGGAATGGCAGCAATCTCATCATAATAAAACAAGGTTTTAACAATAATCCCTCCCTTTGTAGGGTACAGCACAATAAGTTTTTCATTTGTTCCCATCACTATTTTTGCGATTGCTACCTTTTTTTGTGCTAAAAGTGCCTGCCTTAACAATTCATACGCTTTCTCCGCCCCTGTATCCAGAACTGCATAGTAATCCTTTTCATAATAAATCATATTGACTTCTGCCATCTTTGCAAACTGCAGAATATGTATTGGATATTATTACCGTCATAGTTTCCAAAACGCTTCATGACAGCAGCTCCCCCACCGACAAATACAATCTCTGTCACTTCAAGGTTGTAGCCATGCTCCAAAAGAATATTGTAAACCTTATCTACATAAGCTCTGAGGCATTCTTCCACGATGGTCAGATACTTCTGAGGAAGTCTCTCATGTTTTCCGGTTCTCATAATTTCCTGTATATCTTCCTCCGAAAGCTCCTTACCATACTGCCTCATACATTCCTCGTTGATTGTCCTCATGCACTTAATCAAGCCTTCCCTGATTGTGATGCACTCAGCTTCATTCGGTGCAGAATCTTCAATGGGCATAATGTCGATAGTCCAGCTTCTCTGCTCCAAATCTTGTAAGAGGCAACCCTACGGATAAGAGAATATTTGCATTTCTCATTCCTCGTCTGTTTAACTCTTTTGCAATCTCCGCCAATGTGAGAATGTAGAAGTTATCATTTTCTACCTTCAAATCCCTTACCTCAAGTTGCTTACCGCCTACCTTGTAATAGGAACCGTTAAACTCTACTACATTATTGTAAAATGCAGGTTCCGTTGTAATTTCCTTTACTCCGGTTGTAAATACCTGACTAACTGTTTCATTCCAGACCAGCCATGATCCACACCGACAACAGCCATTGCCACAAGCAACGCAAATTAACATATATATCCTATAGTTGATAATTTACAGAGTCCTCATATTTCCAAAAGCTTAAATCCAATAACATAATGCTCTTTCCTATCATATGTATTTGCTTTGCAAAAACTGGAATTTGTTACTCTAATTCCGTGCGAAGGGTGAATTCATCGGGAAGATCGTAAATCGCTTTTTTCAGGAAAAGCGGATAAAAATATTCATCTTTCAATCTATCAAACTCCAGCCATTCAAAAGTATGGATATGCTTTCCTTCTGTCAGAGTAAAGACGTTTCCTCTTTCCAGTAGAGTTGTCTCTGAAATATCCACCAGAAAATAAATACACAGTTCATGATAATGTAGATTATCCACATCTTCGGTAAAAAAAGCCTGATTGAGCCATAATGGACGTGTAATCTTTGGAGTTACACCAAGTTCTTCCTGAACTTCCCGAACCACTGCTTGCTCAGCAGTTTCACCCATCTTAACTCTTCCACCCGGAAGATAAAAATAGGGTGAACGTTCATCGTGCATCGCTAAAATTTTATTTTCCGCGATTATCATGGCACATACTCTATAATTAAATTTTTGATTTTCACAATTATAGGAAATATCCATTGCATTGCCTCCTCTAAATTCAAATTTTTAATGCTTCTTATTCTAAATATAAACTATAAGATCTTTGTCATTTATACTTATTTACCCAATAAGATTTTATAGGTATTTTTCTCCTTTTTATATCTGCCATAAATTCTTCTTTGTCGATATTACTGTCAATGGTAAATAATTTTTGTCCTTTGACATAGACACATATAGAACCTTTCTTTCTCTCACATTGCGTAATATCTTCAAAACGAAAAGTTCTCTTTCTCCCAAAAGTTGAACGCCATGTAATTTCATCTTCGTTCGCTTCGAGTTTCCACATCATCATATTCACTGATCCAATGAAAGAAATCGTAAAAAAGATACTAAAAGTGAGTGGCGGAAATAAATCATCTTGTTGAATAGCATTTGCTACCGCAGCCCACCCGAACAGAAATACAGCTAAATATGGTATAGTCTGTATAAACATTTCAAAAAGTGATTTTATAACTCCCATAGTTATCACTCCACCGTTTCTTTTTATTGTTAAGGAAAATAACGAGGTAAACCGTTTCAAATAGGAATGCATTTCATTTTATCCTGCCGTAACCGGTCCTCTGCCCTCACGTGAAAATACAGCCATGTCCATGTGCATAACCGCCAAAATAACCCATTCAAGTTCTAATTCCAAATCTAATTTTTCGATTACATATACTGAATTGTTAGAATTTTTTCAATCTTTGCAACACATTGATGCCCTATATTCTCTATTGTCCACAAATATTTTTTTAGAGGACGAACCAAATCTGTATTTCCTGGACAACAAAAATATTTTTTATCATTGATAACAAAAAAATCACGTTCATTTTTGTTTTTTGAAACCCCGTAAAAAAATGCTTTGCCAACTTCCTCTTTATCTTTGTATATTTTGTATTTTAATTCTAAGAAAAAAGCTTTCGCTGTATTAACGATAGGAATGTAATCTAATACTCTGTAATTTCTATTTATTTGTTTCCATTCCCATATATGTTCATCAACTATTTTCCATTCAAATCTTTCTGTAGTATCCCTATAATTTGTATAACCTACTAATTGAGGCTTTTCTCGTATATAAAAGAGATGTTCATATTTTCGATTTTTCTTCTCTTCTTTTCTTACCAGTGTGTACATTTTTCCTGCCTTCTGAAATCAAATAAACTTCAACAAACATTATTTTACATTATATCATTCTTTTTCTGTTATCTAATAAACCTTATAAAGTAGAAAAAATTTCTCACACCTTTTTAATGGGATGCCGAATAACTGTTTTCCACTTTTCCGGGGCAACTTTTCTTGCATCTGACATATAGATCTCGTGATGCAGCCGCTCCCCATTAATGTCATTAACATAACCATTCTGTTCTATATACGCGTCCATCAGTACCACTGTTTCAGGTTCCTTGTCAAAAGAACCTAGGTGCATAATCTGAACGCATAATCCTTCATTAACCGTCAGAAATTCTGCTGAGGAACAATTGATTTTTTTCTTTTTACCCGCTGTCTCTACCGCCCAGGCAAAATCTGCTTTGGAAACAAAATCCAGCAAACGGATAACGGTCCTGCCACCAAAAGCCTTCCAGCGGCGGGACTACATATTCAAAAAAGCCCCCAATCTTATATTCTTTCTTAAAATCAAATGCCATAACTTCCTCCTTCAAGCTTTAATTGATTCAACCGTTTTTACAAATTTGTTGTGTTTATAAGAAAACACTATCTGACTATTTGCTCTCTATTACATCCTCAATGATTTCAAAAGCTCCGTTCGCAAAATTTATTTTTCTCTTGTCTAATAGCTTTCCGTTTTGCGAAACAGATACAGAAGCTATATGTAATTGATCTTCCTTTGTTGAATCCGAGTTTCCCATTGAAGTTGTCCACTCTACATCAATGTCTGATTTTGTGATACTTGTGTCAGATTCCACTTCATATTGCAATGGTTTGAAAAATGCTGAAGTGGATTTTGAAGTCACTATAATCACATTATCGCTATTTTGATAGATTTCTACTGTATGATAGACAACATCTTTTTCATTTTCAACATAATCCTTATTTGGGGAAATTGTTTCCTCAAAGATTCGTTTGCCCTTGCCGATCACCCCTGAATCTTCTGATTCTTTGGAAGAACAACCTGTTGTTCCCAACGTACATAAAACTAGAAAAAATACCGCCAACATTGCTTTGAAATATTTTTTTCTCATGATAGCTACTCTCTTTCTACAAATTTTCATCTTCGTGTTCATGAAAATTGTTATTCTATACGAATATTGACTGGTCTCACTATAAGCTCCCCGGCACCTTCTACCTCATACCATTTTCCTCGTTCTAGTTGAAGTGTTTCCGATACCCCAGATGTAATATAATCGATTTCATAAGTTCTCCCAGTTTCAACATCTGTAAATCTGACCTCTGTATCAACAGTACCATTTACTTTTACTCTTCTATTAACAGGTTGTATTTGCTCACTTTTCACTGTTTCGTTACCTGAAAGTGTAAAAGTATGCACTCTAACGTAACTGTTATAACTTATTCCGACAATAATGATAGCAAGTGGCATCGCAATTCCCACTACTCGTTTCCATCTGTTTTTCATTGCAGTACACCTCCTGGTAAGGCTGGAATTTTGCTTTCCTTACTCTTCGTCATCATCATTTTTTCTCTTCTTTTTTGAATCATAAAGAGTGCCTAAAATATCAACAACTTTTATTCCGTTCCTCTTATCACTTCACCATTTTCATCTACCAAATAAATTGCAAAAACAGTCTTAATTTGCGCTGGATAAGACTCCTGAACATCACCATTATACACAATGCTCACCCTCGTTCCTTCCTCAAGATTTGGAACTTCTTCCTTTTGGGATTTCATTCCGATTGCTGCAACCTAAAAATAACACTACCAAACTACATACAGCTAAAAGAGTATACATTTTTTTCACATCACCGTCTCCTCAAAATCTAATTTCCCTTTTAAGAATTTTCAAATGAGTGAAATATAAATAACTTGAAACTCTACAATCAAAACCAACTCAGGAAATCTATCATCTCACCCATATTCCAACTGCTATAAGTAATATACCTAATATTCTTTCATATTTAATTACAAAACCATCACTAATGTTCCAGCGCCAATTAAAATACACCCTATCAAAGATTTTATTGTAAATTTTTCGTGTAAGAAAATAAAAGCAAGTGCCAAGGTAATGACCACACTTAACTTATCAATTGGAACAATTTTTGAAGCTTCCCCCATCTGTAATGCTCTATAATAGCATAACCAGGAAGCTCCGGTGGCCAATCCGGATAGAATCAAAAATACCCAGCTTTTTCGACTGATTTCTGATAATCCACTTTGTGTATGAGTCAAAAATACCATTCCCCACGCCATCATTACCACTACAACAGTTCTTATAGCCGTGGCAAGATTAGAATTTACTCCATCAATACCAATCTTAGCCAGTATCGAGGTCAATGATGCAAATATTGCTGATAGTAGTGCAAATATAAACCACATAAATTTCATCTCCGTTTCACGCTTACAGATTTGCGGCTTCTTTATCAAAAATTATACCATACACAAAATAAACCGTCACTCTTTTTTGCACCTTTTTCATATATTGTAGTAACAGATCTTGACAGTGTCTTATCCTTCTCCTGACAAGAAAAACCCGGTCAGGGATCTGCCACTACATACCGCAGATACATCCTTGACCGGATTTTTTTCTTCCTTATTGTAATTGTATACAGTTTTAAGAGCTTTACAATTTTAATATTTCCCTTAGCTTTTTCAATGACATCCGGTAAACAATCAGCTGGTAAATACAGATTATAACTGCAAATCCTACTGTACATCCAAATGACATCCACTCCGTACTCTGGATTCTTTTATCATTTCCGATATAGATGATCATCAGAAATGAGAGGATCAGAAACAGTCCGATTGCCGTCGGAAGCACAAAGATTTTCCGGAGCTGGCTCTTGATACAGCGCATGATATAAGTATTTTTCGCACCAAGTTTTCTCAAATCGTCAAACATTTTCTGATTCTGCACACCGATCGTAACGCTTCGTGTATAAGCGATGATGCCGATTGCTGCTAGGCAGATGCAGGAGACATAGAGAAATGTCAAGATCATAATTCCACTCTCGTGAAGATAAGTTTTCATCTGGATTGTTTGAATCTCCGGATTGAATTTCCAGTCATGGTATAAATACGGATCTTCTGGATCCATCGGCTCTGTCATCCGATAGTGATAAGGTTCTCCGGCAGCTTCTGCCCGATCCTCTTCAGCTTCGTTATATGCATTCAACACTGCCATATCTTTGCCTGCACGTCTGACATACTCTTTCCGAAGTTCGATTGCAAAATCATACACATTTTCACTCTCTTCCACATCAAAGAAAATCTGTTTCATCTGGCGCTGTTCTGTCATCTATGCCGTGATCGTCTGGAAGTCGCTGTCATTTAAAATATAGCGGTGTACATTTGCACGGTAAAACATGCGGTCTTCCACTGTTTTGGCAAATTTCAGATTCAGCTGTGCTCCGGTTTCCTGATTTGTCACAAGATCCATATCGGTATATTTCTCCCAGAAGTTTTCTGTCTGCTCCGGCAGGATAATCTGTGCAAATGTTCCTGGCTCTACCTCCACTTTTGTCCCGGTATACTGCTCATAGACAGATGCACTGATAAATTCTCCATAGGCATATGTCTCATAATAATCTTCGATCAGCTTCCCATCATCTGTCCAGTCTCTCTCGACCCCGGATGTCTGAAGTTCTGCAAAAAGAACTTCCTGATAATCTGTGATCGTCACTCCATATTCGTCTGCCATCACCTCGATGTCTTCCTTCTGGATCTCCTGCTCTGTCTGTCGGTAAATCAGATTAAAATCTACCGGCGTATCTGCCATTGTGCGAAACATCACAAGCTTGTCTGGGATATAGGAACCTGCGTAGAGTGTTGCACCAGTCAGAAAAGCAAGGATACACATATTCCGGACGGTCTGTCTTCCCTGAAATTTCATCATACTGTTGGAAATCAGGTTATGATAATATTTCTGCGGCTGCTTCCCTCGCTTGTGATAGACGATAAAAAACACAAACAGCATATAGATTCCGACTGCCGCTACGAGATAGACTGCATTCCAGATAGCCGGCATCTGAAATTTCAATAAATTGGCGGTAAGCTGTGGCCCCGCATATCCAAAAAGCAGACCCACCACAAGAAAGATTCCGCCTACAATTCCATAGCCTTTCTTTACAAGCTGAAGCGGTTCATTTTTCTTCTCTTCATTTAAAATATCCATCAAATTTGTCCGCCTCATATAGCGCGCTGCCATAAAAAATAAGATGAGCACTGTCACCGCCGCAAAGAAAAGACTGATACCAAGTCCCGCAGCCGAAAACATCCTCCGCTCCAGAATATCCTTCAGAAACGTATGAAGCAGGATCCATATCATTCCGACTGACGCTGCAACTCCAAGCACGATCCCGAATACGATTCCTTTGCTCAAAGACAGGAAAAGCTCTTTGTACAATTCTTTTTTCAGTCGTTTCTTTGTCATCCCAAGTGCAAGAAACACTCCGGTCTCACGGCTTTTTGTACGGAAAAATAATCCCGCCGCATAAATATTAAAGATTAGGCACCCAAGAACTGCCAGTGCGAAAATCATCATAATCATCTTCAGTGAATCACCGCCCTCTGGAAATCCTGCCTGCACCACCGGGCTGTACAGTACACAGACAAAGGATGTCACAAGAAAAATCGAAAAAAAGGTACAGAATAGTAACTGCTTATAATTTTTCTTGTTATATCTGCGAAGTTTCAGGAAAATACTGCTGCTACTCATCTTCATCGCCATCACCACCATTAATGATTTTTAATTCTGTCAGAAGTTCATCTAAAAATGTTCTCCGATCCCCGGTTCGGATCAACTCTTTATAGATTTTTCCATCTTTCATGACAATGACACGGTCACAATAGCTTGCCGAAAAGCTGTCATGCGTGACCATGAATATAGTTGCATCCAGATTTCTCTGCGCTGCAAGAAATGCTTCAATGACTGCCTCACTAAATCTGCTGTCCAGATTTCCGGTCGGTTCGTCAGTAAACTGTACCCCTATCCCTTTATGCCTTGAAAATAGGGGCTTTAACGGTATGTACATTTGTGTACTGTGTATCACTTCCCATAAGAAGAGCTAAGCGAAATTGTTTCCAGCTGAATATGCAATATCCGGATATCGATGTCACTGTCTCCATCGACAATACGCATCTTCTGGAACAGCGTATGCTACACAATGAACTGGATATCGCCCTGATCGAAGGAATTATCACACGCAAAGAGATTCAAGCTGAACCCGTTTTTCAGGACAATCTGGAAATCATCTGCAGCCCCTTACATCCTCTTGCCAAGAGTCCCTGCATCCAGATGGAAGATTTGGCAAATCAAACATTTATCATGCGAGAACAAGGCAGTGGCACTCGTGATATATTTGAAAATATTATGCACACCAACCACATTCCTTTTGTAACCAAATGGGAATCCTGCAGCAGTTCGGCAATCATAGATGCGGTTCGGCACAATCTGGGAATCGCAATTCTTTCCTCACGCTGCATCAAAGAATATGCAGAAAAGGGAGATGTTGTTATCTGCCCTATCGATGCGGTAAATATCAGCCGATACTTTTATTTATGCTATAATCAGAACCATCCATTTACAAGCCAAATGAAAGATTTTTCAGATTTAATCCATCAACTTGCAGAAAAACCAATCCCTTAACGCAAATCTATCCACCGGACTGTTTTATCGCATGCTTGGCAGCTAATCGAGTAGGAGGCTAACCATTAATTGATTAGCCGACCTCTCACACCACCGTGCGTACCGTTCGGTACACGGCGGTTCTTTAGTTTTCACAAACTGTTAGATAGTAGTCAAGCATGGATGTATATCCTAGCTTGGCTATTATTTTCTTTGAAAAGATTTGGTTTAAGACTTTCGCCATTCTCCAGTACCCTTTTCTACTACAGGCAAGTTCTTTTGCTTTCCAATGTTCCATTCCCAATGCTTTCAGCATTCGGTACTTCGTTTTGATTTTCTTCCACTGTTTCCAATAGACTGCTCGAATCCTACGCCTTGCCCATTTGTCCGTTCTTTCAAGAAGTCCTTTCATATCTGCAAGTTTGAAGTATTCCACCCATCCTCTCACATACTCTTGATACTTCTTTTTCCTTTGTTTTTCTTGACCTGTTTATAAGCATTGTTGAGATTGTCTTTTCGCAAAATCAATTCCAAAAGATTGTTCGTCCAATAGTCTGTGATGACACCGTTCTTTTCAGTAATCTTACAGTAGTCGAACACTTCTGCATACTCTTTCTGTTCCGCAGATACCATTTGCAGATAGTCCTCTATATGAAGTTGTCTGTTCTTAAATCTACTTTCAGTTACATTCATTGCTTGTGCCTCCTAAAGTTCAGCCCTTCGCCGATGTTTGCAACCATCGGTTTACTATGGCTTCTGCTGACTTCTCGCCATTCGTTGTTACTGACGGATTTCACATCGTGCCCTGTGGGTATACTCTGTTTCTATCCGCTGACGAGATCTCCCTTGGTACCACACGTCACTTTCTCTCCATCTATCTGCCACATTTACTATAGTTAATTCCGAGTAGTTATTGGACTTCAGCTTGTTTAGCAGCCTTATCCTTAACTATAGCCTCATGTGATTTCTGTTCGTCAGACCAGAGATTTGCCTCCACCTTCCTTCAGATTCGTGGTCACCCACGACACCCTTGGTCTTGGCTGTATCCTTCCCACTACTAGGGCGGATTAGGAACTTTCATCCATTAGCGACGTGCGCCGCAAGGCGCACCAAAAAAAGAGATACGTTCCTTCCACAATTCGGAACGTATCTCTTTTTCTTTAATAGATTTCCTTTCAAAGAAAATCAACCTTTCACAGCTCCTGCCGCAACTCCTTTGATAATATGTTTCTGACAGGACAGATAGAATATAATAACTGGGATAACCGCAAGAATCAACGCAGCCATAACAGCTCCCATGTCCACTCTTCCATAACTTCCTTTCATATACTGAATTGCAATGGAAATGGTCTTATACTTATTCAAATCCAATACCAGATATGGAAGAAGGAAGTCGTTCCATATCCACATGGTTTCCAATATTCCCACAGAAATGTAAGTCGGTTTCATGATTGGAAGTACCACAGAAAAGAACATTCGAAGTGGATTACATCCGTCAATCATCGCCGCTTCTTCAATTTCCAAAGGAATGGACTTTACAAATCCACAGAACATAAACACCGCCAGCCCGGCTCCAAATCCCAGATAAATAATGATAATCCCCCATGGTGTATTCAATCCGGTACGGTCAGCAACCAGTGACAAGGTAAACATAACCATCTGAAACGGCACTACCATAGAAAATACACAAAGCAGATACAGGATTTTCGTAAATCCGGATTTTACACGAGTAATATACCATGCACACATAGAGGTACAGATAAGAATTACCAGCACAGAACCCACTGTTATAAAAATCGTCCAGCCAACCGCTTCTAACAAATCATATTTCTCAATGGCCGTCAGATAATTTTCAAATCCATTCAAAGTCTTAGAATCCGGAAGTGTAAAAGGCTGCTTATTGATATAAACTTTTTTCTTAAATGAGTTCATCAGAACAATTAAGATTGGCGCAATATAAACCAAACCCAATATCATAAATACACCGGTTCCAATGGCACTTAATCTCTCTTTTTTCTTCATTTACTGCTGCACCTCCTTGGAACGGGTTGCCCGCAACTGTATAATTCCGATTCCTACTACAAGGATAAAGAACAATACTGCTTTCGCCTGACCGACACCTTCCCAGCCGGTTCTTCCGTAAAATGTATTGAAAATATTCAACGCCATCATTTCAGACATCTTTGCCGGCTCACCTGCTGTCAGTGATAAGTTCTGGTCAAAGAGTTTAAATCCATTTGTAATAGACAAGAACATACAAATTGTAATGGATGGCATCATCATCGGAATGGTCACTTTAAATAATCTCTGAAACCCTGATGCACCGTCAATCTGTGCCGCTTCCATGACATCTCCCGGGATCGACTGCAAACCGGCAATATAGATGATCATCATATATCCAATCTGCTGCCAGCTTACCAGGATAATCATACCCCAAAATCCATACCATTCATTTAACATCAACGCTGTACCAAACTTTGATAAAATTCCATTGAAAATCAACTGCCAGATATATCCAAGTACAATACCGCCAATTAAGTTCGGCATAAAGAAAATTGTACGGAACACATTGGTTCCACGCATCTTTTGTGTCAACGCCATCGCCAGTGCAAATGCGATAATATTGATTACTGCCAGTGAAACAATAGCAAACAATGCCGTATACCAGAATGAATGCCGAAAAACCGTGTCCTGAAGTGCATCTACATAATTCGATAATCCGACAAATTTTGCATCTGTTACCGTCGTAAATTTACAGAATGACAAACCGATTCCCATTACGAACGGAACAATAAACCCTAAAATAAATGCGCACAGAGTCGGCAGCACAAAAATCGGCATATAACGTTTTATGGCTTTCTCCATAAAATTGCCCCTCCTTCTAAAAAAAACGGCGGGTACCCTTTCGTTTCCCGCCGTATCACATTTTTCACAATTCCGTTGTTTCTATTTTGATGCTTCGATTTCTGTCTTCCATCCATCCACAAATGCACTTACAACTGCATCCCAGTTTGCATCTGTCTGATCTGCTGCATAAGCTGTCAAAGCAGAACCAACTCCATTCTTCCATTCTTCTGAAGGCATTGTGGAGAATACCCATGTTACAGGAGTTTTTCCTTCGTCTAAGTATTTGTTTGCTTCATTTACAAGAACATTCTCAGATTTCAGATTAGAACCGAACGGAATTACAAATCCCATATCTTTGCACATAGCCTCTGCACCTGTTTCAGAAGTTACACACCAGTTCATGAAGTCCAGTGTTGCCTGAATATCTTCTTCAGACGCTTTTGCATTTACACACCAATAGTTTTCTGTACCTGTACAAACGCCCTGTTCCTTTTCTCCTTCTACCCCAATGTAGATTGGAAGAATTCCAAGATTCTCATCTCCTACGTCTGCAATGTTGTTATATTCCCATGTACCATTCTGATAGAATACTGCCTCTTCTGTTACAAAATCTGCTGTTGCATCATCTGCTGTCTTTGTAGAGATCTCAGTTGGATTGCAGGTTGCATTATTAATGTACAGATCCCATACCTGACGGTAGTTGTCCAGATATGTACCTTTAATTGCATCTGTCTGATTGATTCCATCTGCCTTATATTCATAGTAGATTGGAAGATTTGCAAGATGTGTCTTAAATCTCCAATCGGAAGAAGAATCCATACCGGAAGATGTAAATGCGGAGAATCCAAGTTCATCTTTTCTTGCGGTAATGTCTTCTACCACTTTCTTAAAGCTCTCAAAATCTGTAATATCCTTTGCTGAGTATCCGGCTTTTTCTAATAATGCTTTGTTATAAATGATACCGTAATTCTCAATTACATAGGCAATTCCTGACATCTTATCGCCATCCATCAGTGCGAAACTGTCATCTGTCAGTTCTCCTGCAATATCGGAACCTGACAAGTCATAGCAATAATCTTTCCAGCTTGCGAGTCCTACCGGTCCATTCACCTGGAATAATGTCGGCGCCTCGGATTTTGCCATTTCAGATTTCAATGTCTTTTCATATTCACCGGATGCTGCTGTTAAAACTGTTACCGGAACTCCTGTCTCTTCCGTATAAGCCTCAGCCAGTTCCTGCCACTGCTCATCTGCCTCTGGTTTGAAATTCAAATAATAAACCTTTCCTTTTGCCTCTTCTTTTCCATCTGTTCCAGCCGGTTCTTTTGAACCTCCACATCCTGATACCATACCTACCACCATAGTTGCTGCCAGTAAAACGGAAATCACTTTACGCTTTTTCATAATATCCACTCACCTTTCCGGAAATTTTTCATTTCCTCTGTTCTGTAGTTATCATATCAGTGTTTCGCAAAATCCTATAACAAAATAAAAACCTGAAATGCAAAAAAATAAACTCTTTACTGTTCTTTTAAAAACCGCTCAATACTCTCATCTTCCAATCTGGTAAACTCTTCCACGCTAATTTTCCCTTTTACAAGATTCGGCAGCGCCTCTCCTAATATTTCTTCTTGCAAAATAGAATTCCACTTCACCTGATAATTCGGCACAAACTGTGGCTGACCTTCATACGCCGCCAGATAATCCTGCTCTGCCGGAAGAAGAGTACTTCTGTCTCCGGAAAAGAGCTTTTCCTTTTCTTCCATATTCACCCGGGTCCGGAACTTAAAAAACCCCACCGCACCTTCTTTGACCTCCGCCTCGCAATCCTCAATCAATGCCCAACCAAAGGTCTCCGGAGAAGAAATCAACTTATTCTCCGGAAATGCTGAAAACCTCGTTTTTTGCTCCCATCCTTCCGGAATCTGATTGATCATCCAATATCCATTCGGAATCATAGCCGCCTTACCGGAAAAGAAATTCGTGTAAGCCGTATCAAAATCTGTATACATTGCATCCGCAGTTGTATATTGAAATAAACGTTCCAATGTCTCTGCCATTTGATACCCTTCTGCATTCTGATAACTTTCCGGATACAATTCTTTCATAAACGCCGCGCCATTTTCTGTATTCGCCAGTTCCGCCGTTGCAAGCAGCATAGGAGCCCAAGCCGTTCCTTCTGTATGAAGTGCAAGCGGTGTAATTCCATGGGCTTGCAAAATATCGCAGCACTCCCAGAAATCTTTCCATGTCTTTGGAAATGTTTTGATTCCCGCCTGTGAAAATAATTCCTCGTTCCAAAACACCCCGGAACAGGAAAATGCCGCTGTACTAAGCGGAGCCAGATACATCTCGCCATCCGACTCACTGCAGGATTCCAAAACAACCGCTTCTATCATGGATTTCCACTCCGCATCCTGATCGATGTATTGAGAAATTTCTTCCAAACGTCCGTCTTCCATCATTTTCTTATAGAAGGACGGCAATGTCCGTATATCTGTTACGACCGCCGGAAGTGTATCCGTCACATTTTGCCGTTTCAGATTTTGTCGATAGTCTTCCTCCGTTTCCATACTCCATTCTACAGCAATCTCCCATCTACCATCGTATTCTTTATTAAACGCCTCAATCAACGTTTCCTCGTTTTTTTTACCGGTAGACGGGTTCACTGTCAGAACCATTGGAATTTTTACTTCCTCTTCCTTCGTTTCTTCGATGATTTCCTGCTGCCCGCATCCGATCAAACATCCGGAAGACAAACAGTATACCAATAAAATAGTTTCTATAGTTTTCTTATGATTTCTATACTTCCCCATTTTCTTTTCTGCCTCCTCCCGGTATCTGAATCCTGACTGTAGTTCCATTTTCATCGATTTCGTAATAATAACGTACCTCTTCTCCATATTTCAGCCGCAGACGAGTCATAATATTTACAACGCCATAGCCCCGTTCCCTATCCGGAAAGCATTCCTGAAATGCAGCAAAAGGAAGTTGATTCAATGCATTGATCTTCTCGCACATTGCCGCGTCCATTGGCGTCCCGTTATTGTAAACACTCAAACAAAGCATCTCTTCTCTGTTCTCTACCTCAATCTGAATCACTCCGCCTTCAAAAATATCACAAAATCCATATTTAATCGCATTTTCTACAAGTGGCTGCAAAATCAATTTCAAAACCCAAGTCTCTGCTGCATCCACCTTACAGTCGATTGTATAGGTAAATAAATCTGCATTTCGAATCTGCTGAATTTCCATATAGCTTTTCACATTTTCCAGCTCATCTTCCACTGTCACGATTTCACTTCCTTTGCTCAAAGAAAGCCGCAGGTACTTTGATAAAGCCTGGATCATCTTCATCGTTGTCTCTTCTTTATTGATTCGCGCTAACATATAGATTGTATCCAGTGTATTATACAGAAAATGTGGATTAATCTGACTGATCAACATATTTAATTCACTTGTCCGCAGTTCTTTTTCTTGTGTTTTAATCTCCTCCAAAAGTAATTCAATATTTCTCAGCATCTCATTATAAGAGTGCCCGATCTGATCTAATTCTGTATTAGTATGCAGTTCTGCAATCCGATGAAAATTATTTCCGTCAAATCCTGTCATTGCCTGATTGATCGTCTTAATAGGCTTTGTAAAACGCTCCGAAAAATACAAACTCAAAAAGACTGCCACAACAACCACCACAAAATAAATCCCTGCAAGCACTAAAATCATCTGTGCCATATCTGCATTTAACACATGTCCGGGTACAAAAGAAAAGACCGTCAATCCACTTTCTACCTGTCGGTATGCAGATAAAATACCGTCATGTCTCTGCTCGCCCTCCAGCAGCATTCCCTCTCCTTGCTGCTGTCTAAGTTGCTGCAGTAATTTTCTCTTTTTCGGATTTGCCTGTAACTCTTCCTCCTTATTAGAAAAACACAGAGCGCCATCGGAATCAATGATTCCAATCGTTGCAGTCTCTGTCAATTTCGAATCCATTTTCATGATTTCTCCGAGAAAATCGGGACGCATTTTGAAAAACAGCATCCCCGGTTCATGTGCATATTCCAAACTTCTTACATATCTTCCGATAAATAAAGACTCCTGCTCTGTTCCAAACAATGTATCCTGCGTCCAGAACCATTTTGTTTTACTGTAATCATCTCCTAAAAATTTCTCAAATCCACTGCTCTTTACATCTTCATAAGTAACCTTGGAATAAGAACGGCCATATACATTTCCTTTATTGTCTACATAACAGTAATCTGCAATCTGATCCAGATCAATATAAGCAAAATATTTTCCCAGAGCTATGACTTTCATATCTTCTAAACCGCTTGACTGCAAACTCTTCTGCACATCTTCATACAAAATACACTCCGCTGTGATCTCATCACTTTTCTGATATAAATTGTCCAGAGCGATTCCCATTCGCTCTGTCATAAATTCATATTTTCCGCTGATATTTTTGGTCACACTTGTACGGACATAGACCCAAATCCCAATACAGGATAGTGTAAGCGCAAGTACGAGCAGCGCCAATGTATATTTCAGATATTTTCTTCTGATACCGGATATCTCATATTTTCTTTTCATACCTCAAATTCCTTTTTATATTCACTTGGAAGTTTTCCCGTATACTGCTTAAACAAATGAGAAAAATATGACGGGTTGTTAATCCCCACCTGACTGCAGATTTCTCCAATACTTTCCTCGCCTTTTTCCAATAAATATTTTGCCTTCTCCATGCGTTGTTTCAACAGGTATTTCTTAAATGTCATCTGAAATGTATTTTTAAACACTCGCCCAAAATATACCGGATTCAAATACACATGAGATGCTACCGATACAATCGACAATTCTTCATCGTCAAGATGTTCCTCTATATAGGCTACCGCAACGGACATATATTCTTTAAAATATTTCATTTCTTCATTCTGTATATTTTCTGTACGGCTCATAATGGCGCTGCACAGAATCTTATAACAGACATCCACTGTTTTGGCTGCATTCAGATTCGGAATATTGGAATAATAATTCTGGAACTGTTTCTTCAGATTTCCTTCAATTCCATGGCTATCATTTAACATCAGTTCCACACGCAACATCACCCTGTGCATATACTGACACTGTAGTTCTTCCTCCCCCGGAAGTCCATATATAAACTGAATAAACGCCTCTTTCAGCTCTTGCAAATTATTCTTGCGCACCGCATTTACAATCAAAAGTTCTACGTCCGATAAAGAGGTTCCGCCTGTCTTTTCCTCGATTTCCTCCGGAACAGTAAATGCACTGGCTCCCGATGCGCTTGCCAGACTGAATAACTTTTGCGCCTCCTCGCAGCTTCTTTTGATTCCGCTGATCCCTTTATAAGGTTTTGAAATAGACGCAACAACCGGGCTTTTTTCCTCTTTCTTCGCTTTCTCCAAAATGGTTTTCAACTCCCGGACAGTCGCATTTTCTGCTGTTTTAATAATAAAGATACAGATTCCTTCTTCCCCTTCAAATCTCCAGTAAACATACCGCTGCCCAATAATCTCTTCCAAATTTTTCAACACAGCAAACCGAGAGGCCTCATAATCCAGAGAATTTGTAATCTTATAAGTCAAATCAATATCTACGCAGACTGTTATAAAGCGATCATTTACCCCCAACACATTTCCAATGGTATCAAATACCTCCTGAACCTTTTCCTCCGGTATCCGATTCTGCACGTATTTTTGTACAACCATCTGCAAAAAACTGGTGGCATCTTTCATCAAAAGTTTTTCCCAGCTTTCATATCGTTCTTCATGTTCCAGCTGCTCCATGCAGGTCTCATAAGCCCCCCGCATCGTTTCCTGCAGTTTTTCATCCTCCACCGGTTTCAGCAAATACGCATACGCTCCCAGATCAATCGCCTGCTGTGCATATTCAAAATCCCGATAAGCACTCAATACGATAAATAGACAATCCAATCCTGCCTTATGAATCTGTTCCATTACCATCAGCCCGGTAATCTGCTTCATACGGATATCCGTCAGCACCACATGCGGCTGAACTTCCTGAATCAAATCAATTGCCTGCTGCCCGCTCTGCGCCGTTCCGACCACTTCAAATCCCATAGACTTCCAGTCATATGTATTTAACAATCCCTGCAATAAAATTGCTTCATCATCTACAATTACCAGTTTTAACAATCTCATTTTGTTTCAATCTCCCAAATCAAAATCTATGTACAATTCTCCGATTATTATTATAGGATGTCTGATATAAAATCTTTATCAAATACTTTACCTTCTGTAACAAAAAAAATACCTTTCGCCTATATTTATCTTCCATTTTACCAAATACGAAGATTTTTATCAAAAAGAAAAACGCACTGCCTGATATCAGCAGTGCGCATATTCTCTATCTCATCATTGTTTCAGAGATAGCTTCCAAAATCTTGTCATGACATCCACCACATCCGGTAGAACAGTGTGTAATCTTCTGTACTTCCTCGAAGGCAGAAAGCACATCATCAAATTTATCCATCTGCTGCAGTGCTTTATCCACATCTGCATAAGAAACCTGCTTACAATTACAAATCATTCCAGTTCCCATTCTTTTGTCTCCTTTCAAATAGCAAGTGTTATCTTAAAAGTTTTGATAATTATAACACATCTGGTAGCTGAATACAAATACTTAACTTTCCGTTTGTGTTATTTCCAAAGCTATGGTATCAAACCATCTTAGCATTGTCTGGAATGAAGAACTTTTCTCTAAACTTTTTTCAAAAACAAAGAAAATGTCGTACCTTTTTCATCGGATGCCACTTTGATATACCCGTTCTGCTTATTCACAATATCGCGAGTAAGATATAAACCGATTCCCACACCGTCAACTCCTGCTTACTGCTTTCCACGGTAAAATCTTCCGAAGATTTTTGCCTGTTCTTCTTCAGGAATGCCAATTCCGTTATCGGATATATCCAATCGCAAATACGATGGATATTCGGTGATTGTCAAGTACATTGGTAACAGCCTCTGCCGTCCAGTTAAAATCAAGCAGGGCTTCAAAGGACTGCCCACAATCAAATGTAATCGTAATATTTTTATCCCTTGCTTTGGCATAAACCGTTTTTACCGCTTGCATAACAATATCATTTAAACTGCTTTGTTCAGATTTCAATCGGATAAGCCTGTATCACCTAACAACTGTGCAAAGGTATTTGCCGCTGCTACGGGCGTTTTGATTTGATGCGAAATATCGGAAATTAAAGTTTTAATCTGTTCTTTCTCCTGTGTCAGCATTTGATTTTGTGCCTTTAAAATATTGCGGAGTTTTAGAAGTTGGTGCTGCAACCGTGCGGTCAGGGTATCCTCAGCTTCTGAAAAGCCCGTCCGTTCCTGCTGTTCTACCAATGTTTCAATGAGCAGCGTAATCTCTTCTAACAGATTATCATTATAGCGGTTGTGCAGAAGGTCCAGCAGGAACAACAGACCACATAAAAATACAAATACAAAAGAGATAAAAAGCGTACGGAAAAGGATGTCCTCCATAAAAAGAAAACACCAACAGATACCACCGCCGTAGCAGTACCTATAATTAAAATCAGTTTTCTGTAAATTTCAAAATGCTTCATCGTCATTCTCCAAAAGCATTGCCTTTGTAACAACCCTTCCCCTATTTTCCATTAGATAAAGGAGTAATTTGTATTCTGTTGAGGTCAAATGTATTTCCTGTCCCTTCATCAAAACAAGACACTTTTCTACTTTATCTAACTCTAAATCTCTGTATTTCATACGAAATTTTCCTACGCCGGTTCGTTTTAGAACTGCCAATACTTTTTTTCGTAAAACTTCGATAGAAAAAGGCTTTGATATATAATCATCATCCCCAACGCCAAACCCTTCGGCTCTTTCATTCCAAGCTGTGAAAGGGCATTCTCCGACAGCATAATTTCATTTTCATTTGAAGGATATTTCCCTTCTATATCTTTGATTGTTTCTTTATAGTGTTTATCCCATTCAGTCGTGTCGTAATACGAAAGTGCGATAGAAAGATCACGCCCCTCGTCGTTCTTCTCGGCAACCGAGCCAACCATATACTGCATACCGACGGTTTTGACATATTCCATTTTCCATATAGTTAATGCCCAAACTAAACACGGTAGTAATCATAAAGGTAGTGAGAACGATCGCAAACACCGCAAACAGGTTACGAATAC
>ERZ791934.377-NODE-377-length-62165-cov-12.224779_pt1 | contig 62165 bp, 46 predicted proteins | sample MGYA00510125_ERZ791934 | MGnify/ENA primary metagenome ERZ791934 (study PRJEB30046, sample SAMN00993240) | human gut metagenome | study: EMG produced TPA metagenomics assembly of the A metagenome-wide association study of gut microbiota in type 2...
GAGCGCTGCGTTCGGGACGCAGAGGTCGCGTGTTCGAATCACGTCGCTTCGACTTAGAGAAAGCCCGGGAACTTAATGTTTCCGGGTTCTCATTTTTACAGGTATATGTAGACAGACTATATTCTGTGTTGTTTTATTTATTTCTATCATCTTAAATCTAATATTCTAATAATTTATTTTCTTTATTTACGACTCTTCATTCCCATTTTTCTGTTGTTTTATATCCATCCAGTTATGAATAGTATACATAAACAATTCCTTATAGCTAACGTTTTAGAAACCAGAATATTTATTTAATTCCATAGTATAAGACGGATAAATTAACTATAAACAGATAAATAAGAGGATTACCATATGGCGAAAAATAGGATTATTACGGTTCAAAATATTTCAATTGCTGTTACAGCGGAGGAAATGGATGACTATATCTGTATTACTGATATCGCAGATGCAAAATCGGATCGATCCAGGGCGGCGGATGTCATAAGAAACTGGCTGAGAAACCGCTCCACTTTGGAATATCTATCTGTGTGGGAACAGTTATATAATCCGAATTTTAAAGTGTTCGAATCTGAACACTTTAAAAAGCAGGCTGGATTACTCACATTTACCCCAAGTGTTTCTGAATGGATTGAACAAACCGGAGCTATTGGATTATATGTAAAACGGGGAAAATATGGAGGCACCTATGCCCACAAGGATATTGCGTTTGAGTTTGCTTCAGCAATCAGCCCTACATTCAAATTATACCTGATCAAAGAATTTCAGAGACTGAAAGAAGAAGAAAATAACAAGGATCGGATAGAATGGGATGCTAAAAGATTTTTAAGTAAAAATAATTATATCATTCAGACAGATGCTGTGAAAAACTTCCTGATTCCCAATAAAAATTATAGAGATAACCTGGAATGGCTGACTTATGCAGAGGAAGCGGACATTTTAAATGTTGCACTCTTTGGTTTTACGGCAAAAGCCTGGAGAGATGCTAATCCACAATTGGCGGGTAAGAATAATGTCAGAGATTTTGCTACGGTGAATGAATTGACAGTACTCTCAAATTTAGAGACACATAATGCACAAATGATTCGCGAAGGAAAAAATAAAAATGAAAGATTTCGCATATTGAAAGAAATTGCGGAATATCAGTTAGGGATCTTAAATGCAGCCGAACAGATTAAAATAGATGAAATGAAGAAGTAGCACGACCGCATATTCTGCTACCCAAAAAACTGGTTGTGCCATACTTCCCCACAGGATATAATCAGAAGAATAAGAAACACCTTATCACAATTCAGCCAATACGGAGGTACTACTATTGAAAAACACCTTACTGCTGGAGAGCATTACCGGCGAGGAGATATCTGCCAATTTAAAGCCCCTGGATAATATCAGGGGCTATGAAGTAAGACCCGGATTTTATGAGGTTAACGGCGCTTCTGCCCTGCCCGGCGGCGTTAATTTCACTCTTGCCTCTCACAACGCCACATCCTGTGAGCTTGTGCTTTTCCACAGAAAATCCTTTCGGCCGTTCGTCAGTATTCCTTTTCCGGAACACTATCGGATCGGGAATGTCTTTTCCATGATTGTTTTCGGCCTGAAGATAGACGAATTCGAATATGCTTACTGCCTGGATGGCCCTTACGATCCGGAAAAAGGGCTGATATTTGATAAAAGCAAATATATTCTCGACCCTTATGCAAAGGCTGTTACCGGCCAGAGCGAATGGGGCGTCCGCCGGATTTACGAGCCGGACTGTCTGTACAAATCCCGTGTGGTGAGAAATAATTTTGACTGGGGCAACTGTAAGCAGCCGCTCATCCCCATAAAAGATAATATTATCTATGAGCTTCATGTAAGAGGCTTTACCAAAGATGCCTCTTCCGGGGTTTCCCATCCCGGTACTTTTGCCGGTTTAATGGAAAAAATCCCCTATCTGAAAGAGCTGGGAATCAACGCGGTGGAACTAATGCCTATCTTTGAATTCGATGAAATGGCCGGCTGCCGGGAGGTGGACGGACGGATGCTTCTGGATTACTGGGGGTATAATCCCGTGTGTTTCTTTGCCCCCAATACCGGTTATACCGCACAGCTTGAATATAACCAGGAAGGGCTGGAGCTGAAAACGCTTATCAGGGCCCTGAATGAAAATGGGATTGAAGTAATCCTGGATGTGGTATTCAACCATACTGCAGAAGGGAATGAACAGGGGCCATTTTTTTCTTTTAAAGGGCTGGATAATAATATTTATTACATGCTCACCCCTGATGGTTATTACTATAATTTCAGCGGCTGCGGTAATACGCTGAACTGCAATCACCCTATCGTCCGGCAGCTGATTCTTGACTGCCTGCGATACTGGGTCATCAATTACCGTGTGGACGGTTTCCGCTTCGATCTGGCTTCTATTCTCGGTCGGAATGAGGATGCGGCTCCTATGAGCAACCCTCCCCTTCTGGAAAGCCTTGCCTATGATCCTATCCTGGGAAGCGTGGATTTGATCGCTGAGGCCTGGGACGCAGGCGGCCTGTATCAGGTCGGTTCGTTTCCCTCCTGGAACCGTTGGTCGGAATGGAACGGCAAATACCGGGATGATATGCGCAGCTTCCTGAAAGGGGATGACGGCTATGCTGCTGCCGCCGCCCAGCGTATTATAGGATCCCCGGATCTTTATCCTCCGGAAAAAAGAGGCTCCAATGCATCCGTTAATTTTCTTACCTGTCATGACGGTTTTACTTTATATGATCTTTATTCCTATAACAGCAAGCATAATGAAGCGAACGGCTGGAACAATACGGATGGCGCCGACGATAACCGAAGCTGGAACTGCGGACAGGAAGGCCCGTCCGACAGTGAGGAAATCCGGCAGCTGAGGTTCCGGATGATCAAAAATGCCTGTGCAGTTCTCATGTGCAGCCGCGGCACTCCCATGTTTCTTGCCGGAGACGAATTCGGGAATACGCAGTTCGGCAATAATAATTCCTATTGCCAGGACAATGAAATATCCTGGCTTGACTGGACTTTAGCAGAGGAAAATAAAGAAATTCATGATTTTTTCAGGTACATGATCTCCTTCCGCCGGGAACACGGGGTGATACGGGATAATACCGCTCCCTGCAGTCTTGGTTTTCCGTCTATGAGTATTCATTCGCTGAAGCCCTGGGATGATCATTTTGACTGGAACAGCAAAATGGTGGGCGTAATGTTCGCCGGAATCTATCCCTCCGGCAGGGATGATATCCTGTATATTGGCATCAATACTTTCTGGAATCCGCTGACTGTGGAGCTTCCGGAGCTGTCCCCCGATAAATACTGGATTCCCGCAGTGGATACCTCAAGAGGAACAGCAGCAGTCATTACCCGTGAGGAAATACTGGATGAAAATGTTTATATTATGGGCCCACGCTCCGTATTGGTGTGTCTTGTAAAAGATCAGGCATAACTAAAAAAACGCGATTCTCCAGTCGGCTGCAAAGCCTTTCATCAAAACTATAATAAAAAACGAAGCCATCTGACAGCATATCGTCAGCGGGCTTCGTTTTTCTTAAAGTGGTATTAATCGATCAATATATACAGCAAAGTAAGCAGAAGTCCCAAACAGGCAAGGAAAAGTCCGAAGGACAGGCTTCTTCCGATAATCGTTCCATTTTCCTGTAAATCATCATGCATCATGGCAAGCTTATGCTCATATCTGCCTTCTGCGTGCTGCCTTATATAGATATCTTCAGCTATCTCTTCCTCTGTGGCATCAGGATGATTGAAATACCCCGTAACCCCGTCCAGAACAATTCCCACCATATGGGTCATGGGTGTGCCTTCTTTTATTTCATGCGGAATTCTGCTGTCCCTGTAAATAGTCTTTCTTAACAGGACTACTATTGTATCCATCAGTCTGTCAGCCAGCCTGCACAGGGTTCCGAATAGCAGGGGAAGGAGCTTAAGAAGGACAGGCCGGTACAGCAGATTCTCCAAATCCAGCCAGCCGGGCCAGCGATCCCGGTAAATCCTGTTTCCGTCCTGCACAGTTTCCATCCATTTGCGTACCACCAATACATAAAGCAGGAGGCCTATAAGAATCGAGATTGCGGCTCCCTTTAAATTGATCAGGGAGAAATAGGCAACCACTGTTTCCAGGCTTTCCGCATTCAGGAAAGCGGCGGACATATCCGCCAGCCTGTCAGTTATCAGATGGGGGAGGAGCCCCAGCAGCGGAAGGAGCACGGCGCTGCCCGCCAGGGCAAAACCGCTCAGGCCATTCATATAATGCTTCATTCCGTCGAATCGTTCCTGACACTTCCTGTCATTATTTTTTTCCACAAAGAGACAGATGTAAAGCTTGAGCATATACGCCACCGTCATGCCGCCGCTGATTAGGAAAATCCATTCCACAGCCTGCATCCAGCCAGCCCCGCCTGCATTTGCTGAGGCGAGCATATGCCTGTATTCCACGATGGATTCATGCAGCAGCGTCTTGCTCGTATATCCGTTCCACAGAGGCATTCCGCCGATACCCAGCGCCCCCATCAGAAAACAGAAGTTCAGCAGCGGCTTCTTTCTTCCGAATCCTTTTATTTTGTTCAGGTTCAGTTCATGAAGGTTCATAAATACGACGCCTGCAGCCATAAAAAGCACCAGCTTGATCAGGGAGTGGTTTACCATGTGAAGCAGGCTTCCCCGTATGGCCACGCTGCTCTCTTCTCCGATAAGCCCCTGCATGCCGATCCCGATCAGGATAAATCCGATTTGAGACACGGAGGAACAGGCCAGCGTCCTTTTAAGATTCACGGAGAATAAGGCAAGGAGCGCACCGGTAAACATCGTGAGAACACCCAAAACCAGCAGCAGTCTGCCCCACGCCGCATCAAAAGGCAGAATAGCGCAGCTGATGACAAGAACACCAAAAATACCGGCTTTGGTAAGTATGCCGGAAAGAAGGGCGGATGCCGGCGCCGGCGCTACGGGATGGGCCTTGGGCAGCCAGATGTGCAGAGGGAAGACACCGGCTTTTGCCCCGAAACCAAACAGCAGGCAGACAGAGGCGGTGAATATCCGTACATATCCTCCGCTTCCATTTAAACGGCTCTTCTCCGCCGCTTGCGCAAGCCGGGTAAATTCCAGCGTTCCCAGTTCCCCATACAAGAGAAACAGGCCCATCAGCATTACCAGGCCGCCGATGACTGCCACAGCCAGATAGGTTTCGGCCGCGCGCAGGGCTTCTTTCGTCTCTTCATGCGCCACCCATGTATAGGAAGTAAAGGACATGATTTCAAAGAAAATAAAAACAGTGAAGAGATCTGCCGATAGGAACACACCGATGGTGGCTCCCAGCGTAAACAGAGTAAAAAAACGGTATCTTCCCCTGTTCCTGTAGCTTTTCATATATTCGGCGGAAAACAGCGTCGTCATCATCCACATAAGAGAAGCGATCAGGCCATAAAGGGCACGGAACCCATCCATACACAGATGCAGCCCCATTCCGCAGAAGCCTTCCCAACGGAAATCATACCGGATTCCCTCATTGCCGCCCTTCCAGAACAGGCCGAACAAAACGGCAAAGCAGAGCATCTCTGAAACAGTTACCAGACCGGCCCCTATATCTGCAGTTGTCTTTCTTTTTCTGTCCGTATCATTTCCCGCTCCCTCTCCTCTTCCCAGCAGCACTACCACGAATGCCCCCAGAAAGGGAAAACACAGGATTAATAACAGCATATAATCACCAGTCATGTCAGGTTCCTCCAACCTCTCTTTACAAATTTCCGCCGGCTATTTCCTGAAAGAAATTTACAATCGGTGCGGAATGCAGGCCGAAAATAAGGATAGCTATCGCAAAAATACACAAAGGCACCAGCATCATCCATCCCGGATCCCTGGCTTCCTCCGGAATGTTCAGCTGCTTCTCCTTATCAGGGAAAAAGGCCCGGATAACGATAGAGAGCATATAGATGGCCGTTAAAAGCGCAGATATCAGAAGGGCCCCGATCCCCACATAGGCCATGACATTATCGCTCATTACCGCCGCCGTCGCCAGATTCCACTTGCTGATAAATCCGGCAAGGCCGGGCACTCCCATCAGTCCGAGGGACGCTATGGTAAAAATTCCGAACACCACCGGCATACGCCTTCCGAAACCGTCTATTTCATGCACATACTGCTTTCCCGTTTTATACATCACCGCCCCCACACAGAAGAAGGAGCATATCTTCATAACAGCATGGAATACCATATGGCTTAAGGCACCCACCAGACCCAGGGGCGTCATGATGCATACGCCGAAAAGGATATAGGAAAGGTTGCTTATGGTGGAATACGCAAGCCTCCTTTTCAAATGCGTCTCCTTCAGCGCGCGGCTGCAGCCGTAAACAATGGTAAAAATCACGATCCCCATCACCACATTCTGCGCCCAGGTTCCTCTGACAAAGTCCGGGCCAAAGCTGTAATAGGTCAGCCTGATGATAGCAAAGGCTCCCGCCTTTACCACGGCTACCGCATGCAGAAGCGCAGTGACCGGGGTAGGCGCCACGCCCGCCTGGGGAAGCCAGGAATTAAAGGGACAGACAGCCGCTTTTACCCCAAAGCCGCAGAAGGCGATGCAGTATATGAGCAGCAGCATGGATCTCTTATCTCCTCCCGTCACGGAAGCATCCAGGACTCCCCCGAAGGTAAAGTTGATGGTCGTGCCATAGGTCAGCAGGAAGATCAGCCCCAGAAAAGCAAATGCGGCGCCTCCCAGGGAGTAATACAGATACTTCCGGCTGGCAAGGATCGCCTCTCTGGTCAGCGTATGCAGCACCAAGGGTACGGTAACCAGCGTGAGCAGCTCATAAAAGAAATACATGGTGAGCATATCCTCTGAAAAAGCAATACCCAGCGTAATACCATAGGTAATGGTGTAAAACATGAAGAAAAACCGTTCTCTTTTTTCATGCTTCATATATTCAAAGGAATACAGCGTCGCCAGCGGCCACAAGGCGGCCACCAGACCCGCAAAAACCATGGATAACCCGTCAATCTTCAGGGACAGAGACAGATTGCTCACAAACCGGACGATAGGAAATGCATCCGCAGGCCTGTTTACCAGCAGCCCCGCCACAATCAGGCTGGTCGCCACCACTATGCATTCAACATATACCGTCATATATATTCTTTTTTTAAAGGGTATCAAGGGCACCACAGCGCCGCCGAGCACAGGCAGCAGTACGGCCACAAGCATCATTTCTGGTTTCATAGATGAACACCTTTCTTTTTCCCTGGTACGGACTTACCATCCGTTTTCTTCCGTCTGCCTACATCTGGAATAGCTGCTGTGCAATGTTGCTGATAAGGGAAATCAGGCCTCCCGGAAACATACCCAGCACAACAGCCAGAACAGCCAGCAGAAGGATGGGAACCAGCATTACGGAATCCGCTTCCTTCCGGACAAAGCCTTTTCGTGATTCTTCTTCCCCGGGGAAAAACCCCTTCATGGTTATGGGAAGCAGATAGCCCGCCGTGAGCAGCGCGGACAGCAGCAGTACCACCGGCCCCAGCCAGCTGTAAAAGCCGGTTTCCGAGGACAGCGAGCCGACGGCCAGATACCATTTGCTGACAAAGCCGCTTGCAGGAGGGATACCAATTAAAGCCAGGGACAGAAGGGTCATACAGCCGATGGTTACCGGCATTTCCTTCCCGATTCCCCTCAGCTCGTCCACCCGCGTTTTACCTGTCCGGAATATGATCGCTCCGGCGCATAGGAACAGGCCGGATTTAATGACCGCATGGAAAATCACATGCAGGAATGCCCCTGTCATACCGGCCGGATTCAGCAGAAGAAGCCCGAAGAGAATATAGGAAACCTGGCTTACTGTTGAATAGGCCAGCCTTTTTTTCAGTCCTTTTTCCAGATAAGCGAGCATGGAACCCAGGAATACCGTTCCCAGGGCCAGTCCCAGGAATACCTTCTGTACCCAGCTTCCCTTCAGGAACTCCGCTCCGAAAATAAAGTAAACCACCCGGATTATCCCCAGAACCCCTGATTTGACAATAATCCCGGACAGCACGGCCGATGCGGGAGCAGGGGCTACCGGGTGCGCCGCAGGCAGCCAGCCCTGCATGGGAAACAGCCCGGCTTTCACACCGAACCCCATAAGCATCAGGAAGGCAACCACCAGCAATAATCCTTCATGCCCTTCCACAAGTGAAAAATCCAGCACTCCGCCGGCTGTAAAGGTCAGCGTATTCCCATAGCGGTTGATAAAATACAGGCCAAACAAAGCCAGATAGGCTCCTGCCAGGGAATAGAACAGATATTTCAGCCCTGCCATAACCGCCTCCCTTGTGCGGGTATGGAATACAAGAGGAAGGGACAGCAGAGTCATGCACTCGTAAAAGAGGTAAAAGGTAATCAGGTTGCCGGAAAAATCCAGCCCTACAAGAACGCCGTATACAATCAGATAAAATCCGAAATATCTTTTATTGCAATCCTCGTGCTGCATATACCGGAATGCATAGATACCGGCGAGAATCCAGACAATTGTGACCACCGACACAAACAGCCGCCCCACCGCATCCACCTTAAAATAGACAGGAAGCCGCATGGTCAGCTGAAACAGCGTAAAGGCAGTCTCTCCGCTGCCGATTACCCCGATGACTGCTATCGCCGTCCCGAAAAGGCCTATGGCGGTAAGGGTTATCATGGTAGCCCTTTTTATTGAATTTTTCAAAAGCAGCAACAGAATTCCCATGATTATCGGAAAAAATATGGGAAAGAGAAGCATGCCTGATTCCTTCATATAAAGCTCCTGTCTGCGCGCCGTTTCCGCGCCTGGTAAGAATTTGATAAAATCAGCCGAACATAGCCAGCCCCGACTGGATCCATTTCACAATGGGCTGGGACAGCATGCCCAGGGCTATATTAAGGCAGATAAAAAGGACAATGGTAACCGTATAGGTTTTTTCTGCGCCGATGGTGATTACCTCACAGTCCGTACGCCTTTCCGGAACAAAAATGCGGATCACCGTTTTCATGAAATAAATAGCATTCAATACCGTGCTGATTCCCAGTACGATAAGGGCGGGAAGCATTTTGTAAGCATGTCCGATGGAAGCCTGGGCAAAGAGCAGCTTGCTCACGAAGCCGGATAACATAGGCATTCCCACCATGGACAAAGAACCCACGGTAAAACCGATTCCCGCAATTTTATGCCTGTAGGCCGCCCCCGTAAGATCCTGGAATTTCCTGCTGCCTTTGGAAACATCCGTAAGGCCGATAGCGGAGATAAACAGGAGGGATTTGGTGGCGGCGTGGGAAAGGATATGAAAAATACTGGCAACCATGCCGATCTCCGTACCCAGTCCGAAGCCCATGTAAATATATCCAATCTGGGCCACACTTGAAAAGGAGATCATCCTTCGGATATCATTTTCCTTTATAGCACTCAGGGAGCCGAATATCATCCCCATGAGCCCGAATACGAAGAATACGTTGATTATCTTGTTCTCCGCAATAAAATCAAAGCCGATTACCCTGTAAATAATCTTGATCAGCAGAAAAATATAACCCTTGGAAACCAGGCTGGAAAGCATGGCCGCCGAAGATACGGTGGAATAGCCATAGGCATCAGGCAGCCAGGAGTGAAAGGGAAACAGGGCGCTTTTTATGGCAAGGCCCACGCAGATTAAGCCGATGGTCACCACCAGCGGCATCCGGAATTCCCCCTGGGCGACTATCTCTCCCACGGTTTCCTTGATATTGCTCATGAGCAGATGGCCTGTCATATCGTAGAGCATGCTGATTCCCACCAGCAGAAGTCCGCTGCCCAGAAGGCTCATGATCATATATCTGACCGCCGCTTCAATCGTCCTTCCGTTCTGCCTGATCATGATCAGGCCGCAGGCGGATATGGTATTGATTTCCACAAATACATAGGCGGTGAACAGGTCGTTGGTATATACAAGGGCCAAAAGGGAACTGAGCAGCAAATCCGTGAGGATATAATAAAGATTGTGCTTGCTGTATTCCACCTCGCCCAGAAGCTTCTTGCGCCCGCCCATCAGGGAAAGGAGCATGATAATACAGAAAAAGAGGGCCATACCCGCTTCCAGAACTCCCGCACGGATTTCATTTCCCCAGGGCGCCGGAAAATGGCCCATCATATAGGTATAGCTGGTTCCTTTACCCATGAGGTACACCAGCAGCACGGCGGACATACAGCCCACGGCTCCGATAACAACCGTATTCAGCCACTTGGCGGCCTTTGCCGGAAGAACCGAGCTCACCGTGCCGGAAAACATGGATAAAATAATGGAGAAGAAGGGAAAGTTCTGTACAAAATCCATTTACAGTCCCTCCTTTTTCAGTCTGGCGGAAATCTCATCCAGATCCAGCGTATGGTACCTGCGGTACAGACGGATTGTCAGAGACAGCATCAGCGCCGTTACCGAAACCGACACCACGATGCCGGTGAGTACCAGCCCGCTGGGAACCGGATTGATATAGCTTACCACCGTCTGGACCCCATCCACCACGATAGGAGCCTTACGTCCCATGATATAGCCTTTTTCTGCAAGGAACAGGTAAACTGCGGTATCCATGATATTCAGTCCGATTATTTTCTTTATCAGGTTCTTCTGCAAAAGCAGGTTGGAGAATCCGATGCCGAACAGGATCATGGCAATCGCTTCCCCGTAATTGGATAAAAGGTTGCCACCCATCCTAGAATCCCCCCTTCCTGAACAACGCATAAAAAGCGTACATGGTACAGGTTACCACCAGGCCCACGCAAATATTAAGCACCAGTATCAGGCCGCTGCTCAGTATGGCTCCGGGAGTCCCTAAGGGTATCCCGCTTGGCAGATGGTTGGCGCCCATATAAAAGGAATAGCTTTTCGCCAGACAGTAGCAGGTCAGGGAACAAAAGCAAATCCATTTATAAGTCTTTTCCGTGAAAAAACGTTCTGTTTTCGCAAACCCGAAGGCATTCAGATACAGGATGAGTCCCGCGCCGATAATCGCGCCGCCCGAAAACCCGCCGCCGGGGGACAGATGGCCGTTCAGAATGACATAAATGCCGAATATAATAATGAGCGGCACCAGAAAACCCGCCACCTTCTGCAGGATCAAATCATTTTTCGGCTCATAAATACGGTCGTTCTCGTCGGCTTCAGCCCGGGTCAGAGCATTATCCCTGCTTTCCCCTTCCTTCTTGTCCGTCTTGTCAATACGCAGCAAAATAAGAACCGTGACCGTGGCGATAAACAGAACGTTGGATTCCCCAAATGTATCAAAGGCCCTGTAATCCAGGATCATGCCGGTAACAATGTTTACCGCCCCTGTTTCCTGAAGCCCTTTGGTAATATACCGCTCCGACACCTCATTATTATCCGGATTGGAGGCGTTTCCCGTCCTGGGAAGATAAGAAACCGTCACCAGCATAATGGCAATCAGGCAGATACAGAAAATAACGCCCATCACCCGGTAAGCCTTATTAAACAGCAGGAGCTTCTTATTATGCTCCATATCATAAACCTTTTCCTGAAGCTGCCGGTATTCCCGCATCCTTTCCTGGACGCTGGCTTCTTCTTCCTTATATTCCTTCTGCGGCTTCATTTCCACCTTGCCTAACAGGGGATCCTCTTCCCCATAAAACCAGCGGGAAAAACGGCTATTCTTCTTTTCTGTCATCTTCGTCGTCCTCCCTCCGGATAGCATGGATCTTTTTCAGCGTCACAAAGAAAAGCACGCTGGTAACCCCTGCCCCCACAGCCGCTTCCGTAATTGCCAGATCCGGGGATTCCAGAAGAATCCATATGATCGACATAACCAGACTGTAGGACATGAAAATCAAAATGGAATTCAGCAGATTCCTGGAGAAGCTCACCGAAACAGCACATACTACCAGAAAGCCCATCAGCAGGTAAGTAAATGTCTGCATATCATTCTCCTTTCTCCTCCCGATCCGGCCTGTCATCCTCTTCATAGTCCAGTTCACAGTGCTCCTTCAGGGTTTCGTCCGTCATAACCTCCAGACGGGAAATCAAATGGGAGGAAACAGGGGATGCGAACCACAGAAACATGATTACCAGAAGCATCTTCAGGCTGGTAAAATTCAGCCCGGAAATGATGATAAGGCCTGTCAGGGAAATTCCGATTCCCAGCGTGTCTCCCAGCGCGGCAGCATGCATCCGGTTCAGTACAAATTCAAAACGGTAGGATCCGAATACCTCCATCGCAAAGGTAAGCAGCCCTGCTGCAAGAACCACCGTTCCTATTATAAAACGGAGCAATTCAAGATTCATGAGCATTTTCCTCCTCCGGCGTATCCTTTTTCCTGTCTTTTTTCCTGGTTTCCTGATAAACTCCCATGTATACCTTGGTCAGCACAATGACTGCAAGAAAGCTTATCATGGCGTAGATAATACAGATATCCACCAGATAGCCTTCCTGCAGCAAAAGCGCAAGGATGGCTATCATAACCATGACCATGGTGCCCATCATATTTACGGCCACCAGCCTGTCCGCCACACGAGGCCCCCTCACAGCCCTTATGAGGCATAGAAGGAGCATAAAGCCGAGAAAAATCAACGCTGCTGTAAACACAGCTTCATATGCATTTTCCAAACCGTTCATCCTGCCACCTGCCCTTCTATTTTGTGCAGAAGCCGCACAAAAACGCTGTCCGAAAGCCCTTCACTGAAACGCCTGTCCAGACAATGCACCGTATACTCATTGTCCTGCAGGGCTACCGTAATGGTTCCCGGCGTAAGGGTGATGGAATTAGCCAGAAGCACTCTGGCAGTTTTTGTTTTCAAATCCGTTTTAAAGCGGACAATAACAGGCTGAACCCTGATATGAGGGGATGCTACGAGCTTAAGAGTTGCCGCATTGGCTTTGACGATTTCCCAGATAAGCACGCCCAGATAGGCAATAATATAACCGAACTTACGCATGATAAGCCAGTCCTTCCGGGGACTGTAATCCAGGAACTTACAGCAGAAGGCATAAACAGCCCCTGCGATTACAATTCCGAACAGTACTATTTCCAGCGTAACCTTCCCGTTAAAGATTACCCACAGCAAAAAAAAGAGTATGTACATAAAATGCCTTCCCCTCATCAATCAAAAAATTCATCTGTCATCCGGATTACAATTACATCATGAGAAAACGGACGCTGGCTGTTAAGCCAACGTCTGCTCCAGTTTGTTTATTAATTCATTTTTGGATACCGCGCCCACTATTCTGGCTTTTTCCTGGCCATCCTTGAAAATCAGGAAGGTGGGGATATTCATCACACTGTATTTCTCGGCAATATCCATATTCTCATCAATATTAAGCTTACCAACCTTGGCTTTTCCATCCATTTCTTCCGCCAGCTGCTCCACAACCGGCGCCATCATCTTACAGGGACCGCACCAGTCCGCAAAAAAATCAACTAATACAGGCTTGTCCGACTGCAGCACCTCTTTTTCAAAATCTCCTGTCGTAAATTTATATTCCATGATAAAACCTCCTTCTTATTTTCTGTCTCTCTATTTATTCTTGACCATTTTCTGAGTTCCATACAATCAGCTGCCTCTGTCAGCATAAAACGGAGACATAAGTTTATGGTATAAGCATATTACACATTTTTGTGCTTTGCAAGGATAAAAATGTTTAAAAACTGCACATATTAGGTTACAGTACCCACCAGCCCCGTGCTTCGCCTCTTCCGCCGGTGTGCGCACAGACCGTAAAAAACTTTCTCTTTTGCAATTGTAAAAAGGGAGGGCAAAAAAATACATGGATAATCCACTCATTATCCATGTACTTTCAGGTTTTTATATGACAGGTTAAATTAATAAAACATGATATCCTTCAGATCCATCAGCTTTCCGGCAATCCCGGTGAATTTTATGTAGACTGCATGCACTCCCGAAGGGACACACACAGGACTGTCAAATTGCTGAAAATCAAATTTTCCGCTGGTTCTCTTTATCTCGACTTTGGCGAGGCATTCTGATTCCATGCTGTCAATATAGATCTCCGCAGTACCTCCATAGGTGCTGCTGGAACAGGAGAGGGAAATACCCCGGATTTCACAGTTGAAATCCATATACCGGATAACGCCCCAGTCGCCGTTGTGGATATTGGTTAAATATTCATAATGCATATCCTTGCAGCTGTAAGCATCAAAGTAGCATTTCCCCGACAGCCGGCACAAAGCCGATGCGGGAAGTTTTCTTTTGCAGGGTATCGGGGGTTCCGTTCCCTGGCTCGTCATCAGAACCTCTTTTATCGTTCCGTCCTCTTCAAAAAATATCTCTTCCACACAGACTCTGCGGCTGAATTCACTGTTATGAGAGGAACGATGATAAAAGACATACCATTTTCCCTGATATTCTTCGATCGATCCATGGTTGTTCCAGCTTGCCGGATCACATCCTGTATTATCAATGATAATCCCTTTTTTCGTATAGGGGCCGAGCGGCTTATCACTCATCGCATATCCCAGGCATGTCGGCCTTCCGCGGGAACTGTCCGCATAGACGAGATAATAGATACCGTTTCTTTTTCTGATTGATATTCCCTCATGAAAACCATCCCTGTCTTCCGTTAATATCCCCTTAACCATCGTTTCGGGAATCACTTCCGATAAATCCTCCGACAATTTTCCCCCTCTCAGGCTTCCCTGGCCCCAAAAATAGTACACCTGGCCGTCATCATCCTTAAATACAGCGGGATCAATCTGTGTTCCGTCCGCTCCGGCTATAGGAACCGCATCCGTGAAGGGGCCTGTGGGACTGTCCGAAAAAGCCACGCCTTCCGATCCATCCGACAAGCAATAAAACAGACAATATCTGTCCTTGATTTTCAGACAATCCGGCGCATATAAAGGCATTTTTCCATGGGCTGCCATATGGGAGGCCTCATCATAGGAAATAAAAGACACAGGATGTGCCTGGAAATTCTTCATGTCACTGCTGGAAAACACCTGATATTCGTAGCTGCAGTATTCATCATTGCCGCAGCAGTCCTTTGAGCCATATAAATAAATATTGCCATCCTCATCTTTTCGTGCCTCAACATCCGGTATATAATACTGGGACGGTAAAATCGGGTTCATAATATAATTCCTTTCTTCATTAACCTTTTACGGCTCCTGCCGTCAATCCTTCTGTAATAGTACGTGATACAAATGCGTATACAATCATTATGGGGACAATCGACATGGCGATAGCCAGATAGGTAGCTCCGTAATCCCTGTTAAAGGTTCCCCTCAGATTCATAATAAGCAGAGGAAGCGTAAAATTTTTCTGGTTAAACAACACAATCATAGGCGTCATGAAGTTATTCCAGCTTCCCACAAAGTTGAAAATGGACATCGTTGCAATAGCCGGTTTTACCATCGGCAAAGCGATTCTGTTAAAGATAATAAACTCGTTGCAGCCCTCTATCCTGGCGCTTTCCAGCAGAGAATCCGGTAAAGAGGATTTCATATACTGCATAATGAAAAACACCGTACTCGCATTGGCAATCCCGGGCAGGATAAGCGGGAAAAAGGTATCCAGGATTCCCATGAACTTACATAACCGGAAGAACCCGATGATTCCCAGCTGCGAAGGAATCATCATGGAAACCATGACGATACCGAATACAATTCCCTGCCCTTTGAACCTGTATTTTGAAAGGCCGAAAGCGGTCAGCGCGCCGAAATAGGCGCTCAGCAGCGTGGAGGAAAAAGAAATAATCACGCTGTTCAGAAATCCTCTGCCGATCTGTATCATTTCTCTCATATTCAAATAATTCTGAAAGATGGAGGCTCCGGGAAGTAAATACAAGCCTGTCATCAGCTCATTGCTGGAATGTGTGGCATTAATGATCATGATATAAAAAGGCAGAAAACAAATGACTGTAAGCAATATCAGCAAAATATAGATAATGATTCTGGAGAGCTTTATCTTTTTCATGACTCCTCTCCTTCCTGCTTAGGGTTGAGAACTCTGAAAAACAGAACAGATACTATCAGGATTATTATGAATAATCCATAAGAAACCGTTGCCCCGTATGCATAATTTTTATTCTTAAATGCGGTGTTATATAAATATAAAACCATTGTCATAAGCGACTTCTGGGGTTCTCCGGTTCCTCCCGTCAGGGCCATCGGGATATCAAAAATCTGCATTCCGCCAATCAGAGAAGTGACTGCAACATATAATAAAGTGGGTCTTATCAGAGGCATTGTAATGTAAAAAAATCTTTGTCTGCTGTTGGATCCGTCTACCACGGCGGCTTCAATCACATCCGTAGAAATTGCTTTGATTCCTGCCGTAAGGATGATCGTGCTGTGCCCGAACCACATCCACCATTGGATGAGAGAGGTCAGGCCTCTGGCAAATACCGGATTTCCCATCCATTTTACAGGTTCATTGATCAGATTCATGGATAATAAGATTTTATTGACGGTACCTGTCTGCCAGTCAAGCAGCACGCTGAACAGAATACCGATTGAGGCAGCCGTAACTAAATTGGGCAGATAAAACATTGCCTGAAACACATTGGCGCCTTTCAGTTTGTACTGGCATAAAAGGACGGCCAGCACCAGCGCGGATATAATCTGCGGTATGATACAGCCAAGCCAGATAATCCAGGTGTTTCCCACACTTTTCCAAAACACTTCGTCAACAGCAAGACGCTGATAATTCTTCAGGCCAATAAATCCCGCCGTGGCTCCATCTTCCATACTTAAAAAGAATGTATAAATAATCGGGTATAACTGAAATATAAGAAAAACAATGATATAAGGTAAAACAAAGAGAAAGCCATACCGGGCCCTTTTCTTAGCCATACTTTTTACTACCCCCTTACCTTGTTTGAAAAAGGAAAAGCAGTTCATATTATGGGCTGCTTTTCCTTTCGTTTACTACTCTACCGTAATGGACTGATATGCATTTGCCACATCTTTTTTAAATTGTTCCAGGGCCTCTTCCTTCGTTACTTCTCCCTGGGCATATAACTCCGCATTCTGCAGGAGCAGATTATTGATGGTATCATCATACTTTGTTACAAGGGAAGCATTTATTTTACCAGCTTCCTCTTTGAAAAATGCAAATGTGTTCTGGCCTCCGCACCATGTATCCGAGTAGGATTCCACCAGCTCGTCTTCCACGGATACCAACGCCGGGAAATCCGATTTATCTATCGCATACTGTCTGCTGTAATCAGGATCCAGAGTGATAAATTTCAGATATTCCCATGCCAGTTCCTTCTGGGTGCTCTTTTTGTAAATTCCCATATAGGTTCCGCCGTTAAAGTAAGATGCAGGCATACTTGCAATCGCCCAGTCTCCTTTGGAATCCGGCGCACTTCCCTGGATTACATACTGCATTCCCCAGGTAGGCAGGACATAACCGAACAGAGAATCGTCAGCTGCTGCCGCATACCATGCGGTACTCCATGCATCCAGTTTGGCATCATAACCGTTTTCCCGGAATGTTTTTCCCAAATCAAGGAATTCCGGCACATAATCGTCCATGATGAATTTACCGTCTTTTACCCAGGGCTCCTTACGCTGTCCATAGCAGGACATCATCCATAAATCCTGGAAGTTTGTCACGAACGCTGTCTTTCCATCGCTTTTATCATGAATCGTCTTGGCGACATCCAGCATTCCCTCTGTGCTTGACAGCATTTTGGAAACCTCTTCCGGATCATCCGTTCCCAGGTATTCTTTTGCCATGCTGCGCTTATACCAGAGTCCGCCCGGCGTAGCCTGCCAGCATAAAGCTCTCAGATTCCCCTGGGCATCGGAACCGATTTCCTTGGTATAGCCTATTACGTCTTCCGCAAGTGCTGTGGCATTATAGGGTTCGGCCGATAAATTTTCCCAGGCATCCGATTCCAGATAATTCTTCACTACCTTGGCGTCCGCACAGAAAATGTCGGGGCCGTCTGCCTCATTATCCACAATAGTCTGCATCTTGACATCATAATCTTCACCAATCTGGGTAAATTCCACCTTTACATTAGGGTAAACCTTATTAAATGCTTCGATCTGGTATTTGGGATCGTCTGTCCAGGACCATATTGTAATTGTGCCGCTGTACTCCGACGGATCCTTTGCTTCAAAAGCTGCTGTTTCTTTTTCCTTGGACGGGCTGCTTCCACAGCCGGCCATGCTTCCCAATACCATTAATGCTGCTAAACAAACACATAGTTTCTTTTTCATCTTGCCTCTCCTTCTCTTGAATAATGATTTATCTGCAAAATGGTAGCGCTCCCATTTTTTGCCACGAAAAAACTACACCGAACATGTAGTCTCTTTCTCTGAAATTACAGCAGGGAAAATTTTACGTAACTCCACACTTTTCCCTTCCACCTCTGCAATCATTGTTTCTGCAAGATATCTCCCCATTTCCCTTACCGGCTGCTTTACAGTGGACAGCTTGATATAAGGGCCATAGTTCATGAAGATAATATCATCATATCCCAAAACGGATATATCCTCAGGCACCCTGTAGTTTGCGTCCTTTGCTCCTCTTGCGAAGCCATGTGCCATAACATCGTTAAAACAAAATACTGCCGTTGCCTTTGTATCTATGATATCTCTGGCACGTTCAAGTCCTATGTCATAGGAAAATTCACCATCAAAAATCAAAGATTCCTCATAGGGAATATGATTTTCCTCCAAAGCCCTGCGGTATCCTTCCAAACGGCCCAGTGTTTCATAATTGTTCCATTTTCCTGTTAAAACTGCTATTCTTCTATGTCCAAGGCCTATGAGATAATTGGTGCCGTCATATGCTGCCTTTACATTATCAATATCTGCCTCAATTACTCCGTCCACCTGAATCCCCGTCTTAAACGCTGCTGCCGGCATTCCCATTTTAACAAGCTTTTCCAGCTGTTTTCTGGATACCGAACCTTCCCCCAGATAAATGAATCCATCCACTTTTCCATTAAGGATATCAATAGGATCCTTGTGCCCGCTTTCATCGGCACGGTTTACCACGAACAGAGTGCTGTAACCTCTTTTTTCACAAATATGGTAAATCTCTTCACTGACTATGGAATAGAAAGGATCATTGAAGGTATAACAGCTGATCACACCGATATTCATACTTCTTCTCGATGCAAGGGTCCTGGCCGCTGTATTAGGGCTGTAATTCATTTCTTCAATAACCTGCAGAACTCTTTCTTTTGTCGCAGGCTTAACCTTGTCGCTGCCTAATAAAACTCTTGATACGGTTGTCTTGGAAACTCCGGCTTTCTTAGCCACATCAATTATACTTGTCATGTTATCACCTTTTTCACATAGTAACATAAAATGGGAACGGTTTCAATGTATATAATACACAATATTTTCTCAATCATTTTTGCAGTAATGTATAGAAAAAGCTGAAATATATTTAAATTTTTCCTGATTTTACAAAGAAATCCTTTAAATATAATTCAGCTCTTATTCTCTTTCTAATACCGTATTACAGGAATATTGCAGGAATGAATGCTTCTGTCATCTTCTTATCACATACTTACAGATAGGGTTGCCCGCCGCCGAAAACCGCTCTTCATACTCCGTCATGATATTTCCCCGGACAAGAGCCTCATCCGCATGAAGATCAAAGGTGACTGTATCGGCTTTCCAGCCCGCAGGCTCCAGCTCCTCCAATGCAAAATCAAACAGGACTCTGTTGTCTGTTTTGAATTCCAGTGTTCCGTCCTTTTTTAAGATCTCGTCGTATCTGGCAAGGAACTGTCTGGAGGGCAGGCGTCTTTTCGCATGCCTGTCCTTGGGCCAGGGATCCGAGAAATTCAGATATATCCTGCTGACCTCCTCTTTATCAAATACACTGCAGATATCCTCTGCATCCATACGGATAAAACGTACGTTGGGAAGCTCTTCTTCCTCCATTTTCTGTATGGCGCGCAGCAGTACGCTGGAATACTTTTCAATTCCGATAAAATTTACTTCCGGATGCTGTCCGGCCATTCCCATAATAAATCTTCCCTTGCCCATTCCAATCTCTATATGAATGGGGTTCTCATTCCCGAAGACCTCTTTCCATTTTCCCTTCTGTAATTCCGGTTCATGTATGACAAATCGGCTCTCTCCGATAACCTCCCTGGAGCCGGGTACATTCTTAAGTCTCATTTGTTTTCCTCTCTATCCGCAGTCTTTCGCTCTATCTTTTCACACAGGGAATCCACCATATTTTTCACAAGTTCCCTGTCCTTTTCACTCAATTGGGTAAATTGTCTTGCCAGGTGCCTGACATCATCATTAATATCCAGCTCTTCCAGAACGTCCATGTACATGGGTTCTTTTCCATACATGAGCCAGTCCGGGTTAACATTATATTCTCTGCATATATCTTTGACCGTCCGATCGGTAATGTTTCTCTGTCCCTTTTCCATGTTGGTGATCGCACCGCCCGACATGTTGATCGACGCGCCAAAGGCCCGTGTTGTCAGCTTTAGTTGTTTTCTTAAATACTGCAGTCTTTCATGGATATCCACATCTTCACCTCCATGAAAGCATTATAGCTTATTTTGATTTCAATGTAAACATGGATTCGTTAAAGTGTTGACTTTTTTTTAAAACAACGTTAATATATTTTCATAGAAGCCGATAACGGAATTATAGATTAATAAATGAACTCAAGTACATTGAAAAAGAAACAGAGTGCCTGATATCCTTGTGATGTCAGGCCTCTTTTTCCAAGATAGGTAAGAGGCTGAAAAGCTTTTCTTTCAGCCTCTCTGATTTATATGCGGCATATGCCGCGTGCGTACATAATGTGCGCAGAAGGGAGTAATATGAATAATAACGCAAAAACGGACACGCCCTTCTGGGATCCTTCCCTTCCTTTTGAAGAGCGGCTGGACTGGCTTTTATCAGAAATGACAATGGATGAAAAGCTGTCCTGTATGGCTACCAGGGTTCCTGATCTGGAACGATTAGGGATACCGGGATTTTCTGTAGGCGGTGAAGCCGCTCATGGTGTGGAGGCAAGAAATGATCAAAATGATTTGGGCGCTGCGGAACCTACCACTTCTTTCCCCCAGCCTATCGGCATGAGCGCCACATGGGATCCGGATCTTATCCAAAAAGCCGGTGAGGTGACCGGAACGGAGGCACGGGTTATTTATCACCGCCATCCCGATCGCGGGCTGAGCAGGTGGGCGCCTACCGTTGATTTGGAACGGGATCCCCGGTGGGGAAGAACGGAGGAAGGCTATGGGGAAGATCCGGTTCTTACCGGTGTCATGTCTTCTGCTTATATCCAGGGCATGCAGGGGGATGATCCGAAGTATCTTCGTGTCGCTGCTACCCTCAAGCATTTTTATGCGAACAACACCGAAGCGGGCCGGGGATGGAAGTCTTCCTGCGTAGATCCCAGAAACCGGCAGGAGCTGTATCTGGAACCCTTCCGGAGAGCCATAATGAACGGCCGGGCGGAAGGCGTAATGACGGCTTATAATAAAATTAACGGCATTCCCGGAATGCTCAACCCGGAAGTGAGGGAAATCCTGAAAAAGGAATACGGCCTGAAGGGGCATGTTGTCTGTGACGGAGGCGCTATGGAGCTTGTGGCCAATCTTCATCATTATTACGGCCTTCATGCCGAAACTCTTGCCAATGCGGTTAAAGCAGGCGTAGACGGTATGTCCGACCGACCGGAAGCAGTAGCTCAGGCAGCCCGGGAGGCCTGGGATCTTGGCCTCATAACAGAGGAGGAAATCGACGAAGCCCTGCGGAATATATTCCGCACAAAGCTGCGTCTTGGTATTTATGACAGGGAGCCCTGCAACCCTTATGACAGGGTAACGGAAGAAGATCTGAATTCCCCCCGCAATAAGCAAATCTGCCTGCAGCTGTCCCGGGAAGCCATTGTTCTTCTCAAGAATGAAAATAAAATGCTTCCTTTGGATCCTGCTGTCTCGGCAGAAACCATGGCTCTGGTCGGTCCCCTGGCGGACAGCTGGTATCAGGACTGGTATGGGGGAACTCCTCCTTATGTAACCACACTGCGCCAGGGAATGAAGGAGATACAGGGAACACAAGTACCTTTTGCCGACGGTCTTGACCGGGTGATATTCCGCTGCGGCCAGAAGGGTGTGGCGGCGGCAACAGACGGAAGATTGTACCTGTCGAAAGAACCGGATGTCTTTGTAATGGACGACTGGGGAGAAGGCAGCTATACCTTCCGCTGTGAACGTACAGGGAAATATATGAATACAAGAATGGGCCAATCCGATAAGGATTCCTCGGAAACGGGATGGATTGCTGCGGAAAAGGACGCTCCTTTTGACTGGTTTGTCATGGAGATTTTCCATGTACTGGAACAGGGGAACGGCATGATACAGCTTACCAACCGTTTTCATTCTCCCGTGGAAATTGATGAAAAAGATTTTCTTGTTTCCATGAGAGAAGGATCTGCCGCACAATTCCGGATGGAAATTGTGGAAAACGGACTGGAAAAGGCCTGCAGCCTGGTTCAGGGAAAAGAAAAAGTCATTCTTGCCCTTGGCTGCAATTCCATGATCAATGCAAAGGAAGAAGTGGATCGTACTACCATTGCCCTTTCTCCGGCACAGGAGCATCTGCTGGAAGAAATTTACCGTATCAATCCTAACGTTATTCTCGTACTGTTCTCTAATTATCCTTATGCCATCAATATGGCGCAGGAAAAGCTGCCTGCTGTTTTGTGGAGTGCAACCGGAAGCCAGGATATGGGGACAGCTATGGCAGAAACACTTTTCGGGAATAATGCCCCTGCGGGACGTCTCAATATGACCTGGTACCGTTCGGATGAGCAGCTGCCGGATATTGATGATTACGATATCATAAAGGGAAAACGGACTTACCGCTATTATGATGGTGATGTACTGTATCCTTTCGGATATGGCCTTACCTATTCTTCCTTTACATATACGGATTTTTCCGCAGTGTCTGAGGATAACAGAAAGCTTCGGGTATCCTTCTGTGTAACCAATACTGGTGACCGGGTCAGCGATGAAGTGGCTCAGATTTATGGAACCGCTCCAGCCTCCCGGGTAACAAAACCGTTAAAACAGCTTCTTGGGTTCCGCCGCCTGAAGGATATCCTTCCCGGAGAGACCCGGAAAGCAGAATTTATGATACCGATTGAAGAATTCCGTTTTTATGATGTAATCAGCAGAACAATGATGGTAGAGGAAGGATGCTACCGGATCTTTGCCGGCCCTTCCAGCGCACAGCCCCAGTTGGAGGCCTGTGTGGAGATTCCCGGCAGGAAACCCGGACTGCGTGATGTGAAAAAACGGATACCGGCAGATCATTATGATGATTACGAAAATATCACTCTGACAGAAGGGCATTTCGGCTTCACCGCCGCTCTTCCCGTAAACACGGAGGAAACGGGCACCCTGATATACCGCAGCTGCAGACCCGAATTCGGATCAAAAAATGCCTTCTTCCATTTAGAGAGTGAAAAAGGCGGAAGTCTGGAACTATGGATAAATGGGGAAAAAGTGGGTGAATGGGAAGGTGACACAAGAACCTACGAGGCGGTACCTCCCTTTTTACCGGATGAAAATGCCCGGAAGGAAGCCATAGAACGGATAAAATACAGAATTCCTGTTTATACGGATGTGAAAATTTCTCTTCAGGATATACCGGAATGTCCTGAAGGAGAAGCTGAACTGCAGATACGGCTGCATGGAGATATCAAGCTGTGTTATTTCCGATTTGAGTAATTTTTATATTTAATATCTGTATCCAGGATATAAGTTCGTGTTCACGTAAATCTTACTGTTCCCGTGAACACGAACTTTTTATGAAATTTCCCTTGAATCCCTTAAATTTTATCTTCAGATAGTGTATGATGATATAAATTTCATCTGTTTCCATTCCTATCCGCATCCTATTCACAGGAACCGGCTTTATTCATCCAAGAGCCGAACTGCTTCTACCAGATAACCGTATGCCTCCAGCTTTTGCTTTTTCATATAGGACAGTTTCCTGTAAATGCTTTTTCCAAGGCTCAATAATATAGTCTTCAGGGTGTTCTATTTTGCGGAAGGAGTCTCCTGTCAGCAGACAGGCTGCCAGATACATTACTTTACAGGCCTGGTTGGCGGCTATTTCTCCGTTGTAATCTGAACTAATGATATGGCTTCCAACTGATCTGATTCCTTTTATGTATTCCTGATAGTCCTCTTTCTCCAAGGTGCCGCGGCTTATGATGCAGGAACATGCTTTGACTGTATCTCTTAATACGTCTTCCGGGCTTAGTTTAAGCCCTCTGTATGCCAGCTCTTCGCTGACGGTGTTCCGATAAGTAAGTTGCACGGTTTGCTGATGTACCATCCCATCAATAAGTACCGCAACATCAAATAATTGCTTTGCAATCTCCAGAGATTTTCCAGTCCCAATGGGAATTCCGGTGGTATGCGGTGCAAATGCTGTCATTTTATCTCCCAGCATGCTTTCAAGGCTTGGAACGTTTACCATGATCTGTGGTTCTTCCACCGTGAGCAATTCGTTTCTGATTTCTTTTTGTATTATTTCTACGTAAGGAACCTCTGCAAACAATATATCTAAAAGAATATAGAACTCTTTGCCCTGCATAGGTGACTGATACATAAATTTAAAATGACGTTTTGTGATATTATTTTTCCCAACTCTTACCTGTTCCTCGCAGGATTGGAATGGAAAGATTTCAGCTGTTTTCCGGATATATGTTTCAATATCTGTACCGGGCTGTACAATAATATCAATGTCGGTTGACAATCTCATAGGATGTTTCAGCAGGAGCATCAGGCAGGTCCCTCCTTTGAATACAAAAGGAAGGCCTGTCAGGCAAAGCGCTTCCAACAAGCCAAAAGCGTAGACCACCCGCTCCAGAAGTGCCGGGTCTTTTTTATAGTTCTTTTGCAGTCTCTGGATATTATCCAGTCGGAAATTCTCTTTTTGCAGCATATTTACCTTTCTTTTGTAATCAATTTGATATTGGTGCTGGTACGGATAAACTCCTTCATTTCCTCTTCCACTCCCCTACGTCTTGCATAACGGAACATTTTCTTTTGGTCTATCAGGTATTTGGAAAATGCCTCCTCATAAACAGCGGGATATTCCGCACGTTCAATCAGGTGTCCGGTCAGTTTCCTGCTGAACAAATCCACCAGCAGTTTCTCCAGGGGGGCACTATAGGGCTGTCCGACAGGCTTTGGCGCCTCTGAAATCAATTTTAATATAACAATGGTCTGTTCTGGAGATCTATACCGGTAAAATGTCTCTTCCGATGGGAAAAGCAACACACAGGGAAACTTACTTTTTAAAGTATGGAATACAGCTTCCTCCAACATAGCTTCCACTTCGATAAATACTGTGTTATGTGCGATCTGGTGGTTTACAAACTCATTGAGCTGGATCAGTTCCCACGCCTGGAAATCTACAAGAGGATACTCTTTTTCAATACCAGAAACAATTTGATTCCACTCGCTGGAGTGTTCATAGGTATAAGGCATCTTCTGTTTCTCCTGACAGACTGCTTCAAAAATGTTTTTGCCTAGTTTCTGTATTTTGTTTTCCTGCTGGAGCTTCCGCAGCAGCCAATAGACAGAACGTTCACTGTACTGAGGATTGACTTCATGTATCAAATCAGCAAATTCATTTTTAGTAAAAATACAGCCTGGCTTCGGTAGCAGACTTTGCAGTTGGTTCATTTCCATAATATCACATCCTCTAATATCGCTTTGCAGTTTTGGCACTTTTATTAAGTATTGCCGAAACTGCAATTATTATAATCAATAAGAACAAAAATGTCAATATAGCAGCTCCATCCCATTTTCGATACCGGAACAAATTTTTTCTGAAGGAATGATTCTGGTATATCAGAAATGGATGTCAGAAACAAAAACTGCTTCCGTGAACACGATCTTTTTATGAATTTTTCCTTAAATCCCTTAAATTTTATCATCAGATAGTGTATGATGATAACGGTAAAAACGTATCATACACATATGAGTATCTCAAAATCATACGATTTTGAGTTTAAATAAGAAATATAAGGTGAAATAAATGGCAATGCACCACAGAACAAAACATAAATTTATACTTTTTCTGACCTTCTTCTTTTTATGCCCGGCACTTGTTTTTTCCATACCTTTGTCTGCAGCTGCCGCACCCGCTTCCGGAAACAGCTTCCAGGAAGAAGCAGAGGCGCGCAAGGAGATGCCTGTGGAATCCAACGCACGGGAAAACTGGCCGGCAGGCCCTCTCATCGGCGCCCAGTCCGCTATTTTGATGGAAGCCAATACCGGGGCTATCCTTTATGAAAAAAATATCCACGACAAGCTTTATCCTGCCAGCATAACCAAAATTCTTACAGCCCTGATCGCCATGGAAAGCTGTCCCCTGGATGATATCGTCACCTATTCCAATGAAGCGGTAAACAGTATTGACTGGCTGACCGATTCCAATATGGGGATCAAGGCGGGTGAACAGATTACCATGGAGCAGTCTCTTTACGGGCTTCTGGTCGGATCCGCCAATGAAGCGGGAAACGCTATCGGAGAACATATCAGCGGGAGCATTGATTCCTTCGTGGACTTAATGAATAAAAAAGCCAAAGATCTCGGGTGCCGGGATTCCCACTTTGTTACTTCCAACGGAATTTTTGATGAGAACCATTATACCTCGGCTTACGATATGGCTTTAATTGCCCAGGCCTTCTTTTCCAATGACCTGCTGTGCAAAATGGCAAGTACGGCAAATTACACCATTCCCGTGTCCTCCACTGTTAGCCAGGAAATGAATGTACACAGTAAAAATCAGCTTTTTGCCAATAAACCTTATGCTTATGAATATCTGGTCGGCAGCAAAACCGGCTATACCTCGGAGGCCAGACAGACGCTGGTATCCTGTGCCCAGAAAGACGGGCTGAAGCTTATCTGTGTCATTATGAAGGAAGAATCGCCTTCTCAATATACTGATACCATAGATCTGTTTAATTACGGGTTCAGCAATTTTTATGCCGTTAATATTTCGGAAACGGATACGAAATATACAGTAGGAAACAACAGCTTTTTTGAATCGGACAGCGATGTTTTCGGTAATTCCGCTCCGCTTCTGGCTATCAATTCTTCCGATATTATCGTACTTCCAAATACCGCTGATTATAAGGACGTGGAATCGGAACTGGATTATGAGGGCGGAAACGAAAAGGCTGCTGCCATAATTAATTTTACTTACAACGGATCGTATGTAGGAAGCGCTTCTGTGGAAATTGTGCAGGATACCCCTGCCGTTTCAAAGACAGGGGACAGCGCAAAAACCGCCGTGGGGCAGGTTTATTATATTAATATAAAAAATGTTCTGATTATTGTTGTCGCTGTTGTTGTTTCGCTGTTTGCGCTGATATCCATTGTTTCTCTGATAAGAAATTACAGCTTTGGAAAGCGCAGGAAAATCAGCCTGAAACGAAGCAAACGGCGTAAAAAGGATGGGATTGATTTTGACAGGTATACGAAAGGACCGGACGGTTTCTGACTGTAATCAGATGTTTTCTTTTCCATCCCGGTATTTCCTGGGGGATATTCCTACCTCCAGCTTGAATTTACGGGAAAAATAACTGACATCATCATATCCTATCTGTGCACAGATATCCATCATGGAAAGCTGTGTACTTCGAAGCAGAAGCTTTGCACGTTCTATCCGCAAACCAGTAATATATGTCCAAAAGCTGATTCCTGTCTCCTTTCCATATAGGCGTATAAAATAATTTTTACTCAATCCCACATAATCGGCGGCGCTTTCCAGTGAAAGCTTCGGATCCCTGTAGTTTTCCATTGCATAAGCGTTCGCCTTTAGTACAATGGATTTATTTCCGGCGAATTCCTCTCTTTTTTCTAAATCCTCCAGGTATTTTATAATACAGCTGAGGGTATATTTTAATAACTCTTCCGCACATTCTATTGACAGGAATCTCTCTATCCCTATCTTATCCAGTTCTTCCGCAGACTGTAAAAGCCCTAGATCCTTCATATGTATTTTCAGCTGCATGATCATATTATAGCAGAAACCCTGCAGCTGCCCGGGACTGCGAAGTTCCTCCTGCGCACAGGAAAATATATCCCTTAGAAAATCTGATACCTTTGTTATACTTAATTCCTGTAGGGCACCGGATACAATATTCTTGATCTCATTTATAGGAAGTGGGGAATCTTCCTCTTTAATCCCCTTCAGAAAAATGTCCATATGATTTTCCGAATGATAAAAACTATGTATTTTATTCGCTTTCAGACTGCTGCATAAAGCCTGTGGGCTGATATTGCCACCGGCTTCCTGCAGCAAATATATAGAATATTTTAAATCCGGGGGTATATCTTTATGATAGTTCCGCAGAAAATCCAATGTATTTTCCTTCATGGGAGAAACAGCATAAATAATACGGTTATTCGCTGATATAAAGCGGGCATAAATCTTAATACCTGCCCTTCTTATATATTCGGAAAAGATTTCCGAAAGGACTTCCGTATCACCTGGTTTTTCCTGAATATTCCAGCGAAAAGAAATATCAATGAGTCCGTATTTTCCCTGGATCAGTCTGCTGTGATTCAGCCATGCCGTGTTTTCTTCCGCATTCATACTTGCTCCATAAAGTCTCTGAAGCTCTTTCTGTAATAGCAGCTCTTCACTCCCTGAGGAAGATTCTTCAGCCCTGCTGGTTTCCTGATTCAGTTCTGCTGTGATTTTTGACACAATTTTATTGATGGATTCACGGCTCACCGGTTTCAGCAAATACCCATTGGCTCCAAGATTTAAAGCCTCCTGGGCTGACTCAAAAGAATCACTGGCTGTCAGAAGTACAATTTTCACTCTCTTGTCTTTTTCACGAATATACTTCACACAGCTCAATCCATCCATGAGAGGCATTTTTATATCAATTATAATAAAGTCCGGTTTTTCCTTTTCATATAAAGAAAGAGCCTCTACCCCGTCCGTGGCTGTTCCCACAATCTGGCAGCCAACGTCTGCCCAATCCACAAGCGCATTCAGCACCTTAAAAATAATAGGTTCATCGTCCGCAAAACATACCTTATACATATTCATCACCTGCTCTCCTCATCCGGAATTGTAATGATAACCCGGGTATACTCTTCCTCCAAACTATCAAGCACAATGCCATAGGAAGCACCATATTTCAGCCTGATCCGTGCATTAGTATTTGCAATTCCAACTCCCGGATTTCTCAGGGCTAATTCCATATTTGTTCTGATCTCCTCCATTCGTTCTGCACTGATACCATGTCCGTTATCAAAGACTTCAAATACAATATCTCCCTGTCCCCGGGTAATAAGGAGTCTTATCTCTCCGCCTTCCTTCCTGTCCTTAAAACCATGCTTAATACTGTTTTCTATCACCGGCTGAAGAAGATACTTGAGTATCTGATGATCCATAAGATCTTCAGGACAATCTACAGAATAAACAAAAAGACGTGGAAATCGCTTTTGGTAAAACCCCAGATAATTATTTACATGCTGTATTTCCCTGGCTATAGTAGTCATTTCATCGGAATGATCTATGGTATAATGCAGAATTTCCCCCAAAGCGGAAAGCATATCTTCAATTTCCCGGTCCCCATGCAGGACGGCTTCTCCATGAATGGTCTGAAGAACATTATATAAAAAATGAGGATTGATCTGACTGACCAGCATTTCCAGTTCAATATCCTTCTGGTGCATCTGGGCCACATATACATCATTGATCAGTGAATTGATTTTACCAGCCATTTCTTCAAATTTACTGCGGATAACCGTTATTTCCCGAAAACTGTTATCCATATCGTCAAAGGCGACAGCGCCGGATCCGTCATATGAGGATATTCTTTCGATTACGCTGTCAACAGGTTTCTGAAGCCTGCGTGTAATATAACGAAGAATAAGAATGCAAAATCCTACTGCAGCACATCCAATAACAATAGCAAAGGACCAGATAGAATTAGCAGAACTTCTGATTATTTCGTTGGAGGTTTCCGATATGATAAACCATCTTGTTGTCTGTATCTGTTTACTGGTGTATAAATTTCCATTCAGTATAGTCTGCATGGGTGTATCTGTGGTTCTATTCCTGTTTATTGCAGTCCAGATATCTCCGATTTCATCCGGAGAACGGTCGTTTACATAATCATAAATAAGCTTACCGTCTTCATCGACCATAATATAACCTTCGGCTGAATGAATACTCGTCCCATAAAACAGACTCGAAATTTTATTGGCATTTACTTCACATAAAATATATCCCTCTACTTTATCAGCCTTTTTCACCGGATAAATAACAGAAAATACATTTGCGTATTTTTCGTTCTGTCTGGAATAGTGATCAACTCCGTGAGGAGGGACATATTTTATGGCCGACGGCTGTTCCAGAGCCTTCTGAAACCAATCGCTGCCTGTAAAATCATAGTTCCGGCTTAATGCATTGGTGACTGAAAAAAGGATTTTGGAATCCGTATTCATGATCACAAGATCAACCACATGGTCATAATAAATATGAATCTGGGATATGCTTGTTTCAACCTCCCGTATATTAGCCAGCCAGCTGGAATCATATGTATCATTGCTGTTAAGAAGCCGATGCACGGCAGACTGGTTCCCAAGGGATACCAGCGGTGTTGTAAGGCTTTTAAACTGATCATCTATACTGCGGGAGATTTCATTAACAAATTCCTGCTTATCGGTAAGTATGCGGTGATGCATCCAGTAACTATTCAGATAGGTGATACCAAATATAAGCAGGAAAATGGCCGCCAGAAAAACGGTAGCTACGCTCACTGCTGTTTTGGTAATAATTGAGGACTGCTGTGGATGGTGATGCTTAAGCATAAAATACCCCCTGAAAAAGCTGATTTTATGACAAATTTATAGTAACATTATAAAGCAGGCATGCGTATATTTGTACAAAAATATTATTTAATCCACATGTTTTCTATGCAAAGATATTATAATTCAAGTTTTGTGTATTATATCACATTTACTTTGAACAAAAAATGACTAGAATTTTAAGTATAGAAAGCACATAAAAGGTAATATATGACAGTTCAATTGCTTCAGGAGCCGGCGCCTGCAGTATAGAAACTTAGTAAAGCAATCTTATCAAGGAGGGTTATGAATATGAAAAAAAGTTCAAAGTTTTTTGCTGCCGCACTTGCAGCAGTACTCGCATTTTCCGTTACCGGCTGCGCTGGCGCGGACTCTTCCGGGGAAGCTTCCTCTGCTGCCCCATCTGCAGCTGCCCCGGAAACTTCAGCAGAAAGCACTGCTCCTGTAACTGAAGGAGATGCCCCCAGCGGCACACTGACTTTTCTTTCCTGGCAGAATGAAACCGTAATGCAGCCTTTACTGGACGGTTTCAAAGAGAAATACCCGGATGTAAGCGTGGACTTGATCTATGCGCCTCCGGTACAGGATTATGTTGAAAAATTCCAGATTATGTACTCCACAGGAGATTTACCGGATGTCTTTGTAACAGCTGCGGAAAACAAAGGAGAAGTCCTGGATAATGATATTGCCATGGATATTTCCTATCTGCCCGCTTTTGAAAAAATGTCCGATAAAAATAAGGAGACTTATACAAAAGACGGAAAAATATATGCTTTCGCACCCGATGCCTGGATTGCAGGTATATTCTATAACAAAAAAATATTAGAGGATAATGGAATTGCAGTTCCCACAAACCGTGAAGAATATCTGGCCAGTATGGCGACCCTGAAGGCTAATGGAATCCAGCCCTGGGCCTTCTGCAGTACAAATCTGTATGATCCCATTCAGGGCTATGTTGCCACAGAGACCATAAATAAAAACGGCAGCTATGACTCTCAGGTAAATAACGGAGAACTGACCTATGCAGATGGGTGGAGCGAACCGGTTAGCCTTTGGGCAGCTGACTACCTTGAACCCGGATATATTAATCAGGATGCTCTTGGACTTACCGGAGATCAGGTAAATGAAATGTTTGCATTCGAGGAATGTGCCTATATGATCGGTGCCACCTGGTCTGTTGCCACTCTAGATGAACTGAATCCTGATCTGGAATACGGCATGCTTCCCTGGTTCGGAACAGAAGATGGAGTAGCCTGGATGACAGGTGCAACAGGGGTTGGCTGGTCAATTAATGCCAAAGCAAAAAATATGCCTGCTGCCAAAGCTTTTCTTGAATACCTTTCCAGTGATGAATCATTGAAAATATTCCAGGAACAGACCGGCGGACTGCTTGCTGTTGACGGTATTGACTTCCCCATTCATCCCACTATTGAAGAGGGATATCCTTACCTGTTAGAAGGCAAATTCTATCTCCCCGCAGTTGAGTGGAAGTATTCAGATGCTCTTGGCAATGAAATGCTTATAGGAACACAGGAAATCCTCACAGGAAATATCACGCCCGAACAGTTAGTGGAAAATATGGATAAAAAACGGACTGAACTGGATGCTGAACAGTAAGGGAAAAGCGAATACTGCTTGATTAAATTCAGCGGAATAGCGGATACGCATTCCGCTGAATTTATGAAGATATCTTCAACGAAAGGAGCTGCCTGTCTTGAAAAAAACTCTGAAAAGGGAATTTCCCTATCTCCTGTTTATACTGCCTGCTTTTTTGGGGTACACAACCTTTACCATAGTTCCCCTGCTGAACAGCTTTAAATATGCGTTTACAAATTGGGACGGGTTCAACAGAGCTGAATTTGTTGGGTTTAAAAACTTCCTTGATCTTTTCGGGGATGCACCCATGATGCGTGCTTTGATGAATACCCTGATATATGCGGTTTCTGTGCCTCTTCTGGTTACTCTGTTTGCCATTCCTCTTGCGGTTTTACTAAACGGAAAAATGAAAACCCGTAATCTGCAAAGAGCTGTTTTTTTCTTTCCGTCCGTTCCCAGTGTTCTGATTCTGGGATATCTGTGGTCTTATATGCTGAGCCCTACCGGAAGAGGATTAATAAATACCATTCTCGCTATTTTCCACATAGATAAGGTTCTGTGGCTGGGAAAACCCATGCTGGCTATGTTTTCTATCATTATGGTATCCGTATGGTCTCAGATTGGATGGCATGCATGTATCTATCTGGCTAACCTGCAGAGTATTCCTTCTTCCTATATAGAAGCCGCCCGCATTGACGGTGCTTCCGGATGGGATATTTTCCGCCATATTACCTTCCCCATGCTGGCTCCATCTATGACTATCAGCGTTATGCTGCTGCTCACCGGCAGCCTTAAGGTATTCGATCTGCCCTTTTCCCTTACCAACGGAGGTCCCGGCTACTCAACTCTTATGGTAACACAAATCATTATTACACGGGGCGTTACGGAAAAGCTGTACGGTAAAGCAACTGCCATGTCGGTAGTATTCTTTTTTGTTATCTGTATCTGTACTATTATTCAGCTTTCCCTGATGAAAAAGAGGGAGGAAAAACTTATATGAAAAGAAAATCTAATCTTAAGGGTTATACCTGGAAAACATTCCTTCTGGAAATCATCATGCTTTTATTATGCTGTATTATAGTGCTGCCTTTTTACTACCTTGTTATCAGTATTTTTAAAACTCCAAGAGAAATGGGACTGAATCCCCTGGGACTTCCGGAATCATTGTATCTGGAGAATTTTAAAAATGCCTGGGCACAGATTCATTTTGTAAGAGCTTTTTTTAATACTCTGCTTATTACCTTCTCTACATTAATTGTGGTAATCCTGTTTGGTTCCATGTCTGCTTATGCGGTGGCAAGGCGGAAAAGCAGATTTTACAAGCTGGTTATGCTCTATTTTCTTCTCGGCTTCATGGTTCCGTTCCAGACCACAATGGTTCCTCTGTATCAGCAGATGCAGCGTTTTCATCTGATTAATAAACTGTACGGACTGATTGTCCTTTCCACCGGAAGCTGTGTTTTTGCATTCTTCATGTATCAGGGCTTTATTAATACCGTCCCCTACGAACTGGAGGAATCGGCAATTATTGATGGGGCAGGCCCTCTTCGTGTGTTCTTCCAGATTACCTTCCCTCTGCTGAAGCCGATTACAGTAACTATGACAATATTCCATGTTATGGGAACCTGGAATGATTTTGTAACTCCCTTCCTGTTTCTTCATACAAGAAACAACGCCACTCTTATGCTGGAAATGTACCGGGGTGTGGGAGAATTTCAAAGTGACTGGCCGCTTATGATGACTACCATGGTACTGATTATGGCTCCCCTTGTTATCTTTTATATCTTTGCTCAAAGATACATTATAGACGGACTGACAAACGGAGCGGTAAAAGGCTGAAATACTTCAGGAGTATAGCTAAAAACGGACGGCACCAAACGTGCCGTCCGTTTTCAGCTTTCCTTATGCTTCCTGAGCCTGCGAAGTTCGCGGGCTCTTTCTTTCTTTTTAAATATATCCGCCGCATCCTCTTCCGTAATAAACTTCATGGTCTTTACCGCATAAACCCTGTCGTCCTCCGTTTTGCGGACCCGTATTTTGCCTTTCATAAAACCATGTTTTTCACAATAGGATACACTGTAATAATGCTTTCCGTTTGGTGTGAACCACCGGATCTTCTTTTTCAGGTTGCGGTGGCACAGATAGCATTTGGTGGAAGAAACCTCCTTGTCAGCAAGAAGCTCCTGCTTATCCGCAAAATCCCTGGAGATATACTTGGCATAATCATCAAAGACAATATGAACCTCTTCTTTTTTGTTATGAGGCACAATAAAGCCGTCAAAGGATATCATCTGCAGTACCTGGGGATCTTTGATTTTGGCCAGTACGCGTCCGGTATAATAGGCATCGCTCAGCGCCCTGTGAAATGGTATATCTTTGGATATGGCAAGAAAATCAACCGCATATTCCAGATTGCGGCGTGATTTCTTATCCTCGAAGGCTATACTGAAAAGCTTCTGTACATCGTAGAATTTCATGGGCTTTTTATCAAGAGGCTCCATCCCATAGAACTTCATATTCCGCTGCAGCTCCGTCAGATCCTGAGGCCCCCAGGTTCCGAACATATAGTCCTCCCCGCACCAGGCAAGGAAGCTCTTTATTACCTGAAGAAAACTGCGCCCTGACTGAAGCTCCTCCATATCAAGGTGAAGAAGCTTTTTCGTCATATAATGCATTTCTTTATAAACCTGCGGCCGTATAAGTTCATGAAAGCTGTCGCATATTTCCATGCGGCTGTTTAACTTAACGGCGCCTATTTCTATAATCTCAAACGGCAGTTCCTTCAGCTGTTTTTCTTTCTGTTCATTCCCCTGGTTCCATTCCAGATCCAATATGATATAATTCATATACTATTATGCTTCTTTCGTCAGCTTCTTTTCCAGTTTCCCTGCCATTTCCTTCAGACAGCCTTCCTCAAAGGGAAGCTTCAGTCCCACTTCTTTAATCATGTTATTAAAGAAATCTGCGGCGGACAGGCGGCAGAGCTTCAGATAGCTCTTCCATGCGGCCTCAAAATCTTCATCCATCCACAGTTTATATTCAAAAGCAACCGTCTGTGCAATAACATAATCAATATAATAAAAAGGAAAGCTGTAAATGTGATGCTGCTGCTGCCAGTATCCTCCCTTTCCGAAGAATTCATCCCCTTCATAATCCAGATGAGGCTTGTATTCCTTTTCCAGCCTGCTCCATGCTTCTTTCCTCTGGGCGGGCGTCAAATCCGGATTGGCATATACGATATGCTGGAATTCATCCACCATACAGCCATAAGGTATGAACATCATGGCGTCCTCAAAATGCATTTCCCTATACGCGTCCGCCTTGTCCCCGAAGAACCAGTCCATCCATTTCTCCGTGAAGAATTCCATGGACATGGAATGGCATTCCGCGGTTTCCATTGTGATATCCCCATGCTCCCGGATTTCATCCATTCCTGACAGATAGCCCTGGAAGGCATGGCCGCATTCATGGGTAATAACATCCACATCGGCGCTTGTTCCGTTAAAGTTGGCAAATATAAAGGGAGACCTGTATACGGGAAGATAGGTCATATATCCCCCCACTCTTTTATTATTGCGCCCCAGCACATCAAAAAGTTCATTTTCCATCATGAAATCAAAGAATTCTTTGGTTTCCGGAGAAAGCTGTCCGTACATTCTCTGCCCTGCTTCCAGAATTTCTTCCGGAGTGCCGACGGGATTGGGATTCCCTTCTTTAAAATATACTCCTTCATCAATAAAGGAAAGCTTGTCAAGTCCCAGGCGTTCCCTTCTCCTGTCATGAAGCTTCTCCACAAAAGGAACAAAATCCTTTTTCACCTGATCCCGAAAGGCTTCTACCTGTTCTCTTGTATAGCAGTTCCGGTTCATTCGGTAATAGCCCAGTTCCACATAATTTTCATAACCAAGCTCTTTTGCCTGCCTGGTCCTGTTCTTTACCAGCTTATCATAAATATCGTCCAGCTCTTCTTCATGCGCTTTGAAGAAAGCGGAAAATTTTTCCCACGCTTTTCTGCGGACATTCCTGTCCGGATTTTTCAAATAGGCTTTTAACCGGGAAATATTTACCTTTTCCCCGTCCCAGTCAAATTCCGCAGAAGCGGGGATTTTCTCATAGGCAGTCGTCAGGGCATTTTCCTCCTGAACAAGGGGAATCAGCTTCTCCTGCATGGATTTCTGGGACAATTCCATATTTTTAAAGGCTACCAGCCCTATCTTATCCTCCAGAACATTGCGGTAAGGGGACTCGTACAGCAGCTTCTCGTAATTAATTACCATATTGCTGTAACGAGGGCTTTCCTCATCGTAGTAATCCTGCTCGGCACTGTAAAATTCATCCGCAGTATTCACATCGTGGCGTATATGGGCAATTGTCATCAGGGTATCCACCCTGTCACGCAGCTCATAATATTTCCGGTGTACTGCAAACTGTTCTTCCCCGTTTCGGGCCTCTTTAAACTCTTTCATAAGCTGAGTGAATTCTTCTTCCACTTTATTGAAATCCACTCTTTCGTAAGGCATTTGTGAAAATTTCATATTTGCTCCCCTCTGTCCGCTTTAACGGGCGTTTGATTCCGGAAAACTGAAGCTATCATTTTCAGCTGTTCCATCTTATTTTCTTATTTTATCTCACAGGTACCTGTCTCATACTTTTTTCTGCATTCCTGAAGCACTTTCTTACGGCCAACGCAGTGGATGCGCTGCCCTGCAGAACAGTTATAATCAGTTTACAATAATTTACAGGTATAGTCAAACATACCATTCAGCTCACAGCGCCGAAAGTCACAAACAAAAACAGGGCTTTTAAACCCTGTCTTTATTTGTGACTGTATTCTGCTCCTTCTGTACCGGAATCGTAATTTCAACCACAGCCCCATATCCTTCATCCATATTGGAAAAATTAATTTTTGCCTTTTCTCCGTAAATCAGCTTCAGCCTTTTCAGGGAGTTCTGGATTCCTATATGCTTCCTGTCATTATAATATATAGGCGTATCCTGTTCGATGGCCTCCAGGATATCAGGGGGAAAGCCTGTTCCCGTATCCGATATGCAGATGTACAGGTACTCTCCGTCCTCATAATTTTCATTCACTATATAGAGGGTGATTTCCACGTGATTATCCAGAGACACCGCATGGGTTATGGCATTTTCCACGAAATTATGTATGATGAGCGTGGGCACGAGGTAGGTATCGATGGTATCTTCCATAATCACTTCAAAGGAGAATGCTTCCTTGCCGTAGCGGATCTGCTGGATTTCCACATAGTTGCGTATAAATGCAATTTCTTCCTTCAGGGATCTTGGCTCAAAGGTATCGCTCATGACATAGCGCATATAATTGGAAAGCATTTCTGTGATATGCACAATTTTCTCTTCCTTCGCCACATCCGCCATTCCGTGGATCAGGCTCAGGCAGTTAAGGTAAAAATGCGGTCTGATCTGTACCTGCATGGCTTCCAGCTCTGTTTTCTGCCTGGCCAGTTCTTTTTCATAGATATCAATTTTCAGAGATTTGATTTTGCGCAGCAGTCCCTTGAATTCCTTGCTTGCCATTTCCAGCTCAAGGATGTTATTGCTGCCGTTTTCATTGATCCACTGTTCCTCTTCCGTATTTTTCAGGCTGTTTACGAACTGCTTCATAGGGCGCAGAATGCGCTGGTAATAGACTCTGACTACCAGGATGCAGCCAACGATAATTCCTATGGCAAGAAAAACCAAAATGACCTGAAGTCGCATTATTTTTTCCAGAATGCCGCCGCTGGGAGTTATCATGATATGAAAAACCCTGTTTTCACCGATAATTCCGCTGATTGGAAAGGCGTAGATCACCTGTTCCGTAAAAATACCCGCCTTTTTTCCCGAGATATTCCGGATATCCTCCACACTTATTTTATCTCTGTCCCTGGAAGAAATAAATATGGAGCCGTCCTTATCCTGTATATACGGGATTCCTTCGTATCCGAGGCTGTCTATTCGGAGAGTGTTAAACAGATCCTCCAGGCGGATTGCACATCCCATTGTCATACCATTTTTGGAAAAACGGCTGAATACATAATCCTGTTCGCCGTCATTGATGAAATACCACTGGGAATAAGGAGTGCGTTCCCCCTTCTTCTCCCGGAGGGCCTCCATCAGCGCACTGTTCAGGCCCAGCTTCTGGCTGTCCTTAAATATACTGCCGCTGTCCGTTATCAGCAGTTCCGCTTCTTCCAGATACACAAAAAAGCAGCTGGGTTCCTTATAACGGATTTTCAGATTCCGGTTCTGTTCCTGGATCTCATTCAGAACCGGATAATACTTACTGTCTTCCGGCCTGATTCCCTTAACGGAATTTATTTCTCTTTTTTTATTTGTCAGAGTGATGATCTCATAATTAATTTTGGTGATATCGGTATTGAGCTGCTCCACATACAGTGCGGCGGTATCCTCGATATAGCGGTATACCAGCTGCCTTGCTTCAAACATGCTCTGGAACATGACTACCAGGATACCCAGGAATAAAATGATAACAGGAATTATGACCTGTATGGTGAGCTTCCCCATACTTTTATTTTTTTTCTCCGCTTTCCCTGCCATATCTATTCCTCCCGTTTATACAAACAGCCTGGCAGGACTCTGCAATTCAATCGTTCGCTTCCCGCCAGGCATTTCCTTTTTCTATTATATAGCTATGTGATTCATAAGCAAAGTACCCGGCAAATTGATTCAATGCCAAATATCATTCCTTATTTTCAGAAATCCATTGTCCAGGTGCTGTCTGCCCTCATGAATACCGGTATTTTATCTATGGGGGCATCCACCTTTACTGTCTGTCCGCCCTCGTAGCTGCTGCCGCTGAATACATCCTTCCAGGTGCACCCTTCCGGAAGATAAACCTCTCTCTCGTATAAATCTTCCTCCATCATGGGCGCTACACAGAAGTCAGGGCCAAACATATAGGCATCGTCTGTTTCCCAGGCTTTTTTATCCTCCGGGAAATCATAAAACAGCGGCCGCATGATGGGCGTCCCTTTTTCATGGGTGATACGCATCTGTTCCTTTATATAAGGCTTAAGCGCTTCTCTCAAAAACATGTATTTCTTACATATTTCAAAGACTTCCTCTCCGAAGCTGTAGACTTCATTATCCGCGCCGGAACCGAACAGGCCGATTCCTGATACCATATCTCCCTCAAAGCCCTTCTGAGGCTCCCTGTTTCCGTGCAGGCGCATCACAGGGCAGAAGCAGGCATACTGGAACCAGCGGATGAACAGCTTTCTGAACGTGGGATCCTCTCCGCTCGCGCCATGGAAGCCTCCGATATCCGTGGTCCACCAGGGAATTCCCGCCATGGCCATGGAAAGTCCTGCGCGCATCTGTCTGCGGAAGCATTCAAAGGTACTGTCAATATCCCCGGACCATACAAGCGCGCCGTACTTCGCGCTTCCCGCCCAGGCCGAACGCACCAGGTTTATGGGATTTTCATCCCCTTCCGCCTTCATGCCGTCATAAAAGCCCTTTGTATAGAGCTTGGGATATATATTACCCACCTCCATGACACTGCCCAGCTGATATCTGTAATTGCTGAAATCATAGGTAGTATATTCCGGCTCCGCCACATCCAGCCAGTAGAGACGCGCTCCCTTATCCCAGTAATTTTCCTTGATCTTGCTCCATACATAACTCCTGGCATCAGGATTGGTGGCATCAAAGAAAAGCTCCTGTCCGAAACAGGTCATAGCGATACGCACGCCGCTTTCCGTTCTGACCAGATATCCCTTTTCCATCATTTCCCGGAAATTTTCCGATCGGTAATCCACGGTAGGCCATACAGAAACCATCACACGGATTCCCATGTCCGCCAGTTCCTTACACATCCCCGGAACATCCGGCCAGTATTTTTCATCGAATTTATATTCCCCCTGCTGTGTCCAGTGGAAAAAGTCCACCACAATCACATCCAGCGGAAGTCCCAGTTCCTTATATTTATGAGCTACCGCAAGGAGCTGCTCCTGTGTCTGATAACGGAGCTTGCACTGCCAGAAGCCAAGGCCATATTCAGGCATCATGGGAGCCTTGCCAACCAGTCCCATATAGGTTTCTTCGATTTCTGCCGGCGTATCACCTGCAATCACAAGATAATCAAGCTCCTTCGTGCATTCCGCTTCCCATTCCGTTCCGTTCACGCCAAAGGTAACCTTGCCAACCGCCGGGTTATTCCAAAGAAATCCGTAGCCTATATTTGACACATAAAAAGGAACGCTCACCTGGGAATTTCTCTGTGCCAGTTCCAGCATACAGCCCTTCATATTCATATATTTCTGCTGATACTGACCCATGCCGAAAATTTTCTCTTCATCATCCGCTATGAATCTGGCAGCCGCATGGAAGGAATCCCCCGCCACAGCCTTGAATTCCCGTCCGTATACATTAAGAGGCATGCTGGGACAATCCTTAAGGCGCTTCCACTGCTCCTTCAGCAGCAGCTTCTTGTCCTGATTATAAAAAGAAAGAACGCCGTCCGCATTCACCACTGCAGTTATTTTCCCGTTAGTGAGGGAGCCGAAGGATTCATTTTTTCCGCTGTACATATTGGCATATACCACTGCGGAGGCATCTCTGTCATCATAAACGACTATCTCCCCTTTTCCCTCCGCCTTTTCTTCCAAAGCCCAGTTATTTCCGGTAAAAGAAGCGTTCATAGAAGCCCTCACCCTTACCGCGTTGTTCCCCCACGGCTCAATCTGAACCGTCTCGTTGTCATATTGATAGATCAGGCAGTTATCTTTTTTAAAAATCATATTTTTCCCCTTCTTTTCTTACTAAAAATGGGTGCACATCCAACAGGATATGCACCCGGTCATCTTACTTGCCCATGGACTGCAGATATGCTTCATAAGCTCCGTTCTGAATATTCATCAGATCCTGTAAGCCCATGCTGTCCAGCTGCTTCAGGTAAGCATCCCATTCTTCATCGATGCCTCCGTCTACTACCCAGTGTGCAAACTGTGCTTCCACATATTTATAAATATCCGTGCCAAGCGTTGTTAACTGTGTCAGTTCTTCATCCGTATATTTTACCATAGGGAATCCGATAACATTGTCATCTGCTATATATTTGCCGTTGATGGCATCCTCAGCCAGTTTGATCCCGTCACCCTGATCTGCAGGAAGGCTTACCTTGTCATAAAATTCAGGATTCATATATTTCGGTCCGAAGTCACGCATGGAATTGGACCATGCGGAAGTATCCAGGGAGCTTCCATCGGAAGGAACGAGCACATCATAGGTTCCGTCGCCGTTATCCTGTATCTGATCCGGTATGGAACCATAGAAGGTCTGCATAGAAGCTAAATCCGTATAGAAGTCATCAGCCCATGCAAGAAGCTTTTCAGGATTCTGGCAGTTTTTGGTGATAAGCAGTTCTCTGTCTGAAATATCAAGGAAATTCTGTGCATTTTCCACATGATGCTTTCCGTCCGGTCCTGTAATCGCTTCCAGAGGAACGAACTGACCTACGTTCAGGCCTGTTTCCGCATCAGCTGTCCATGCCGATACCAGACCAACCTGGGAACCGCCTTCCGCCTGCAGCTTGCTTCTTCTCATGGCATCCTCCTGCGTGAAGAATTCAGGATCGATGATGCCCTTCTGATACATATCGCTGAACCATTTTACAGATTCCTTATAATTCTCTTCTACCGGCATGAAAACAGGTTTTCCGTCTACAAGGCTCATGTAATTGTTATCTCTGCTTACCATGGTTCCGAAAGGGAACAGGTAATTACGCAGGCAGCCGCTCAAGGCATTTAAGCTGCTTGCTCCGGTGATTCCGATTTCATTATTCGGATCGCCGTCACCGTCCGCATCCTCTGTTACGAATGCTTCCAGAACATTTTCCAACTCTTCATAGGTTGTGGGAACCTCAAGGTTCAGGTTATCCAGCCATTCCTTGTTGATATAAAGAATATTGCCGCAGACCTCCGGTCTTAAAGGAAGCTTTTTCACAAGACTGTAAATTTCTCCGTTACGATCCTTTGCCCTTGCCAGCAGCTCCGGCTCTTTTTCAAAAACAGCCTTCAGATTCGGCATATTCTGATCAATCAGATCCGTAAGCTCCAGGAAATAATCCTTATTCTGGGAAATATCGGTATCCTTCAGACAGATAGAACCGAAAAATGCGTCAGGAAGGTCTCCGGATGCCAGCAGAAGGGATTTCTGCTCCTGCCAGTCATTGTCATAATATACCTGCCATTCGATTTTGATTCCATGCTTTTCTTCCAGCTCTTTCATAAAGCCGCTTTCCAGGAAATCCACAGGCCATGCATCCGTCCAGCGCACAGTCGCGATTTTATAAGTAGTGATATCTTCAGAGGTTCCGTTATCTGCTGATTCCGCCGTATCTGACGCCTGTGTCCCCGCGGTATTCCCTCCCGATTGCGCGGTATCTTTATTGCTGCCGCCGCATCCTGCAAGCATGGATGCTGTCATCACTGCTGCCAGTCCGATACTAAGTGCTTTTTTCCAATAGCTCATTTTCATCTCTCCTTTTCTTAAAAATAAATATTTATGTACTTTTGCTTTCCAAGCAATCAATACCTTAGCTTTCATTATCCCTTCAGAGACCCGAGCATAACGCCCTGGTTGAAATATTTCTGGACGAAAGGATACATACACATAATGGGTGCGGAGGATACCACAATTACCGCATATTTAATCAGGTCAGCCATCTGCTTGGCTTCCACTGCTGCCGCGCCGGTTGTCATGGCGCTGATCTTCTGGTTGCTGATAAGTATGTTCCTCAATACCAGCTGCAGAGGCTGCAGTTCCGGGCTGCGCAGATAAATCAATGCGTTGAAATAGGAGTTCCACTGTCCTACCGCCGTCCACAGCGCTATGACTGCAATAACCGCTTTGGAAAGAGGAAGAACTATTTTGAAGAAAAAGTTCAGGTTTCCGCAGCCGTCTATCTGCGCGGCCTCCCATAAATCATCAGGGATGCTGTTGTTAAAGAAGGTCCTCGCCACAATGATATAATAGGTAATTACGGAAAACGGCACTACCATAACCCAGAAATTATCGAGCAGGTTGAAATCCTTAATAACCAGATAGGTAGGAATCAGGCCGCCCGTGAAAAACATGGGAATCAGATAGTAAATGGTAAACAGCTTCTTCCCGCACAAATCCTTTCGGGAAAGAGCATAAGCGGCAGGTATATTTACCACAAGGGAAAGAACCGTTCCCAGAGCCGTATACAAAATGGTGTTTTTATACCCCACCCAAAGCTGGGAATATTCACCCAGTTTCAAATAACCCTTGAAATTAATTCCTTTAGGCAGAAATACGATATTTCCTGCCGATACATCCGAAGGGTTGCTTATGGATGCAATAATAATAAAATACATCGGATATAGAACAATAATGATGATTATGATAGCCAGAAGATAAAGGAAGAAATCAAATACCTTGTCGTTTTTAGACTTTTTAACCCTTATCCCGGCAGTTCCGTTTTTATTGGACATTTCTGTTTCCCCCTTATACCAGTGAAGTATCACTCATCTTCTTTGAGATATAGTTCACAGAAAGAAGCAATACCAGATTTATTATATTGTTAAACAGGCCGATTGCGGCTGACAGGCTGTACTGACTGCTTACCAGACCCATCTTATATACATAGGTGGAGATGATTTCACTCGCACTGCTGTTAAGGGTATTCTGAAGCAGATAAACCTTTTCAAAACCTACGCTCATGATGCTGCCTGTACGGAGGATAAACATGATGGTTGCGGTAGGAAGCAGCATGGGAATATCGATATTCACCAGCTTCTGCCATTTGCTGGCGCCGTCCATGGTAGCCGCCTCATAAAGGGAAGGATCCACTGCCGACAGGGCCGCTATGTAAAGGATACTGTCCCAGCCCACATGCTGCCAGGCTTCGGTCCATACATAGATACTGGAAAAAGCGGAGGGCTGGCCCATCAGGTTCGGAAGGGTAATTCCCACAAAGCTCAGAAGCTTTGCAATAATTCCCTGGCTGGGTGAAAGAAACAGGATGATCATACCGCACATAACCACTGTGGAAATAAAGTGGGGAAGATAAGTGGATACCTGAAAAAACTTCTTAAATCCCTTTCTTGCCATCTGATTGCACATAAGCGCCAGTGCAATCGGGAGCGGGAAGGTTACCACAATGCTGTATAAGCTGATTACCAGCGTATTTTTGATGGTTATCCAGAACTGATAGGAATTAAAATACTGTCTGAAATATTTCAGTCCGGCCCAGCTGCTCCCCATGATTCCCTGCGACGGTGTAAAATCTTTGAAAGCTATGGTTACGCCATACATCGGAATATAGGTAAAAAGGAACATAATTACCAGCGAGGGAAGCATCAGCAAATACAGGGAACCGCTTCTTTTCAACCTCTTTCCGATACTGACTGGCTTTGCAGTGCTTACTGCTGTTTTCTGTCGTGCCACTCTTTTCATCACTCCCAACTTCTTTTTTAATTACTTGTGCTACTTTTTTAGGATTATGCCATACTTTTTCGTCAGTTTTAATTATTGTACAAATATTTATTTTGCTTTCTGTAAATATTGTATATTTTTATGAAATATTAATCTATAAATTCTAAGCTGAGCACATAACAAAAATACGGGGTTTTCTTTACATAAGCTCCGTAAAGAAGGCCATAATTTTGTTATTTACAGCTTAAAAATGATAATTTATATAAAAGTCAATAGGAAGGGATAAACATAAATCTGTCATTATTCCGGCCTGATAACAAAAATGTGATAATTGCCCGAAAAAAAAGCAGATATATGAATCAGATACTCCGAATGGAAAAGGGGCCCTGTATTACATATATCTGCTATTACTGCTTTTTAAACGGCTTTCTTAACCCTGCTTTTTTGTTACCCTGTTTCTGTACTCATTGGGAGTGCAGCCGGTATAATCCCGGAAGGTTTTGCTGAAATAGGAAAAGTTGCTGTAGCCTACCTCCAATGCCACCTTGCTCACTGAAAAGGTGGAATACTTCAGGTATTCCTGCGCTTTCTGCATCCTGCAGGAGGCTACATAGCTTGGGATGGAGATTCCTGTAACATTCATAAATATCTTGGAAACATAATCTTCTGACAAATATACGGATCCGGCCAGGGTTTTCCTGGACAAATCCTCCTTCAGGTGATCATTTATGTAGTGCTTGATCTGTTCTACCACCGACTCCTGCCGATTATCCTGATGCTGAAAGCCAGCAAGCTTTTCAAAAATATAACGGATAAAAATTTCCATGTCCGGAAGGGTTGCCACCGCACTCTCATAATGCTCATCAAATTCTCTTCCGTCAAAAATCCTGGTAATCAGCACATCCTGTTTATTCAGATATCTGTATATCATCTGCATCAGTTCCCTCCGGAATTGCTCCAGTGTGGAAATTGTCACCTGATTGCTGTTCCAGAGCTCCTCCAGAAAATGAAGGATTTTCTCCTGGGTATCGGCTATCATATCCGAAGCCGACATTTCCTTTTCCCATATCTCCCACGGCGGGGATACGTAGGCAATATCCTTCTTATCCCATTCCTCTTCAAAAAGCATCCCGTTATTACCGGGTACTGCTTCCTGCTCCATCTGTTCCAGATTCCTCCGGCTTTTTCCCAGCTCTTCCACGGAAGAACTCACTCCCATATAAAAGCATACGCGCATATGCAGCGCTTTTTCCAGACATTCCTTCAGCTGGCAGGAATCCATTTTTCTTTCTTCCTGGCTTCCTTTTTCTTCCGCCACAAGAACCCATTCATAATCACTCTCACGGAGGACAGCCATCAGCTTCTGATGCCTGTCTTCCATGAATTCTGCGGCAACATTCTGAATAATAAAATGATACAAAACAAGATTCTTCTTTTTCTTAGTATCAGAATCGGGAAAAATCCGTATGATTTCCAGAAAATATTTCCCCTCCGGACTGCATATCCCCTCTTTATAACCTTTCTCAAGGAGAGACTGGCTGTAGTTTTCCTGCAGAAGATACCTCTCCCAAAAGGCTGATTTTTTGTCCTCCCCTTCTCCCTGTTCTTCCCGTTTTTTCTGCAGAATCTCCACAATGCTTCCCAAAGCTTCCTCCAGTTCTCTGTTGGAAACCGGTTTTAACATATATTCCCTTGATTTGAGGTTGATTGCTTTCTGGGCATAGGCAAAATAGGCATAGCTGCTTAAAAATATACATTCCACGGGAATCTCTTTATTTCTGACCCATTCCAGCAGTTCCAGTCCGCTCCCCTGAGGCATTTCAATATCAGAAAGAAGAATATCCACCCTGGCCTCTTCCAGGATTTCCTTAGCCTGTCTGATATTATAGGCAGTCAGTACGATAGCTATCCCCAGCTGCTTCCAGTTAACCCCTTCCACCAGCTTTTCCACCACCAGCTTATCATCATCTACAATTAAAATACTGATGTCCATTCTTCTCCCCCCTTTTTCCTTTTGATACAAGAATACTATAGTAGAGAAAATAATTCAAGAAACACAGTATTCACAAAATCGTAAGTTATTTTATTTCATTTGACATTATTTGTTAATAGTGTTAAAATATTAACAAACGGGGCGTCATATAATAAAATGATATTGAGGGGAGCATGACATACCCGGTTTCGACACTATTACATATTTTAAGGAGGTATTTGCAATGGGACGTTTTACTTTACCGCGTGATTTGTATCATGGAAAAGGATCTCTGGCTGAACTGAAGAATCTTAAAGGAAAAAAAGCCATTATTGTAGTTGGCGGCGGTTCCATGAAGAGAGGCGGATTTCTGGGACAGGCTGAAGAGTATCTGAAGGAAGCCGGCATGGAAGTTAAGCTTTTTGAAGGTGTGGAAGCTGATCCTTCTGTAGAAACAGTTATGCGCGGAGCCAAAATGATGCAGGAATTTGAACCCGACTGGATTGTTGCCATGGGCGGAGGATCTCCTATCGACGCAGCCAAAACCATGTGGGCATTTTATGAATATCCGGATGTAACCTTTGAAGATCTGATCACTCCGTTTTCCTTCCCGGAACTGCGTCAGAAAGCCCATTTCTGTGCGATTCCTTCTACATCCGGAACGGCAACGGAAGTTACCGCATTTGCAGTTATCACTGATTACCAGAAGGGTGTCAAATATCCTCTGGCAGACTTCAACATTACTCCTGATGTGGCAATCGTTGATCCTGCCCTGGCGGAGACAATGCCTCCCAAGCTGGTAGCACATACAGGCATGGATGCCATGACCCATGCAATTGAGGCTTATGTTTCCACCTTACATTGCAACTATACGGATCCCCTGGCGCTTCATGCAATTAAAATGATCCATGACTACCTTAAGAAATCCTATGACGGCGATATGGATGCCAGGGCTCAGATGCATGATGCACAGTGCCTGGCAGGTATGGCGTTCTCCAACGCCCTGTTGGGAATTGTCCATTCCATGGCTCACAAGACAGGCGCTGCCTTCTCCGGAGGACATATTATCCACGGTGCAGCCAATGCCATGTATCTTCCCAAGGTTATTAAATTTAACGCCAAAAATGAAGAAGCTGCAGAACGTTATGCGGACATTGCCAGATTTATCAGCCTTCCCGGCAATACCACGGACGAGCTGATTGAAGCTTTAATTGAAGAACTGCGGAATATGAACAGAATGCTGAATATTCCTCTCGGAATTAAGAATTATGGTGAAGGCGGCCTTATAGCCGACACCTCCATCATTGATGAGAAGGAATTCCTGGATAAGCTTCCCACTGTTGCAGAGCTTGCAATCGGTGATGCCTGTACAGGAAGCAATCCCCGTATCCCCACACAGGAGGAAATGGAAAAGCTTCTGAAGGCATGCTACTATGATGCAGAAATAGATTTCTAAGAGTTTCCCCTATACGAAAGAGCCGGTGCCCATTTTGGACAACGGCTCTTTTCATAGAAAAAGAAATTCTTAATCTTTCTAAAGTATTTCTAAAGTCCCTTGTTATTTCCCAAATCTGCGCATAGAATGTTGGAAAAGGAGGTATTGATAATATGGATTTATTTGATAAGATTGGAAATATCGCTAAGAATATCGGTGACAGAACAAATGATGCTATTGAGATTACAAAGCTGAATGCTAAAATCGCCACAGAAAAAAGTGCGGTGGCTGAGGATCTGAAAAAAATTGGAGAGTTTTACTATAAAAAATTCGCTGATGAGGAACCTATTGATACGGAAATCCAGGAATTCTGTGACAACACGGCCAGCCATTATGAGGCTATCGATCAGGCGCAGGCGGAAATAGAACGGATTAAAAAAGAAAACGGCGTAAACAAAGAGTCTTCCGGACAGGAAGAACCGAAAAAGGAAGAAGAGACTAAAGAAGAGACTGAAGCCGACGAAAAAGCGCCGGAACCGGAATCTATGGTCGTATGTCCCAATTGTCAGGCGGTAAATCCGGAGGGGCTGAAGTTCTGTACGCAATGCGGTTCTTCTCTTGAACCGGAAAAGGCAGCAAAGGAAGAGGATAAAAAGGAAACGGCAAAATGTCCTGTATGCGGGGAACCGCTGAACAAGGACGCGAAATTCTGCGGGCATTGCGGGGCAGACATCACTTCCCGGCAGAGCTGATTCTGCTTTCCTATAATATAGAAAACCACTGCAGAGATATCATTCCAAATTGGTATCATATTTGCAGTGGTTTTCTATTATTTACCAGAATTATTCTTTGTTTTCATAATACCGCACAGCTTCCCATCTCGCGTCTTCTTTTTTCTTTGCGTTCCACAGATCGATATCCAGCATGGTTTCATAGCCCAGCTCCTTCACTTCCTTACACATTTGTTCATACAAACGGTTGAATTCCGCCTCATCTGCGGCAAATACCATATTCCAGGAATATTCCTGAATAACCTTCCGGCACTGCCGCCGGATAGCAGCCATCTCAGAATTTTCCTGGGGAGCCATATAGCCGGTACCCGGAGAAACAAGGATCTTATTGTTTTTCTGCAGATATTCCATGGTTGTTTCTGCCCCCATTTTTTCTCTCCAATCGATTTCCAGCGGGGAAATATTCATGTTCCTTACCGAATCCCATAGAAGATACGCATATGGATACCCTTTTTCATCCAGTTCGCAGGAAGCAACGGTACTGTAATTCAATGCGGATATTCCTTCCGACCAGGTACCCTTCCCCCATTCCTCCGGAACCTCCACATCCTCGCCCAGCAAGGCTTTTTTACCAAAATCCGTTAAATAAGGGCCGTCTTCCCCATATTCCCAGCATAAGCCTTCCGGTCCTGCCATTCCACCCGAGGTCTGCGCCCTGTTATTCCGTATTCCTTCCGGTGAATACAGCCAGTCAACGAATGCCGCCAGTCTTTCCGGATCCTCCGCCTTGGAGCCGATGGACATCACTACCTTCTGATTTCCTACAGGGCTGCAGCCGTAGGAATAAATAACCATATCCCCGATATCCGCCATCATAAATCCTTTTCCTTCTTTTGTCCTCTCCTGTGTATTGTATGAAGGCTGGGCTACCCAGGGCCATGTGCAAAAAAGCAGCTGGCCTTCTTTATATTTGGTTTCAAAACTTTCAAACGTCTGCGTACTTGATTCCGGATCCACCAGCCCCATCTGGTTTGCGTCAAAGTACCATTTCAATACTCTCACATATAGGGAATCCGGATCTATAATACTCTGATAATCACTGCTGTCCGCTTTCACAAGCACAAAACCGTATTCATCATAGCCGTAAAAACAGCAGGGCTGTTTCACCGCATTCATCAGATTGGAATCCCAGTCTTTAAAAAAGGAAAATGCATAGGTTTTCTCCCCGTTATCGGCAGCCGGTTCCAGTTCCTGCATTTGTTTCAGAACAGGGAGCAGATCCTCCAGCGTATCGATTTGGGGATATCCCAGTTCTTTATACAGATCCCAGCGGATATAGGGTCCATATACGGGATCCGGGTTTTCCATGGGGACCAGCGGGGAATTCATGGACAATTCGGAAGGAATGGCATAAATACCCGGCTGGCTGACATTGTTGTTCAGATCATATATGGCATCTTTAAAGCGCATAATCTGCCTGTTTTTCAAATAAGGTTCCATATCAATTATCAGCCCGGCTGTAACCATATCCTGCAATATACCGTTTTCCGCCGAACATATTACCAAATCTCCCAGATTGCCTGCCGCAGAACGGATCTCGAACAGGGTATCCCCTCCGCCGGAAACATTAGGCGCAATGATATTGAGTTCCATATTGAATTTATCCTTCACAATTTCAGCAAACCAGCCTGATTGTATTCCCTGGAAATTGGCAAGAGAATCAAACACATCCACTACGATGAATTCCTCATACAGATTTGCTTCTTTCTCTTTTGCACATCCCGTTACCGCAAAAACCAGAGTACACAAAGCCAAAACAGACAGGGTTTTCTTAATTCTTTTTTTCATATCATTGTCTCCTTAAATCCGGGTTTATCACACAGCACGCAGAGTCGTACATACATTGACAATCTTTCAATGCTCTTTTATACTTAAAATACAGGTTATTTTTATATTTCCAACATAGAAAGGCAGCCAAAACTATAAAGCGGGGTAGTAAATTGGAAACCGTACTGATTGCAGACGATGAAATAAATATCCGTGAAGGTCTGAAAAATATTATTGACTGGAACGAACTTGGCTTTGAGGTATGCGCGGAAGCCGCCAATGGAGAGGAAGCGCTCTGCCTGATCCTGGATAAAAAGCCGAGTCTGGTTCTCCTGGATATCCGAATGCCCAAAATATATGGGACTGATTTAATACGAATGGCCCGGGAAAGGGGCTTCCAGGGCAGATTTATCATATTGAGCGGTTATTCCGATTTTACATATGCCCAGACAGCCATACAGTACGGCGTTGATTTCTATATCACCAAACCCATTGATGAGGATGAGCTTCAGCTGGCTATCTGCAAAATAAAGAAAGAACTGGATGAAGAACATGCGGTTTCCGAAAATATGGAATTGCTGAAAACAAAAGCCAAGGATGTCATCCTTCACGAGATCGTTACCGGAAACTGTCAGACTCTTGAAGAAGGCCTTTTATCCCCGCGGGAAATCGAGGAGATGAATCTGTATGCAGAGTGTTACCAGGTAGTGATTTACGAAAAATTCAGTGAAAATCCGAAGGATGCCAGCTACAGCTTCGCAGATCTTCTCAAAATAACAAATAAGGGAAACCATACCTTTGAACACTTTAATGAGGACAGCAATGAAGTCATTCTCCTGAAAGGCTGCTTTGCGCTGAACAAATTTAACGGTTTTCTGGAACGCTATGAAAAAAATCCCCCGCAGAAAGGCAGTCCTCTGGATTCCCTTTTTCTTGCCTATGGCCGTCCGGTTTCCAATCTGGATGAGATTTATCTGTCCTATGAGGAGGCTTCCACACTCCGGAAAAGACGTTTCTTCTGCATGCAGGGACAGCATACCCTGGGCTATGGGGAGCTCCCCAAATTTCATGAGATTTCTCTGGAAATCAATAATGATACGCTTGAGGAATACAGCAATCTCCTGACCGATTATCTGCTTGCTTTCCAGCGCAATAAGGTAGCGGAAACCTTATTCAGCCTGGAAGAATTTCTGTATAATGTAAAAAATGATATTTCCTCCGTAAAGCTGTTCCTGAAGGATTTATTCCTGCGTATAAAGGAAAAGGTAAATCATACGTTCCATTCGGCGGAAATTCCTTTTCCCACAAACTCGGAGATTATCCGCCGCATCGATCAAAGCCGTTATCTGTATGAAATCATTCTCTTCATTTCCGCTCAGACAGAAATGATTATGAATGCCACCGGACGTCCGTCCAGAGACACCATACTGGATGATATCATTTATTACATTGACAACAACTTCCGGAATAATATCAAGCTGGAGGGGATCGCCCCCCTCTTCGGCTACAGCAGTACCTATCTGGGAAAAATCTTTAATAAGACCTTTGGAGAAAGCTTCAACTGTTATGTGGATCACAGAAAGATTGAATATTCCAAGGAGCTATTAAAGGAAAACCGCCTGAAGGTATATGAAATAGCCGAACAGGTAGGCTATAATAATGTGGACTACTTTCATAAAAAATTTAAAAAGTATACGGGAATGAGCCCTGCGGAATACCGCAAAAGCATTTTTACTCCTCGCGATAATTCGTCTGAAAATTATTGATACACGGTCTTATCGAAAGAAAAACCGGCACAATTTTATCTTCCCTTGGGTTTCTATTTTCAATGTGCAGGGTTCTTCCGGCACCCGGAAACCTGAGGGGAAAGACATACTGATATCTTCAAAGGCTCTTCCTTTACTGATTTGTATTGTCAGGCTTTTCGTTTCCATTCCCTGTGCACAGAAGGATATTCTCATACTTCCTTCTTCCAGTGCATAAATGTTCAATATCATTCCGCAGGGATTTCTGTCAAACAGGAAATCATGGTATAAGAGCTTTCCTGTTGCCTTCTGTCCGGAAGTATGCTCGGGCATGTCAGGATTGTCTCCTGCCTTTCCGGGAATTACACAGGTGAAGCCGTCCGTCCCTTTATGTATAAAGCAATTGTCATAATCGTCATATCTGTCCGCTGCCGTCACTTCCCATGGACTTCTCACACCGGTCTTTTTTCCCTCCAGACAGATAACCGCCTTCTGACGTATATCCCGGGATGATGCACCTGTCAGGAAGGTATACTCTCCATCCTCCAGCAGCATGCTTTCAGAAATCACATCATAAATCCTCAGTTCCTCACAATTTACAATGAATTCCACCTCTTTGGTCTCACCGGGATTCAGATTCACCCTCGTGAACCCTTTCAGACGGCTGATTGGCTGTTTTACACGGGAAGCTTCCTTGCGGACATAAAGCTGAACCACCTCATCCGCCGGATATTTTCCGGTATTGGCAACAGTAAGGCGCGCGATCACCTTATCTTCCTTTTTTTCCAGATTCAGCTTTCCATAGGTGAATTCGGAATAGGATAATCCATAACCAAAAGGATACAATACCTCTCTGTCAAAGTACTGATAGGTTCTCTTTCCCTTTATGATATCATAATCATTCATATCCGGCAGATCTTCGTCGGAGATATACCAGGTCATATTAAGCCGGCCCGCAGGGGAAACTTTTCCGCTCAATATACTGGCAACACCGGTTCCCAGTTCCTGACTGCCGGAAGCACTCCATATAATACCCGGCATTTCTTCCTGAAGGCGGTTTATGGAATAGGGATAATTCGACAACAGAACGACTATTGTTTCGGGATTTGCTTTTCTTATAGCATCCGCCAGATTTTGCTGGAATGGAGGAAGGGCAAGTGTACTCCGGTCGATCTCTTCCTTGCTGTTTATCACCGGATTACAGCCCAATACCAGCACAGCACGCTGTGCATTTTCGGCAGCATGTACCGCTTCCTTGATTCCGTCGGTTTCCACTTCTATGGTAAATACGGCCGGTTCCCCTTCTTTTGTACCGCATACAAGGAATCCGCTGCCATCTGCAGTCACTGTCATTCCATTCCAGCTGTCAAGATAATATGCCTCCCGGGGCATATCCTTTTCCTTCCCAACCGGCCTGAAATTCCAGGATTCCCTGATGAACCAGGAGAAGGCTTCCTCCCTGCCGGCCTTCATATGGGGATCTTCTTCTTCCAGAGTGACAAATTTTCCATTGCTGCAGGCAACCAGTGTTGTACTGCCGCAGCCCCAGTCCGTAAAGGTGAAACATTCCGCCTTATCCTTTTCCGTCAGATAAAGATGACCGGATTCATCCATACCCACATACTTTCCGCCGCTGCACAGATAAATCCGTGACAGGCCGCTGACGGAGGCAATGCTCGTATCCGGATAAGCCTTTTTTAACCCGTCAAGCACAGTCACTGTATAGGGAGGGATTCCGCAGTACCAGTCTTTGTACCATACATCCGCAAGAGGGCCTATAATCGCCAGGGATTCGGTTTTTTCGGGAAGGAACGGAAGGATATTTTTCTCATTTTTTAAAAGGACCACGGATTCTTCCGCCATTTTCACACAAATATCCCTGTGTTCCTGATTATTGACATACTCCTCTCCCATTCCCGTATAAGGGCATTCTCCGTCCCCGTCAAAGAATCCGAGTCGGATACGAGTACGGAAGGAATTACGTATGGACCGGTCGATGTCTTCCTCTGTTATCATCCCTTTTTCCAGGGCTTTGCGTGCGGCCTCCATAACCACTGATTTATCATCCGTAAAACAGTCCACTCCGGCCTTCAGTCCATATGCCACTGTCTCCTCATGGGTTTTAAAGTATTTATGGTCATAAACAGTCTGCTGCATGTCCCCGCCGTCGCAGACAACATGACCGGGCAGCCCCCAGGCCTCTTTTAATATGGTACGGACCTCCTCATTCACAATCGCAGGAATTCCGTTAATTTCATTGTAGGAGGTCATTACCGCTTCCGCTCCCCCTTCCACTATGGCTTTCCGGAAGGGCTCCAGGTAATATTCATATTTATTTCTGCGATCCAATGAAGAAGAGATGGAAATTCTGTCCTTTTCCACATTATTTGCATAAAAATGCTTCAGGGTTGCCCCGCACCTGATATAGAAGGGATCGTCTCCTTTCATTCCCTGTATATAGGAAGAAGCCATCTCACCTGTCAGGTACGGATCTTCTCCATAGGCTTCTTCGGTTCTTCCCCATCTGGGATCCCGCTCCATATCAACGGTTGGGGCCCATCTGCAAAGCCCTCCCGAACCATTGCGGGTAAATAAGGCTCTGGCCTCTTCTCCCACGCAGCGTCCGCATTCCCTGATAAGCTCTCTGTCGAAGCTGGCACTCATTCCGATGGGCTGCGTAAAGGATGTTGTGGGTTCCGGTTCTCCTTTATTAAAAGCCTGATCATGTCTGGCTTCTATTCCATGGGCTGCCTCTCCTCCCATATAGGAGGCCCTGATTCCCAGTCTGCTTATATCCGGGCAGCCGGTGGTCAGGCAGGCAATTTTTTCTTCTGTCGTCATTTCTCCAATCAGATAATCGAGCCGTTCCTCTACAGGAAGCCGATTATTCCATAAAGGACTTTTTAAGTAGTTTTCCATGTTCTTAATAGCTTCTCCTTTCCACGGTGGTTCCTTTCAAAGCCTGAAAAGGGATTGCCGCATCGGACAATCCCTTGATTAAGTTTTTGAGTCCAGCTTCAGAACCTGTTATTTTACAGCATCTTCTGCCGCTGCCTTCAGTTTCACTTCATTTTCCTGGAATTCGATGCACTTATCATAGCCATATTCATTTGCTTTGGCAATCATTTCATCCACTATTTTATCAAATTCTTCATCGGAGGTAGCATAAATAGCTTTCCAGGAATTTGTTTTGATACAGTCTGCAACCTGATTCCAGAGTACAAGAAGCTCATCAGATTTGGTTCCTGCGGAATAGGTGGTTCCGGGGGCAAGCTTGTAGGGTCTCTGTCCCATGTATTCATCAGGTGTTCTGGCTTTGGTATATTCTCTCCAGTCAGCCTCGATTTCCGAGTTGGGTTCACTGATGAAGCTGTCCCATTTCTTGTAATTATAGGTATCTCCGTTGGAATCCAGATTTAACGTATCAAGAGCCCAGGTCTCATTATTCATCTTGAAGTCTCCGTCTTCAAAGGTTCCTGAATAGCCGTCTGTCATTTCTGTCTTCATATCAAGCTTTGCAGCTCTTCCTAAATCCGTGAAACAGGTTTTTCCGTTTTCATCATAATACCAGCATACATCCTTGGGGCCATATTCCGATGTCATACGGCCTTCCGGTGTGGAAAGCCAGTTCAGGATCGCCATGCAAAGTTCCGGATATTCGGTTTTTGCGCCAATAGACCAGATTCTGTTGCCGCCGTATACATTCAGCCCGTAAGCGATGGGCGTTGCTTCCTCCGGAGGACAGGGATACATGGCTTTTCCTTCTGCCGCATGACTGTCAGAGTTATACATGGCTGCTCCGAGGAAATTAAATACATTCAGGAATGCGGTGCCATTCTGATAGTCTTCCACCATACCATCATATTTCTGTGTCTGTGAATCCGGATCCAGAAGTCCCCTCTGATAAAGATCATTATAGAATTTCAGGCAGGTAAGGTAAGGGCCATTCTTTTCCAGACAGGGATAATACTTCTGTTCCTCGGAGTCATAGAGACCGAAACCAAATTCATCGTATCCATAATATGCGGTAGCTGTGGATTTTACAAACATCACCATATCACCATCCCAGTCATTAAACAGGGATACCCCATAGGTTGTTTTTCCATTGTCATCTTTAGGGCAGATTTCCTTCATCTGCGCCAGAACCTCCACCATGTCATCCAGATTCTTAATTTCCGGATAGCCCAGCTCTTTATAAAGATCCCATCTCACATCCCAGGTATACATGATATCGCCTCTGGCGCTGGGATCCACCGCCACATCAAAACCATATCCATAGGTAGTACCGCCGGAAAGGTTTGCATTTTTTTCCAGGGCATAAGGCATATGTTCTTTAATATACGGACCGTAATCGGTCAAAATATCATCCTCATTCCAGTCGAACAGCATGCCCTTCTGAACCGCCTGCTGATATTCATCGGAATCGTTTCCCCAGATAACGATATCTCCCAGGTTGCCGGATTCCATACGGGTTTCATATACCCCGTCCGGGTCGGGAATGATATTCAGTTTTACATTGAATTTTTCCAGCATAACCTGACCGAACCATCCGATTTGTTCTCCGGAATAGTTGGCAAGCTGATCAAATACATCCAGAGTGACTGTTTCCTCAGGAATGATTTCTTCCAGAAGTTCGTCATAGGAATCCCCCTCTTCACCGGCCTGGGTATCCCCTCCGGCTGTTTCTCCATCTGTTTCAGCATTTGCCTGGACAGTGCTGTCTGCCACAGGCTCCGAAGCTGTTTTACTTGAATTTCCGCATGCGGCCAATGACAGGGTCATTATGGCCGCCATAAGCAGTGCAGTGACTTTTTTTGCTTTCATTCTCTTTCTCCTCCTTTTTGATTGTGTTACATAACCGTAAAAACGGATAAACACCAACAATAAATACAGATAAAATTTCCGGTCAGACTCAGCCTTTTACGGCTCCCAGCATGATACCTTTTTCAAAATATCTCTGCATGAACGGATACACCACCAGAATAGGGATAACCGTTACCATGGAAATTGTATATTTAATAACCTTTGCACTGAGCGCTGATTTAAGAACCGTATCACTGATCTGTCCGCCGGATTCCATCAATGCGCTCAGATTGGAAGCCGTATTCAGATAAATATACAGTCTGTGCTGCAGGGTATACAGATTAGGGGCCGACTGCATCAGTATCAGGGAATCCGTAAATGAATTCCAGTGTCCTACGGCGCCGAAAATGGCTATGGTTGCCAGAATAGGTTTACTCAGCGGCCATATGATCTTACGGAAAATCATCATATGGGTAGCTCCGTCAATCTGTGCGCTCTCCTCCAGCTCCGCGGGAATGGACTCTATGTAGGTCTTTACCAGGATAATATTATAGGGAGCCACAATTCCCGGAATAATATAAGCCCAGAAGGTATTGGTCAATCCCAGCATCTGCATGTTCAGGAACCAGGGAATCAGGCCCGCATTGAAATACATGGTGATAATAAGGAAGCGATACCAGAATTTTCTGCCCCACATCTCCTGCTTTGTTACCAGGTAACCCACAAATGCGGAGGCCGCCACCATGAATGCCGTTCCGATAATGGTTCTTCCCAGTGAAACAAGAAAGGCATTGGAAAGATCACTTACATTCAGCAGGGATTTGTAATTATCGAGATGAAGCCCTCTGGGAATAAAATTGATTACCCCTTTCACGACCAAATCGTTGTCGCTGATTGTATTTATAAACAGATAATAAAATGGAAAAATACATGCCACAGTAAACAGGGTAAAAACCAAATAGTTTATCATATTGAAAAGGATGTCTCCCGGTCTGGCCCTGTATTTTTTCCTGTGCTTTTTCTCATAGATTTTTTCTGCCTTCAGGTCTGCTTTTTCCTGTGCTGATTTTGCCATGCTTAACCTCCTATACAATACTTTCACCGCGGATCAACTTCGATACACCGTTGGCGGCGAACAGCAGCGTCACGCTTACTATGGATTTAACCATACCGATTACGGTAGACAATGGTATGGCGCCTTTTCCGATACCCAGCTTATAAACATACAGATCAAGAACCATAATAGCGTTCTGGTTGGTTGCATTTTCGAATACCAGATACTGATCCATTCCGTTGCTGAGGATATTGGCGATTGACATAAGCAGCAATACACAGAAGGTAGGTATCAGCCCCGGTACCGTTATATGCCACATTCTCTGGAATCTGCCCGCGCCGTCTACTGTTGCGGCTTCATACAGCTGCTGATCGATTCCTGAAATTGCCGCTATATAAATAATTGCACTCCAGCCGATTCCCTTCCAAAGGCCCCAGCCCAGCATCTTGATCCATACATGATCCCCGCTCATCAGCATATTGACACCCTGATCCCAAATTCCCAGATTCACCATAATACTGCTGACAAATCCGTCTGTTGAGAAAATACAGAACGCTATGGCATATACGAGAACCCAGCTTATAAAATTAGGAACTGTTGTTAGAGTCTGTACAAATCTTCGAAATCTTATATTTTTTATTTCCGACAGGAATATGGCAAAGGCCATGGGAAGCCAGCTTGTTGCGATTCCAAGTCCGCTCATGGCAAGCGTATTTTTCAATACACGCACAATATCCCTTACTGTGGCGGGATTTTTAAATAACTCGGTAAACCACTTGAAGCCTACAAAGTTTTCCATGCTTATGGAATCCCCCACCTTATAATCAAAAAATGCATAACGCCATCCCCATAAGGGCAGATAGGCAAAGACGGCTACCAATGCAAGAAAAGGCATCAGCATAAGAAAAAGCCTGTATTTTGTAGGCATTTCAAATCTGGATTTTTTTGAAAGCTTTGGAAATAAAACCAGCTGTATGACTGAAATCAACAGAATGAGCAGCGTTATTATTAATATCAGAAGAAGCCCGGAAGGAAAAACAGGCTGTATCTTATCAGGTTTGGCAGTCTGCGATATCTGTAGATAAGCAATATAAATTCCTCCGATACCTGCCAGTTCTGCGGCGCATCCTATCGTACCGATGATATTTCCTGTTTTCTTGAATTTTAAATTACCAAGCGACATGCATCCGCTTACACAAAAAGCAACGATCCCAAGACACATGGCCATGGATGACACGAATAACAGCTGCATGGAGCTTTCCTCCACCCATCCTTTCCTGAAGGCCCGGCCGAATTCCGCCGTTAAGGATGAATAGGAAATACCTGCTGAAAATAAAGACATATTTTTATTTATCATGCCGCTTATTCTTGCCGGATTCAGATTTGGTATAAACAGAAATACCACAGATAAAAGAATGGCAACTCGAATGGGATAATAAAGCTTATCCGTAATAATTTCCTTTCGTGACTTTGTACTGCTCATTTTATTCCTCCCTTTCCTGAACAAAATTTTCGTATTTTTAGTAAAAAAAATACACCACAGGATTTTTCAATCCTTATGATGTATTAATTATAATTTAGTTAAAATTAGAAAAATACGGTAAAATTCTGCCTAAAAGTACATTCACTTTTTGAATTCTTCCGTTTTAACCTTCATTTGCTGTTACAACTGCTGTCTCTTTCATACGGTTAATAGGGATAAAAAGGCTGACACGGGTTCCTTCCTCTATGTTGGAAAAAATTTTAACACCATATTTCTGCCCATAGGTAAGCTTAATCCGCTGATTGATATTATACAGCCCGATACTCTTATTTCTGCTTATATCCTTTTCTTCAATCGTGCTTTGCAGAAATGCAAGCGCTTCTTCCGTCATTCCATTTCCATTATCCGATACTTCAATGCAAAGCAGTTCTTCCTCTCCCAGCTGCTTCCTCACCAATATATGAATTAACCCTCCCTTTTCCTTTTCCTCCAGCCCATGCAGTATGGCATTTTCAACTACGGGCTGAAGCAACAGGGGCAGGATGAGAAGCTTTCCGGGATCAATATCCTCCATTACTTCTATCTCACTGTCGAATTTATCTGTAAAACGAAGCTTCTGAATATCCAGATAGACTTTTATGTGTTCCAGCTCCTTACTCAGCGTAGTAAAGGAGGTACCCGTATTTTCCAGAACATAACGCATGGATTTACCCAGAAGCTTGATTGCCCTGGCTACTTCCCTGTCATTTGCCTTAAAGGCCTTCATACGGATCGTTTCCAGGGTATTATAAAGAAAATGAGGATTAATCTGGCTGGCAAGCATTTTAAATTCCATCACCTGCTGTTCATTCAGAAGCTCTGCTTTATTGATCTGGGCTTCATACATATCCGCATCCTTCTTTTTAATATTCTGAATCATGATTTCCAAATCGGAAAAGGCCTCCGATATTTCATCCTCTCCCTGGATAAAGCTTCGTATATCATAATCCTCATTGCTGGCCTGATGCATGGCCTTTCTTAAGATAAGAACACGGGATGTAAAATACTCCGTAAAATAGTGAATAATAATACCCGGTATCAGAATCGCCACCGCCAGGATCAGGACACAGATTGTCAAAATCCGTTTAATGCTTACATAGCCCTGATCATTCATGGTACATATATAGAGACGGGAATCTGACTGATACAGGTTCAGCGTGGAAACATCCACAAAATAGGTAACACCGTTTATCTTTTTTGTCCCTGTATATTGGTAGTAATTTTCATCATAATCAATGGATACCTTTTGTTTGATTCCATATTGGCTTCTGTCGGAATTAAAAAACACCTCTCCTTCATTTACTGATACCATGGCAGCATATTCCTGGCTGTTGATCCTTGTCCTTAAATAATTGTCACTGATCTTGATAACCAGTACCGCATTATATTCCGCATCGGTCAGCGGAATTCTGCGCACCAGGCTCAAATTCCAGTATTCGTTTCCGTATTTATCGGTAGTAGTCATGGGAATCCAGAATACACTGGATTGGCTGATTGCTTTCTGATACCAATCTGACTTCTGTATATCCTCATCGGCTTTATAGAACTGTTTATAATCCGTAAAAGTAGGATTATCGGTATATATCTCTATCCCTTCGATTTCCGCATGATTCTGCGCATTATTGTCAACCACTGTCAGATTGCCGGCCTTTTGGATCAGGTTGGTTCTCTGCTCATAGTCCGTAGATAATATTTCCTTTATGTTTTCATCAAAAATAAGATTCTCGGAGATATTATAGACCTGAGTGGTTATTTCAAACAGAACATTTTTAACACGGAGATTATCTGATTCCAGGAGATCCCTGTGATAGTTTGCAAGCAGAGTGTAGGTATTCATAAGGAGAAAAATACCGATAATCATAATAGGAAGAAATAAAGCAGCAAAATATATGGTATATAGCTGCTGTCTTATATTTGTCAGCTTTCTAAAATGAAACTTTAACTTTTTCATAATCGTTCCGCCCTGTATTTTTCATCCGTATATAAATAATTTAATATAAAAAAATCCGTACAAAAAGACGTTATTCTTTCTGTACGGATCTACGTTCCCTGGGGGAATCGAACCCTCAACTGCCCCTTAGGAGATGGACCCAGTGCATATATTCCCTATCAACGGGGATAAAGAAAATGCAGTTATATCAAGGCTTTTCTCCATGTTCTCTATAAACCTTGTACAAGCAAAATCAAGCAAAAACAAAGGATTTTAGCCCCCTATTGTTTGCACTC
>ERZ791934.378-NODE-378-length-62052-cov-8.278691_pt1 | contig 62052 bp, 51 predicted proteins | sample MGYA00510125_ERZ791934 | MGnify/ENA primary metagenome ERZ791934 (study PRJEB30046, sample SAMN00993240) | human gut metagenome | study: EMG produced TPA metagenomics assembly of the A metagenome-wide association study of gut microbiota in type 2...
CCACGGCACGCACGGGCGGACGGCAGGGGCTGGGGACACGACGGCTCTCACCCGGTTTTTTTATCTGCACCCTTTACTTGACAGTGTGTTATTTCAACGGTAAACTTGTAAATGTTCAGACGAGAATAATAAGTTAAAGAGGTGTTTCGATGATACTATCCTGTCAGAATATAAATAAGGCATTTCATGAAAAGCAGGTTTTCAAAAACTGCTCCTTTCATATAGAAGATCACGAGAAAGCTGCTATCGTAGGAATTAACGGTGCTGGAAAGACCACCCTTCTCCGCATTATCGTCGGTGAACTGGAGGCTGACAGCGGGCAGGTTGTTTTCGGAAAGGATACTTCTTATGGTTATCTCGCCCAGAATGCGGAGACGGACGGTGAGAATACGATATATGATGAACTGCTGGAAGTAAAAAAGGACGTCATCCTGCTGGAAGAAAAAATCCGCAGCTGTGAACTGGAAATGAAGCATGTGGAGGGCGACGCACTCACCGCCCTCATGGAACAATACGCGCTTTATACCCATCAGTTTGAGCAGGCGGACGGCTACAGCTATAAAAGTGAAATCACCGGAGTATTAAAAGGACTGGGATTTACCGAGGAAGAATTTTCCAAACAGGCCTCCACCCTTTCCGGAGGACAGAAAACTCGTGTCGCCCTGGGAAAGCTTCTGCTTCGCAAACCCGATCTGATAATACTGGATGAGCCTACCAACCATCTGGACATGTCTTCCATCGCCTGGCTGGAAAACTATCTGCTGAATTATAAGGGGGCTGTGCTCATCGTTTCCCATGATCGGTATTTTCTGGATAAAATAGTCTCTAAGATCATTGAAATAGACGGCACGGAGGTATCTGTCTTCTCCGGTAACTATTCCGATTATGCAGTAAAAAAAGAACAGCTGCGTGCCGCCAGATGGAACGCCTATATGAATCAGCAGCAGGAAATAAAGCATCAGGAAGCGGTTATAGAAAAATTACGTTCCTTTAACCGGGAAAAATCCATCCGGCGGGCCGAAAGCCGGGAAAAAATGCTGCAGAAAATAGACGTACTGGAAAAGCCCACGGAAACCAGGGCGGATATGCGAATGGAACTCACTCCGCGTATTATGAGCGGCAATGATGTCATGCAGGTGGAAGGCCTGGCAAAAGCCTTCGGATCCGAAAGACTGTTCGACAATCTTTCCTTTGCCTTAAAGCGCGGCGAACATGTGGCAATCATCGGTGATAACGGTACCGGGAAAACCACCATTTTAAAGATCATTAACGGCCTTGTGGAACAGGATGCCGGTGAAATCAAGCTGGGTTCCAAGGTACATATCGGTTATTATGATCAGGAGCATCATGTGCTTCACCCGGACAAAACCTTATTTGAAGAAATATCGGACGAATATCCGACTCTCACGAATACGGAAATCCGGAATGTACTCGCTGCCTTCCTCTTTACCGGTGATGATGTATTCAAACAGATAAAAATGCTCTCCGGCGGGGAACGGGGACGTGTTTCCCTGGCAAAGCTGATGCTTTCAGAAGCCAATTTCCTTATCCTGGACGAGCCTACAAACCATCTTGATATCATGAGCAAGGAAATCCTGGAGGATGCCATCAACAGCTACAGCGGCACTGTCCTCTATGTTTCCCATGACCGCTATTTTATCAACCGCACCGCATCCCGGATTCTGGAGCTGGAAAACGGTTCTTTTACCGGATATCTTGGCAATTATGATTATTATCTGGAAAAGAAGGCGGAAAATACTCTCTCTGTTCCGGAAACAGACGGAGCATTTCCTCCGGCTGCCGGAGGAAGCAGGGAAGGCAATCCCCCCTCCTCTGCCGCTTCAAGCCTGAAACAGGACTGGCAGTCCCAAAAAGAGGCGCTTGCAGCGCAGCGCAAAAAGGAAAATGCCCTGAAACGCTGTGAATCAGAGATCGAACGTCTGGAAAAACGCAGTATGGAAATTGATGAAGAAATGACGCGTCCCGACGTATGCACTAATGTTGCAAAACTGCAGGAATTAGCCAGAGAGAAAGAACAAATCGAAGAAAATCTTCTGCTTCAGATGGAAGAATGGGAAAGCCTGTCGGATTAATTCCGGCAGGCTTCATTAATTTCTGTATTCATGTACAATTTGGAACTCATCCGTTATTTTCAGGCTTTTTCTCGATAAATATCTTTCTGGTAATAAAATTATAAACCATGACAACTGCTGTTGCCGCAATTTTAACCAGCATGTAGGAGCGTTCCATATACTGATCCAGCCAGGAGGTTCCTCCCCACATAATTACCTGGTTGATACCAAGGCCGATAATGCTGAGAATAAGGAATATGACAAATTGCTTCGCCTTATTCGCTTCCTTGTCTGCATCGAATACAACGGTAATGCTCAGGATATAATTCACAATCACCGAAACGGAGAAGGAAATTCCGCTGGAAATAACAGAGGATATCCCGCATAGTTCTGTCAGCGCAACCATGATGCCATAATCGATAAAAAAGCACAAAAATCCTACTACTCCAAATTTTAATATCTGTTGTATCAGTTTTTTCATTTTTCTTCTGCCCCTTACTTAGTGTTCTAAAGTACCAGCACGTAATACTGTAACACCTTTTTCGTAAGGAATCAAGCCGTTGTTTTTATCGATATGCTTCATCTGCTGCGATTCCGTCCGTAATCCCGAATTTAGATATTTGTGATATCAGCTTTTTCATAGGCAGACTACAGGATAGCTTCCAGCTGTTTGCGGATAGCTCCGATAAAGTCCTGGGTATTAACTATGGTTACATCCTTCAGGCTTGTAATAAGCGCTAATTCTTTGGGCATCACGCCATTTTCAATAGTAGTTAATGCGGCCTTTTCCAGTTTCCCGGCAAAGTCAACAAGCTCCGGAAGGTTATCCAGTTCACCACGTTTCTTTAAGGCTCCCGTCCATGCAAAAATAGTTGCAACCGGGTTGGTTGAAGTCTCTTCGCCTTTCAGATATTTGTAATAATGTCTTTGTACTGTACCGTGTGCGGCTTCATACTCATAAATTCCATCAGGAGATACCAGTACAGAGGTCATCATGGCCAGTGAACCAAAGGCCGATGAAATCATATCGCTCATCACATCGCCATCATAATTTTTGCAGGCCCATATAAAACCACCTTCAGACTTCATAATACGGGCAACTATATCGTCAATCAGACTGTAGAAATATTCCAGCCCCAATTCTTCAAATTTTTCTTTGTATTCTTTTTCATAGACTTCCTGAAAAATATCCTTAAAAGTATGATCATATTTCTTTGAAATCGTATCCTTTGTTCCGAACCACAGATCCTGTCTGGTGCTGACCGCATATTGGAAGCAGGCGCGGGCAAAGCTGGTAATAGATGCTTTTGTATTATGTATACCCTGAATAATACCTGCATCTTTAAAATCATGAATCGTCTCTCTTGATTCCTTACCATTCTTATCAGTGAACACAAGTTCGGCTTTTCCAGCCTCTTCAATCTTCATTTCCACATTCTTGTATACATCACCATATGCATGACGTGCAATCGTAATCGGCTTCTTCCATCTGCTGACACAAGGCTCAATCCCTTTCACCACAATAGGAGCACGGAATACCGTACCATCAAGAATGGAGCGGATCGTTCCGTTAGGGCTCTTCCACATTTCCTTCAGGTTATATTCACTCATACGGGCGCCATTGGGAGTGATGGTGGCACACTTTACGGCAACGCCGTATTTTTTGGTAGCTTCTGCAGAATCGACAGTAACCTGGTCATTTGTTTCATTCCTGTGTTCCAGCCCGAGATCATAATATTCTGTCTTCAGATCCACAAAGGGAAGCAGCAGCTCGTCTTTGATCATTTTCCACAGAATCCGGGTCATTTCATCCCCGTCCATCTCTACCAAAGGTGTGTTCATCGCAATTTTATTCATTCTTTACATCTCCTGTTCCGCCCGGGTCTCATCCCCGGACTCATTTTCTTCATAAGCCTCGTAGAGTCCGCTTTTAACCATGTTCTGGTAAGCCTTGCGGATATGGGCATTCGCGAGCTGTTCGGCCAGATCCGCATCACGCAGCTTAATCGCCTCCATAATCTGACGGTGTTCAGCATTGGACTGTACGCCCCGGGCATCATCCGATAATGTTTTTTTCCTGACACGCAGTACATATTCATGGAATTCCCTCAGCACATGCTCCAGCATTTTGCTGTTGGATGCTTCGTACAGAATGTCATGAAAACGGTTATCCAGCTCCGCCAGTTGCTCGGCATGGCCTTTTCCGGCATGGAATTCGGATAAATAGATGTTCTCTTCCATCTCCTCCATCTGTTCCCTGCTGATGTTCTCTGTGGCCCATCTGGCGCAGAGTCCCTCCAGCAGAGAGCGGATGGCATAAATATCCTCTACATCCTTTACCGTAATACCGGTAACATAGGCTCCCTTGTTCGGAACTATCTGAAGCAGCCCTTCCAACTCCAGCTGACGGAAGGCTTCCCGCACCGGTGTACGGCTTACGCCTAATTCATCGCCGATCGCAGCTTCCCGCAGTTCCTCGTTTTCCTTGTATTTCCCACTCAGGATATCCTCCCTGAGCTTATGAAAGACACGGCCCCGAAGGGAATACTTATCCGTGACTTCATTTTGAACAGAAGGATGGCCCGCGGAGCGCGGCATCCTTTGTTTTGCATCTTTGTCACCCATATTTTACCTGTCCAGCTTTCCTGCCGCGTTTTTTTGGCTGCCGCCCAAGCTTATGCCAAGTTTTTCGCAGGCGTTATCAATTACTTTAATCAATTCCTCATCCGTCAGTACAGTTACACGTCCGCCGGCATATTCTTCGTCCACCCAGTCCTTTACCTCATGCACCAGTTCTGAGGTTTTGCTTACCTGATCCTCTTCCTTCAGACGGTAATAGGTATTGATCCAGTGGGCGATACCCGCAAGTCCGGATGTATTGGATACCGCACAGATAACAGGCCTGTTTAAAAACTTCTCCGTATCAAATATATTATAAATCTCTTCATTTTTCAAGAGGCCATCCGCATGGATTCCCGCTCTTGTCACATTGAAATTCTTTCCTACAAAGGGGGTTCTCTCCGGAATATGGTATCCGATTTCCTTTTCGTAATACTCCGCCAGCTCCGTGATAACCGTAGTATCCATTCCGTTTAAGTCCCCTTTAAGCTGTGCATATTCAAATACCATGGCTTCCAGAGGCGTATTTCCGGTACGTTCCCCTATGCCGAACAGAGACGCATTGACACCGGAGCATCCATACAGCCAGGCCGTGGTGGAATTGGATACCGCTTTATAAAAATCATTATGGCCGTGCCACTCAATCAGGGCGTGGGGAACACCGGCATGGGTATGAATCGCATAAATAATGCCCGGCACGCTTCTGGGAATAACGGCTCCCGGATAATTTACCCCATATCCCATGGTATCGCAGGCACGGATCTTAATCGGAATCTTATATTCCTTCATGAGCTTCATCAGTTCGAGACAGAAGGGAACCACATAGCCGTAAATATCCGCCCGGGTGATATCCTCCAGATGGCATCTGGGGCTGATTCCTTCCTCAAGGCATTCCCGGATCACACTCAGATAATGTTCCATGGCCTGCCGTCTGGTCATTTTCAGCTTCATGAAAATATGATAATCGGAACAGCTTACCAGAATACCTGTTTCTTTCATGCCAATTTCCTTAACCAGCTTGAAATCCTCTTTGCTGGCACGGATCCAACTGGTCACTTCAGGGAACTGGTAGCCTCTTTCCATACATTTATAGACAGCATCCCTGTCCTTTTTGCTGTAAAGGAAAAACTCACAGGCCCGTATCATTCCATTAGGGCCCCCAAGCCGGTGCATATAATCATAAATATCCACAATCTGTTCCGTGGTATAGGGAGCGCGGGACTGCTGGCCGTCGCGGAAGGTAGTATCGGTAATCCAGATATCCTTAGGCATATTATGAGGCACAATCCTGTCATTAAAAGGAATCTTCGGAATCTCCGAATAAGGAAACATATTTCTGAAAACATTGGGTTTCTCGACATCATCCAGTATGTACATATGCTCTTCTATTTCCAGAAGATTGTTTTTGTCATTCATGCTTACCGGACGGTTTGAAAAAGTTTCATTCGAATTCATGGCACCTCTCCATTTCTCAGGCCCTCAGAAGAAACAGTCATGGACTTCCGCTTCTCTTTCGGATACCTACTTATAGTTTATCCTTTAATCCATGTATAATTGTATACAATTATACATGTCCTGTCAATAATTTTTTAATATGGCTGTTCCGAAAATCCTTATATTCAAGAAAAAACGGATGCCCGTGTTCAGCATCCGCTATTTCCTGATTTAGAGATTTATTATAAAATATAGTTTCCATAGTCAAGGGTAACATTTCCGTTTGCGTCTTTCTGTGTAAAACGTAAAGAATGATATCTCTCAAAAAAACAGTATGTATTTTCACCAGTGATATCGTTACGAAAACTGTTAAAACCATCCTCATCCAGTTTCTTGCATACTTCTCCATGGGCATCGCCATAAATCTCGCCGTTTTCTTCTTTGCCGCACACCCAACCCACTCCAATATTGCTTTCAGGGAGGTCTATGGAGGCATACCCCTCGGGTACCGCAGCATCAGCAGGGAAAAACAGGCCGATCCAATATGTGAAACCTGTCATATCTCCGTGCATAGTCATCAACCCGATGGGAGATTCATCAAATGGTGCGGATAAAATGGCAGCTTTTAATTTGGAAAACCTGTCATTATTCATCCATTCGTCCCATTGCTTACCAAAGCCGCCCGCAGAATCTCTGTCTTCGTTTGTATAGCAAGTACCAATAAACCGCAATGCAGGGAAATGTTCCTTGTAGACTTTTGTTATCTCGATTGACATATTTTTTCCTCCAGTTCAAATCTCATCAGCCATGCACTTCACAAAGCTGCTATACATATATTTTTTAAATCGCAGTTCCCTTTTTGGGGACAAAAAGGGAGGACATATCCACTCCTTCCAGCTTGAGCAGCTGTATTTTTTTATCTATTCCCGCCGCATAACCGGTCAGGCTTCCGTTGGAACCAACAACACGATGACAGGGAATGATGATGGAAATGGGATTATGCCCTACCGCACCTCCTACAGCCTGTCCCGACATACCCGGCCTGTTCCTTTTTTCTGCAATCAGCTTTGCGATATCGCCATAGGTAATCACGCTGCCATAGGGAATTTGGCAGAGGATTTTCCATACCTCCTGCCTGAATTCTCCTCCGGCAGGAGCAAGCGGGATTTCCGAAACAGCTGGTTTTCCGCCTGCAAAATAGTTATCCAGCCACTTCCTTGTCCGTTCAAAAACAGGAATTTCCTTATTTTCCACCATCTCTCCCGCCATGGTATTTCCATGGTATTTTTGTCCTTCTATCCATAATCCGGTGAGGTTATTGCCGTCAGAAGCCAGTGTAAGCATGCCGACAGGCGATGAACAGGTTGTTGAATAATACATAGCAAACCTCCTTTTTTACAATAAATTACAAGTATAATGATTATATCACAAAACACTGCAGCAAAAAAGGAACCGGCTATTTGTTTTATCCGGTCCCTTTCTGTATTTCTGTTATATCATGCTGTTTTCACCTGAGTGACCGTGCCACATTCAGCATACCCCAGCCCTGCTTGCTCCAGGATTCTCCCAAATCGGATGCAGACCACAGAATCCTCCGTTTCAGCTGTTCATTGGAGTATTCCGGATATTTCTGAAGGCACAGCGCGGCTGCTCCTGCCACCAGCGGCGTGGACATGGAGGTGCCGTTTTTTACAATATAGGCATCTCTGCAGCCTCTTACAGTCTGGCGGAAGCCTGCGGAACAGGACATGATGTCCGTTCCCGGAGCGACAATATCCGGCTTTTTTAATTCCGCACAGGTAGGGCCTCTGCCGGAATAGGATTCACAGGAATTCTGCCTGCCATGGAAGGAATTCCCATCATGACAGCCTACTGTCACCACCTTCCTGCTGGCTCCCAAAGGAGAAATACTGCCGGCGGCAGGTCCTTTATTGCCTGCTGCCACTACCACAAAAATACCGGCATCCCATACCTTCTCCAGGCAGGACACCAGATACTGCATCATTCTTACATGATCGGTTTCTCCCATACTAACTGAAATATTTAATATCTTTATTTGATAAAGCTCCCGGCAGTCAAGAACCCATTCAATACCGGCAGCCATATTGGAAATAGTGCCATCTCCCTTATCATCCAGGACTTTCCCCGACAGGATCCTGCATCCGGGTGCAACTCCGGCGTACAGGCCGCCCGAACAGGCTCCGTTTCCGCACAGACATCCGGCCACATGAGTACCATGACCGCAGTCATCATAGGGCATGCGGCTGGTTCCCACAAAATCACGGAAGCCGATAACTCTGTCTGCAAAATCCGGATGCATGGCTATGCCGGTATCCAGAATTGCAACGGTGACGCCGGAGCCGGTGTAGGGAAATACCTCTTCTTCTTCCGCATGTATCAGTTTTTTTACCCGGTCCATTGCTTTGTATGTTTCTTTCTTTTTCTATTAAAGTATGTTTGGAGCAGGTGGTGGGTGAATGGAGGATCCTGGAAGGAAGACTCAGTTATTCCATAAAACGAAAGCTGTTTTCCCATACCAGAAACAATAATTAAAAAAATTTTTATTATCATTGGAAACACTGACATGCTGTACGGCATAGTATAAACCATAAAAACCAATTTGGAGGCAAATAAACATGAGTGATTTAACAGCAAGCGGCTGCGGATGCGGCAGCAATACCGGTTGTGGCACCAGCAACACCGGCTGTGGTTGTACAACTAACTGTGGCGGGAGCTGCGGATGCGGCGGAAATACCGGCGCTGGAAGCTGGATTTGGATTCTGATCCTGCTTTGCTGCTGCGGCGGCGGAAATAGCTTTGGCGGCGGAAGCGGATGCGGATGCGGAGATTCCAACGGCTGCGGCGGAAACTCCGGCTGCGGAAACATGATGTGGATTCTGATTCTGCTTTGCTGCTGTGGCGGCGGAAACGGCTTCTGCTAATGTAACTGCGCCCATATTGGGCACATACATGAAAATAGGCTCTGTTACAGAGCCTATTTTTATGTTCTTATGTTTCCGGCGCCGACATAGTATTTCTATGAAAGGGAAAAGGACCGGGATATGGAGAAGAATGATAAAGATTATCTACAGACCTTTGATGCTCTGTATACAACCAACCAAATACAAATAATGAAAATCCTGCTGCCCTACTGCAGTCCCGACAGCCGCAGAGGGCTGGCTGTCATGATTAAATTCATGGAATTTGACTACACTCTCCGTCTTACCCGTTCACATCCTGAAAGTTTTCGGGATGAGGCAATCCCTTTTTCCTTAAGTGACATCTGTGACAAAATAAAAAATTACTGTCCTCCCCAGGTACGTTCCATGCTCGAACAGTTCCAGTCCATACAGAATGCCATGCAGATGTATGAGGAAATGAAACAGTATATGGATCTATTTCAGGGAATGAGTACAAATGAGGCAGATGGTACTGCAGCTGCGGACAGCGGCAGCGGCCCTGTTCCGGAAGCCGGACAGGACAATAAAGAAAAAACAGGCGGCAATCCCTTCGGCATGAATCCAATGGATATGGTGATGGGTATGCTGTCCCCCGAGCAGCAGTCCATGTTTCAAATGTTCCAGTCAGATTTTAACACAGAAGCGGCTTCCACAGATAATACGATTGCGCGGGACAGCCCGCCGGAAGGAGAACAATAATTATGGCAGATTATATGGACGCAAATAGTTCCTCTGAAAAACCCAAATGGATGCAGGATCCTTCTTTGAAGGGCATTTCCATGGAAAAGCTTGATTTTTTACAAAAGATGGTTTTTGAAAGCAGCAGCCTTTCCCAGAAAGAGCTCATGCCCTTTCTTATGGCACTTGCCCAGAAAAGCCGGACAGCGAACATTACTTTTACCCAGGAGGAAATGACCGTCATCATTGAGGCCATAAAGAAATACAGCACTCCCGAGGAACTGATGAAAATGAATCAGATAATGAAACTCATGCAGCAGCGTAAGAAATAATATGGCAGGGGCAGGAATCTACCTGACAAAATATAAGGGACACTCCCAAATGCTGATTCAGCGCATCGGGCGGTGTCCCTTACATATGACATACTTCTGCTTTTATCCGGTTTATTCCACAGCGGCCACTTTATCCGAAAGCTCCTTCAGGCTTTCCTCGGAAGGGACATACTGTATTTTTACAGGATCCATAAGAATATGGAATTTGCATGCCTCCAGCTCCTCATTTACCAGGCCCGCGCTCTGTCCGCCCCAGCCATAGGAACCAAACGCAAAGGCTTTTTTATTCTTCGGGGCCAGGCCTTTCATATAACAAAGGAAAGAGGCTACGGTAGGCAGCATCTGGTTGTTCATTGTAGGCGATCCCACCGCGATATACTCCGCCTTCAAAACATCCGTCATGATATCGGATATATGATCCACCTTCAAATCATAGAGCTTGACAGGAACGCCCTTCATGGCAAAACCTTCCACAACAGCCCTTGCCATCCTTTCCGTGGAATGCCACATGGAATCAAATACCACCACCGCCTTTTTATCGGGTGATTCATCACAGTAATGCTTATAGGCCTTTATGATATCTCCAATGTGGCTCCTCCACATAACGCCATGGCTTGGCGCGATCAGGCTGATATCCAGGCCTTCAATCACCGGTATGGTCTTCTTCATCTGCATACCGTAAGGCATCAGTATATTGGCATAGTACTTCTCCGCTTCCGCCATAACCTCCGCCAAATCCACCTCATCATCATAACGTTTGCTGCTGGAGTAATGCTGGCCGAACGCATCGTTTGAAAAAAGGATTTTCTCCTCCGGACAGTATGTAACCATATTATCCGGCCAGTGAAGCATCGGAGTCGGTACAAACTGTAACGTATGGCGGCCCAGGCTCAGGGAATCCCCCGCTTTGACCGGCATATATTCATAGCTGTCGCCATAATGCATTTTAAGGCCGTTCAGCCCGCTGGGCGAGCTGGTAACAATAACAGCGCCCGGAGCCGCCTCCATCACTGCGGGTATAGCGCCGGAATGATCCATTTCCACATGATTGGAAACCAGATAGTCAATCCGGGCGGGATCTATAATTTCACGGACACGCTCCAGAAGCTCCGCGGCAAAAGGTGCTTTTACGGTATCGATCAATGCAATTTTCTCATCTACAATCAGGTAGGCATTATAGGTAGCCCCTCTGTTAGTTGTGTAACCATGAAAGCTGCGTACATTCCAGTCAACAACACCGACCGCATAAATACCGGGTCTTAATTCTGTGGTATTCATTACTTATCCTCCTGTTTTTCATTTCGATCTTTCCGATACTTTTTTCATATCCGGATCTGTTTAAATCGAGTACATTATAACTCAGTTTTTTCTTCTTGTATACTTTTCCCGGATAAGTATTCTTTTTAATACAAAAACAGGCCCTCTATTCTGTTTCCTGCGTGTTCGCTGTTTCTGCTGCCGTTTCTTCCGTATCCTCCGCAGATGTTGTCTCTTCCTCAGTTTCTTCTATGAATTCCTCAGGTTCCTTATCAAAAGCTTTCACCACATAGGAACTGATTCCATACACCCGGTCATCTCCCTCCAGGCGTATATAATAATCTCCTGTCAGATCATTCTGGTTCCCCACATATATAATTATGCTGGAACCGTTCTCCAGCGTTGCCTTAATGGTCCGTACCGGATTATCCAGGCCATACTCAGAAAGGTCCTCCGGCTGCTCCACAACGGATTCCGTGGTAATACCGGCTATATTATTCACAAGGGAACTGACCAGGGTTTGATTCAAAGGCATTTCCCTGTCATCCGTATTCACCCATTTATCTTCCTCTTTTGCAAAATTCAGCCTGTGATCACCGCTTACGGAAAGTGAAGTGACATCCTTAGATGCAAAATCCGTCACCGCAACCTCCTCTGCAGCAGTATCTTTCTCCGAAAAGTCCATACTTTTGAATATCAGGTAGGCTGCCGCACAGAGAAGGCACAATATGAGCAGTATTATCAGCTGTATTCTCTTTTTCTTCATCAGCGTTTCCTCCTTTCCATCCAGACAAGGATCCCGGCTATGAGCAGGCCTAACGGAAGAAGCAGCATAAACAGGGCGCCCAGTGTAAAGGCAGTACCGTCATTGATCGTAATCATGGAAGCCTCATAAGATTTCACAGGCACTGAAACACTCTCTTTACTGTCGGACATGGAAGCCACCGTATTGGTAAACAGCGTAAGGTTGGCGTCCGCAACCATGGAATTGGCGTTATCCGTAAACAGATTTTCCGAAGTGAACAGTGTCAGTCCGGCTGTTCCTTCTTCCAGCTTCTTTTCTGCATGTATACCCACATCAAAGGGCCCTTCTGCATCTCCGTCTTCCTTTTCATAGTTCTGAGCCTGATTCATATTGAGTTTGGAATAAGAAGCTTCCGAACTCGTAAGCAGAGGCGTCAGGGTCACATCCTCCTTTTCCTCGGAGCGAATTCCCTGTGCATAAGGCATAAATATATATTTTTCCCCTGATATGCCCTTCGTCAGCGTATCATAGGCCACATCGGGCAGCAGATAAGCGGGCTGCTGGTAATACATGGAAGAGTCTCCTTCCATAACAAGCCCTTTTTCAATGGCCAGGCCGAAATAATCAAGAACCTTCTGCAGATTGGGCATTTCCTCCGCGAAATCTTCCATATAGGCGGTCGTCATGAGAATTTTACCGCCTTTATCCAGATAGGCAATGAGTTTATCCGCGTCATCCGCAGAAATATCCGTGACAGGCGCCATGATCAGAACTCCCTGCGCATCCTCCGGTACGCTTTCCTGTGTAAGCAGATTGATGGACTGCAGCTGCGCATTCTGTTTTTCCAGTCCATTCTGAAAAGCCGTGGATAGCGTAAGCTCATCCTGGCCCTCAAGGGTGTAGAAAACCGGCATATCCTCACTGGTTACATACGCCAGTGCGCTTGTTATCTGCCCTTCTCCGTCATAGCCTGTCACATTGCTGCTATAGGTGGTATAATCCACCTCTGTTTCGTAAATATCATTATAATCGATGACTTTGAAACGTTTGCCGCTCACCACTATCAGGGAATTCATTCCGATATTTCCGTCGCTGTAATCCTTATAAAAATTCGGATTTACAACAGGATCCTTATACTCCACATGAATATGCCCGGAAAGATCCGTATAACGATCCAGCGTCTGCTTCAGCGTGGTATCCTGCTTTTCTTCCGACTGAAGCACATAGACAGTGATGTCCTCTGTCAGATTTTTTACCAGCTCCTGCGATGTCTCCGTCAGCGAGTAAAGCTTCTGTGATGTCATATCAAATGTGGTAAAGCGGGACGGCAGTTCGGCTGCCGCCAGATTCAGAAATACCGCCGCAGCCACTGCCACTGCTATCATTCCCGTACTGTAGGCTCCCATCTGCAGGCTCTTCACAGACACCTGGTATCTTCTCTTTTGAACCGACTGTACGGTAAAAAACAGAAATACAAGAATATATGTAAGGAAATACAATACAGATTTCAATTCCATAGAACCCTGCATCATATCTTCCAGGCGGCTTGTCATATCATAAACATTCAAAATCCGGATGAGCAGATTTCCCGTGGAAGAAATCAGTCCGGTTATACTGCCCATCATATATCCCAGAAAAAGAGCGCCGAAGCTCAGCACCGCAGCGATTACCTGGCTTTCTGTCACGGAAGAAATAAACAGGCCGATGGCAATACAGGTCAGGCCATATAAATAATAGGCCAGCAGAGCCGTATAGCTCTCTCCCATGGATACGGTGCCGAATCGGGACAGGATGAGAGGATAAGCCGCTATCACCAGTGTGGAAAGGGTAAAAATGGTGGCCGCCGCCAGATATTTGCCCAATACCACCCTGCCGACGGATACCGGGGAGGTCAGGATCAGCTGATCTGTCTTCTGCCTCCTTTCCTCCGACATCATACGCATTGTCAGAATAGGAATGGTAATCAGCAGCAAGAATAAAATGTTATAAATCGTATTGGCCAGGCTGGAATACCCAAACCGAAGATTCAGTGCAAAGAAATACAGGCCTGACAAAAATATATTCGCAGCAAGGAACAGCCACCCTGTCATAGAATGAAAATAGGCTTTCAGTTCTCTTTTATAAATTGCTTTCATTATCCGTTTCCTCCTGCTCTATTTTCTTTTCCTCCTTTTTTCCGGAAAAATGGATTCCTTTCTTTGTATGTACCTCTTCCTCTTCTTCATTCGCCGCATTCATTTTTTCAGAGTCCGTAAGCTCCAGGAAAATATCCTCCAGCGATTTGGTGCTGATATGCATATCCAGCAAAGGCAGCTTTTCTTCCGCTAAAAGATAGAAAAGAGGTTCCCTGATATCCACATCTTCTCCGGTTTTTATGATCGCTTTTGTCTGGTCTTCAGATACTGTCTCCAGCTTGCTCTCCTCTATTTCTTTGATTTTCGCTAAAACCGGCAGCAGCTTCTCCTTCGTGCCCTTCACGGTAATTTCCAGCTCCGCTTCGCCTGTCATCAGCCTTGTCAGCCCTTCCGGCGTGTCACATGCCACCAGTTTCCCTTTGGAAATAATCAGGATCTTATCACAGACGGCGCTTACCTCCGAAAGGATATGGGAGCTCAGGATTATGGTATGCTTATTTTTCAGGCTCTTTATCAAATCCCGGATTTCTATAATCTGTTTGGGATCCAGTCCGACCGTTGGTTCATCCAGTATCAGAACCTCCGGAGAGCCTAACAGGGCCTGGGCCAGCCCGACTCTCTGCTTGTACCCTTTGGAAAGATTGCGGATCAGCCTGCCCCTCATATCCAGGACGCGGGTCATCTTCATGGCCTCTTCCATACGGTCTTCCCGTTCTTTGGAAGGAATTCCTTTAAGCTCCGCCGCAAAACGCAGGTATTCCTGTACTGTCATATCCGGATAAACAGGAGGCATTTCCGGGAGATAGCCGATACAGCGCTTGGCCTCCTCCGGTTCCTTCATAATGTCATGTCCGTCTACCTTCACTTCTCCGGCGGTGGGCGCCAGATAGCCGGTAATGATATTCATCGTTGTGGACTTTCCTGCGCCGTTCGGTCCGAGGAATCCATAGATCTGTCCCTTCTCCACCTGAAAAGAAAGATCATTCACAGCATAATGGCTGCCATATTTTTTTATCAGATGATTCACCTCTATCATCTTCCATCCTCCTTGCAACATTTTTAAGCCGACTCTACTGATAAACTGTTATAAATGTATTCCATTTTTGTGTAAAAATGTTGGAAAATATGTGATTTTTCTGTGAAACCGGGTTTCCTCCTATAGCAGTGCAGCAAAAAATTAATGACTGGGCCACAACAAAAAAAGCCCATCGGAGTTGTTCCTCCGACAGGCTTTTCATAACCTCTATGCCATGGGTTTAAGGTTTTGCAACAATATTAATAATTTTACCGGGAACATAAATTTCCTTAACCACTGTCCCGCTCAGCTTTCCGGCATCTTCCAGAGCCTTCCGGCCTGCCGCTATCGCATCCTCCTTGCTGATATCAACCGGTACGGTCACCACCAGCTTTGTCTTGCCGTTAACCTGTACGGCAACTTCCTTTTCATCGTCCGCCATAGCTTCCTTATCCGCTACCGGCCATACTGCATGGAATACGGAATCTGTTTCTCCCAACTGCCGCCACAGCTCTTCACCGATATGGGGAGCGAAGGGAGAAAGCATAACAACCGCCGTTTTCAGGGTTTCTTTATCAATGCCGCCGTTTCTCGCCATATCAATCATCTTGTTAGTGTATTCCATAAAGCCGGAAACTACAGTATTCAGACTGAAGTTTTCCAGTCTGGTCGTGATTTCATGGATCATCCGGTTACGTACCTTGAGCATTTCCTTGTCAGCCTGTACGCCGCTGTCCTTATTATCCATAACCAGATTCCAGAAACGGTTCAGGAAACGGTTCACACCGTCAATACCCCTGTCATCCCATTCGCTGTCCAGTTCCGGAGGACCTACGAAAAGCTCATACATACGCAGGGAATCACAACCGTAATCCCTTACCAAATCATCCGGAGAAACTACATTTCCTTTGGATTTACTCATTTTAATACCATTCTTACCGGTAATCATACCCTGGTTGAACAGCTTGATGAAAGGTTCATCAAAATCAACCACGCCGGAATCATACAGGAATTTGGTATAAAAACGGGAATAAAGCAGATGCAGTACCGCATGCTCCACGCCGCCGATATACATATCTACAGGAAGATACTTATCCGCCTTTTCTCTGCTCACCAGTTCCTTATCATTTTTGTTGTCCACATAACGAAGGAAATACCAGGAAGAACCGGCCCACTGAGGCATGGTATTGGTCTCTCTCTTGGCAGGAGCGCCGCAGACAGGACAAGTGGTGTTCACCCACCAGTCAATATCCGCCAGCGGAGATTCACCTGTTCCGGTAGGCTGATAGGACTCCACTTCAGGAAGCAGCAAAGGAAGCTGATCCTCCGGTACAGGCACACAACCGCACTCCGGACAATGAACAATCGGAATAGGCTCTCCCCAATAACGCTGACGGGAGAATACCCAGTCACGGAGTTTGTAATTCACCGTTTTATGGCCGATTCCCATCTTTTCAATCATTATCGGAGCTTCCTTTTTCAGCACGGCGCTCTCCATGCCGTTCCATTCTCCGGAATTGATCATGGTTCCGCTTGCTTCCGTATAAGCCTCCGTCATATTTTCAATTTCTTTCCCATCTTTGGCAATAACCTGGATGATCGGAATATCAAATTTCTTCGCAAACTCAAAGTCCCTGTCGTCATGGGCGGGCACGCACATGATGGCTCCCGTACCGTAATCTGCCAGTACATAATCAGACAGCCAGATGGGCACCTTGGCTCCGTTTAAAGGATTGATGGCATAGGTTCCTGTGAAAACGCCGGTCTTTTCCTTATCCTGAAGCCTGTCCACGTTGGATTTCATGGAAGCATCGTAAATATATTTCTCTACTGCGCTTTTATTTTCCGGCGTAGCAAGGCTGGCAGCCAGGCTGTGCTCCGGAGCCAGTACCATAAAGGTCGCTCCATGAAGGGTGTCAGGCCTTGTGGTATAGACAGTGATCTTTTCATCCCTGCCGTCAACCGGGAAATCAACTTCCGCACCGTAGGACTTGCCAATCCAGTCGGTCTGCATCTTCTTTACTTTTTCCGGCCAGTCCAGCTTATCAAGATCATTCAGGAGACGATCCGCATAAGCGGTGATTTTCAGCATCCACTGCTTCAGGTTTTTCTTGGTAACGTCAGCTCCGCAGCGCTCACACTTACCGTTTACCACCTCTTCGTTAGCCAGGCCCGTTTTACAGGAAGGACACCAGTTAATAGGCATTTCCTTCTCATAGGCAAGCCCTGCCTTGAACATCTTTACGAAGATCCACTGGGTCCACTTGTAAAAGGAAGGATCCGTAGTGTTCACTTCCATGTCCCAGTCATACAAAGCGGCGATCTGCTTGATCTGGCTCTTGATCTTCGCCACATTGTCCGCTGTGGAAATCGCAGGATGCACTCCCATCTTAATAGCATAGTTTTCTGCCGGAAGGCCGAACGCATCCCATCCCATAGGATGAATAATGTAATGGCCGCCGTTGAGCATTTTATAACGGCTCCACACATCAGAAATAACATAGCCTCTCCAGTGTCCTACATGAAGTCCGTTTCCGGAAGGATAGGGGAACATGTCCAGACAATAATACTTGGGCTTCTTTCCGTCATTGACGTTTACTGGGTTAGTTTCCCATTCTTTCCGCCATTTTTCTTCAATCTCTCTGTGATTGTATGGTGCTGCCATAGCTTCCTCCTTTTTTACTGCTCATATATTTTTCCTCTTATAGGGATAACAAAAGCCCTTTCTTCTGCTTAGAGACGAAAGGGCTTCTTTTCCGTGGTACCACTCTAATTCGCGTCATTGTGCCCGGGAGAACGAATCCTTTCTCCGCAGCCTGACGCGCACTTAATTTTCTGTAACGGGAACTCCCGCTCCGGACTACTTCCTTTTTCAAGTGGTTCCCCCGGAGGACTCCAAGGCGAGTTGGGGATTTATCCTTACCGCCTCACACCACCCGGCGGCTCTCTTAAAAGGACAGAATCCTTACTATTCCTCTTCCATGTCTTTGCCTTATTGCTATTTTGCCGGGAAATGCAGAAAATATGCCATTTTCCCGGAAACTAGGGATAATTTTATCCTTTTTCCCGGCTTTTGTCAATAGTGCCTTTCTTCTAATTCAGCTCCTGTACCGGATTCAGGCCGCCTTCATCGAGATACTTGACGGTAATCCGGTCACCTGCTTTGAAACGGACGATTCCGATGAGCTTATCATCCGATAAATCCACATCAAAAATATTTTCATTTCCTTCAATACAGATATAATAATGAGTGGTTCCTTCCAGAACTATGGGTGAAATGGATTCAATCCTGCCGGAAGCTTCCTGATAGGCATCCGTATTCTGGCTCACAATTCCGTTTGTACTCAGCAGCTCATTATAGCTCTTCTCACATTGCTGAATGGTATCCCCGATTGCCACCCACTGGTATTTCTGCACATTTACCATGGCATATTTCTTAACGAGGCCCGCCGCATCCTTCAGCGCCATAAAATAGGTCGGCTCATCCGCAATATTTAAAAGCAGGGGGAAGGAAGATTTATACCCCAGATTCTGTACCTGCCCTTCCGCCGAAGACATGGCCGACATTTCCGTAGCACCTTCCACCTTATAAAAACGGGTTTCCATCGTTCTCTGGTTCATCAATACAAAGCCTACATTGGACTGATCCCCGTTAACGGAGGTAATACCGGTATATACCCAGACATCATCATCCAGAGCGATATAGTTATATCCATTGGTGGTCACCAGACAGTCCTTCTGTCCTAAAACGCTGTTAAAAAATCCATGCTGGTATATTCCATGATAATCATACAGCTGCATCAGCATCTCTGCGGAATACACCTTGTCTATCCACTGGGGAACATCCTGTATGTCATAATCCGTACATTCTCCGGTAATAGCATTACAGAGGACAACACGCCCTATGGTAACGCCTCCGAAAAGCCCGATATTAAATTTCTTCACAGGACATACCCAGTAGGGAACACCTTCATCATCGATTTCAAAGAAGAGCTGATCCCCGAAAATATAGGTGGGGAACTGAAAACGCAGATGACGGTACAGATTGCGGTTAAAATATTCAGATTTGGAATATTTGATTCCTTCCTCCAGCATCACACATTCCGTATCCTGCGTTGTCATATCAATGCGGATATACGCCGGAATACCATTTTTCTGATTGGTCAGCCACTTGACAGGACTCGCATATACAAGCGGGGTAACTCTTACCGGCACCCCATTGTAATTAAGCTGGGTATAATCATCCGCCACCTCAAACTGGGAAACGATATCTACCAGGCTACCCATCTTACGATCGCCCAGCAGCGCTGCGGAGTCCTTATCCAGAAGCGGTATCGTCCGATAATCCACTTCCTTAATGTCATCCGTAAAATTCCTGTTTTCCAGCGCCAGCAGCTGCTGGTATTTCTTTGCATTTATGATGGGTGACGACAATATGCTTCCGATAATATATGCAGCCAATATCAGCAGCAGCAGAATCCCCATCCACTTCAAGGGTTTATATTCCTTCAGGCTGAGCTTCAAGGCTACGGTTCCTGAGCCCGCCATGTCTTTTCCCGCCTTGCGGATGACATACAGGACTATCACCACGACAATCGCTGCCATGATAAAAAACCAGAAACCACTGGAATGAATATTAATGGCCGGCAGCGTAACATAATAATAGATAAACGCAACAACTGCGGCCAGAACACCCAAAATTGTGTATAATACACCTTTTTTCATATAAAATAATACTCCTCCCTGCCGGTCTTCCATTCCGGCAATCCCTTTCGTCAGCCTGTCCCGGCCTTTGAAACCGGACTGCTAACAAATTAATTCATTGTACCACATTATCCCATCTATAGCAATGCCTGGTCTGCGCCCGAAGCACGGGACAAATGGGGCTGCAGCCAGGTACTTTGCCCTTGTTTCTCCTCTTTGCGCATGATAAAATATATAGGAACAAATCACAAAAGAAGGGCAGATAATTCGATTGAATAATCCTTTAGTTTCTATTATTATTCCCATATATAACAGGGAACAGACGCTGGAGCGTTGTCTTTGCAGTATCATCAGGCAAACCTATCCCAATCTGGAAATTATCGCTGTCGATGACGGCAGCACAGATCACAGCCGCGTTATCCTTGAACGTTATGAAAAGAAAGATTCCCGTCTGCATGTTATTTACAAAAAAAATTCCGGCGTGTCGGAAAGCCGGAATTTAGGACTGCAGATGGCTAAAGGGGATTTCGTTCAATTTGTAGATGCGGATGACTGGCTTACCCGGGACGCCACTTCTCTTTTGCTGCAGGCAATGGAACCGGACACACAGCTCGTTATTTCTGATTATTACCGGGTTATAGGCAGACGAATCTGGATTAAGGGCCATATCCCCACATCCAGCTCCATGAGCAGGGCTGAATTCGCCAAATATATGATGAAATCTCCCGCCAATTTCTATTATGGGGTAATCTGGAATAAATTTTACCGGATGGATATCATCAAAGAAAATCAATTGTACTTTTCACACGACCTGGACTGGTGTGAGGATTTTAAATTTAACCTGGAATACCTGAAGTATACTTCCAATGTCCAAGTTCTGACCACGCCTTTTTATTATTATGTAAAAACAAAGGGAAGCCTGGTTGACAGCAAAATTGATCTCAAGGAGACTATACGCACTAAAAAGATTCTGTTCGGATACTACAAGGAACTGTATCAGATCCTGGATATGTATGAAGAAAACAAATTGAAAATACAAAGCTTCTATCTGGAATTTGCCCGGGACAAAGTCAAAGCTCCCGTATTGCCGGAAGCTCCTGTTTTGCCCCGTGCCGGAAAGTACAGGCATAAGGAAAAGTAACTGTTAATCCTGCTTTTCGTAAAGGAACCGTTCCGGCAGCTGCAGATGGAAGGATACCGCCAAATCACGGAAATTATCCGGTGTAATTGTCTGAAGCTTATCCGGTTTCATGGAAAGAACTTTAATCAGAATCTCCGCCGATTTTTCAATGGTATGCATCAGCCCGAAGGTCAGGTCAAAATTTTCACCGGAGCAGAACATGCCGTGATGAGCCCAGATGACCGCATCATATTTCTCCATTAATTTTCCGGTTTCCAGTGCAATTTCCCTTCCTCCGGGAACCATCCATCCAATAACGCCGACTCCATCCGGAAAAACCACAGGGCATTCCGTAGCCATCTCCCACAGCTCTCTTGTGAAAATTTCATCCTTCAGTGGCAGAACGAAGGTGAGCGCAATCACATTCGTAGTATGCGCATGATATATGACTCTGTGTGTTCCGCTGCTCACTCTCTTCTTTACTTCATGATTCATTAAATGGGTTGGCAGCTCACTGGTCGGCCCGCCGCCTTCCACAAGTCCCCAGCGGATACAATAATTTTCCCCTTTTTCATCTATCTCTATTATCGCAATGCAGGCTTCCGGATCCACAATGATATTACGGAAATACTTGCCCGTTCCCGTCACAAGGAAAAACTCCCCGGCAAGGTCGGGAACCTGGACTCCAATAGGCGTCCATACACTATGATCATTCAGACGGTTCCTGATGCTCTCCACCTCTCCCGGCTTGATCCGATAGGACAAATTGCCGCCGTTTCGTTCATGCCAGCCTTCCCGGTAACCATCATCCGCCATCTTAATAAAATCCTTCACAAATTTAGATTCCAAAACCTTCATAACAGTCTCCTTTCCTGCTTCCCGAATATTGCTTTCTTTTCACTCTTTTTCTGTAAGCATCCTTATCATACACCCAAATCATTTATAAAACAACATATATTATGTTGTTTTTATTGTTTTTATCAAAATATTATATTGTTTTTGCGATGCATTTCTTTTTTTGACGAAAAAACCTGCAAACCCGTGCAGAAAAAGTTCTTACTATAAAAAGGGCGCCGAAGATATCCCCCAACATCTTCGGCGCCCTTACCCCAATTTTGCTTTTCTTCTCTAAAAAAGACTTTATTCTTCGCTTCCTTCTGCTACTTTTGCCGCTCTCGCCGCAACTTCCTTCTCCTGAATATCGGAAGGAGCCTGCTCATAACGGGCAAATGCAAAGGAATAATCACCTCTGCCTCCGGTCATGGAGCGCAGATCCGTACAATATCCATACAGATCCGTCATAGGCACATCGGCCTCCACAATCTGCTTTCCGCCTGCGATAGGAGTCATTCCCAGCACACGGCCCCGGCGTTTGTTCAAATCTCCCATAACATCACCGGTGTACTGATCCGGTACCGTTACCTTAAGGGATGCAATCGGCTCCAGAAGAACCGGTCCGGCATCCATAAAGCCCTTCTTGAAAGCCTGGATGGTTGCCATCTTGAATGCCATTTCCGAAGAATCTACAGGGTGATAGGATCCATCATACAGAATCGCTTTCACGCCAACTACCGGATACGCCGCCAACGGTCCTTTCTGAACGGATTCCTGAATTCCCTTTTCCACTGCAGGATAATAATTCTTCGGTACAGCGCCGCCCACAACCTCCTGGGCAAATTCATAAGGCTTCTCAAGATCACCTGAAGGTTCAAATTTCATCTTAACGTGGCCATACTGTCCATGTCCGCCGGTCTGTTTTTTGTACTTGTATTCCACATCTGATTTCTTGCGGATGGTTTCACGGAAGGCAACCTTGGGCTGGCTCAGTTCAATCTCCACCTTATATTCATTAAGCAGCCTGCTTACCACAATGTCCAGATGCTGGTCACCCATGCCATACAGCAGTGACTGATGGTTTTCCGAATCATTAACCACTCTCAGGGTTAAATCTTCATGAGTCATCTTTGTAAGGGACTGTGAAATCTTATCAATATCCCCTTTGTTCTTGGCTTTATATCTCTTGGAAGTATAAGGAACAGAAATTTCCGTCTTGCCGTATTCAATGGGTGTGCTCTTGGTAGACAGGGTATTTCCTGTTCTCGCGCCGGTAAGCTTGGCCAGAGCACCGATATCTCCGGCATGAAGCTCACTCACCTCAATCGGCTTGCTTCCCTGCATCACATAAAGCTTTCCGATTTTTTCTTCAATATCCTTATCATAATTAAGCATCTGATCGTCTGTTTTCAGGACACCGGAACAAACTTTAATCAGAGAATACTTGCCGATAAAAGGATCCACAATAGTCTTGAAGATAAAAGCACTCTTCGCCTTTGCAAAATCAAAATTCGCCTGGAAAATTTCCTTTGTTTTCATATTGATACCGGCATATTCCCGTCCCTCCGGGCTGGGGAGATATTTAACTATATCGTCAAGCAGGGTATAAATACCCTGTCCCAGAATATTGGATCCCATGGACATGGGAACAATGGTTCCGTCATCAATATTGGTACGCAGGGCTGCTCTGATCTCCGCTTCGGAGAAGGATTCGCCGCTGAAATATCTTTCCATGAACTCTTCACTTGTTTCAGCAACTGCTTCCATCAAGGTGTCACGGCAAATCTGAAGGTTCGGTTTGTTATATTCGGGGATCTCACATTCCACGACTTCTTTGCCCTGCCATCTGTAGCCGGTCTCGGAAATAACATTGACATAGCCCACAAACTTCTCATTTTCACGGATGGGCAGATGGAAGGGAGCGATTTTCTTGCCGTAAAGGCTGGTCATGTCTTCCACTATCTGACGATAGGAAGCATTATCAATATCCATATCGGTTACGAATACCATGCGGGGAAGCTTATATCTGTCACACAGCTCCCAGGCTTTCTGGGTGCCGACTTCCACACCGGCCTTACCGGAAATAACAATGATGGCGGCATCCGCAGCGCTGACCGCTTCTTCCACTTCACCTACAAAGTCAAAAAAACCGGGAGTATCCAATATATTGATCTTCACACCTTCCCATTCAATCGGGACAACAGATGTGCTGATTGAAAATTTTCTCTTCTGCTCTTCCTTACCAAAATCGCTGACTGTATTTCCGTCAGTTACCTTACCCATCCTGGATGTAATTCCGGACAAATACGCCATTGCTTCTACTAAACTAGTCTTGCCTGATCCGCCATGTCCCAGAAGAACAACGTTACGAATCTTGTCTGTTGTGTAAATGTTCATACTGAATTCCTCCGTATTATGCGATTTCCGGGTTTTCTGTAAAAGTCCCCAATCCACTCAAAATCTCTTCCAGAACCCCATGGGTATATTTTACTAAATGTCGAAAATTTTTACAAGCAATTTTCAACATTTTATACAAGTTATTTTTTATCATCTTTTTCCAGCGGCTGCATCCAAGTCAGACAAACCTCTGAAAGCCCCGGAAATCAAGGAATTTTAGCCAAATCAAAGAGGAAAGGTCCGTCTGCTTCGTTCTGATTGACTTTCGCGCTTTAAAGTGCTATATTAATATCTGCATCAGGAATACGTAAAAGGAAAGGAACGAACCCATGATTATTGTAATGAAACCGCAGGCCGCTGAATCCAGCATCACGGCGATAAAGGAATATATTGAAAGCAGCGGGCTGAATGCTCATCTTTCCCAGGGTACCGAGGTTACCATCATCGGTGTCGTAGGGGACAAAAGCCGCCTGTCTACCGAAAATCTGATAAGCTTCAAGGATGTTGACCGCATTGTTCCCGTGACGGAAACCTACAAACTTGCAAACCGCAAGTTCCATCCCGATCCCACTACGGTCAAGGCAGGCCCTGCCTCCATCGGCCCTGACAATATGACCATTATGGCAGGCCCCTGCGCTGTGGAAACTGAGGATCAGCTGATGCTTATCGCGAAGGCAGTCAAGGCATCGGGAGCCACGATACTGCGCGGCGGAGCCTACAAGCCCAGAACCTCACCCTACTCTTTCCAGGGGCTGGAGGAAGAAGGGCTCCGTTATATGCAGGAGGCCGGAAAGGAAACCGGTCTGGCCACCATCTGCGAGGTAGTGAGCCGGGAAGCCATTGAAGCCGCCGTAAAATATGTGGATATGATACAGATCGGCGCACGGAACATGCAGAATTTCATTCTTCTTAAGGAAGCGGGACGTTCCGGCCTTCCCGTACTGCTGAAAAGAGGGCTCAGCGCAACGATCGAGGAATGGCTGAACGCGGCCGAGTACATCATTGCCGAAGGCAATCCCAATGTGGTATTATGTGAACGAGGGATACGTACCTTTGAAACCTCCACCCGCAATACCCTGGATTTAAGTGCCGTTCCGGTATTAAAGGAAAGAACCCATCTTCCTGTCATAGTGGATCCATCCCATGCCACCGGCGTTTACAAATATGTGGCCCCTCTGGCCAAGGCCGCCGTGGCCTGCGGCGCAGACGGACTGATGATAGAGGTACATAATGACCCGGCCCATGCCCTTTCCGACGGCCCGCAGTCTCTCACCTTTGAAAAATTCGAAAAGCTGACCGGGGAGCTTGCCCCTTATATCAGTCTCGCCGGCCGCAGTTTCAAATAAAAGGAGCAACCTATGGAACAACTTACTTTTTCCTTTTTCGGGCTTGGGCTGATCGGCGGTTCCATTGCCAGAGCCATCAGGGCTTCCCATCCGGACTGTTTTATCCGCGCCTGTGATACGGACAGCTCAACACTCAGGCTCGCTTTAGAGGAAGGCGTCATTGATGAAGCGTCGGAACGTATCGATGAAGAAAACGGAATGACCTTTACGGATTGTGACTTTCTATTCTTATGTGCCCCGGTCTCCCAGAATGACAGTAATCTGCGTCTGATACGTAAATTTCTGTTATCTGAAGGGCGCGCTCATTCCAACTGCATCCTCACAGATGTGGGCAGTGTAAAGAGCACCATCCATGCCAGTATAGAAGAACTGGGGCTGACGTCCTGTTTTATCGGCGGACATCCCATGGCAGGGAGCGAACGGATCGGTTTTCAGAATTCCAAGGCATCTTTACTGGAAAACGCCTATTATATCCTTACCCCCACTCCGGATGTTTCCGAGGAACAGGTGGAACGGTATGCCGCGCTGGTAAAGGCGATGGGGGCAATTCCTCTGATCCTGGATTACCGGCAGCATGATTATGTGACCGCCGCCATAAGCCATCTGCCCCATGTCATTGCCTCCTCCCTTGTGAATCTGGTAAAGGCCAGCGATAATGAGGACGGCATCATGAAGCTGGTGGCTGCAGGAGGATTTAAGGATATTACCCGGATCGCCTCTTCTTCCACCGTCATGTGGCAGCAGATCTGCCTGACGAATAAAGAGAACATTTCACAGCTTCTGGAACGCTATATCAGTTCTCTCGAAAAGGTTAAGGATGAAATCGACAGAAGTGATGCGGCGCAGCTGTACCATTTTTTTGATACCGCAAGAAGCTATCGGGATTCCTTCATTGATGCTTCCAGCGGCCCTATCAAGAGGGTTTACACCATCAATGTGGAAATTCCGGATGAAGCCGGCTCCCTGGCTTCCGTGGCCACTTTGCTGGCGCTGAATCATATCAGCATTAAAAACATCGGAATTGTCCATAACAGGGAATCGGAAGACGGTGTTCTGCGCATCGAATTTTATGAGGAAGCCTCGATTGAAAAAGCGGAAAAGCTGCTGGGCAGCAGAGGCTATATGGTTTTCCTGAAAAAATAATACTGCCTTTCATAAAAAATGCCGGCTATTGAATGAGCCGGCGCTTTTTATTATATATGGGTGATAATAAACTCTCCTTCTCCTTCAAGAAGGAATTTCTGTCCTCCGGCAGGAATAAAAATGCTGTCCCCGGCCTTTATATTCATTCTTTCCGTTCCTTCCTGGTTTTTCAGCACGGCATTTCCCCCTACACACAATAAGGAATAGAAGGAATTCCCGTCTTCCTCCAGGGAATAGGTGCCATGAAGCGTACAGCTGACACATTCAAAATATTTACACCTGCTCAGGATGCGAAGGAGCACATCCTCCGTTTCTATCGTCTCGCTGTCAAACCGCTGTACTTCGTAACGGCTGTAATCCATGACCGCCAGAGCTTTCTCCATATGAAGCTCCCGGTAATTTCCATACTTATCCTTACGGTTATAATCATATAACCGGTACGTACAGTTGGAGCTTTGCTGGATTTCACAGATCAGACTGCCTTTCCCGATCGCATGAACCGTGCCGGCCGGAATGAAAAAGGCATCCCCCTTCTTAATGGGGATACGGTTGAGCAGGGAAAGAATGGTATTTTCTTCCACCGCCTTCTCTACCTCTTCCCTGGTCACATCCTGCTTAAAGCCGCAGTATATACAGGAATCCGGATCACACTGCAGAATATACCACATCTCATTTTTTCCGTACTCATTCTCCCTTTCCAGGGCGTACGAATCATCCGGATGCACCTGGACGGACAGATTTTCTTTTGCATCAATTAGCTTGACCAGAAGCGGAAAACGCTCCAGCGGCTGACATTTCCAGCCCCATTTCTCTTTTCCGATCCGATCCAGATATTCGGAGAAAAGAAGTCCCTTGTGCCGCCCGGAAGCCACGATGCTCTGTCCTTCCTTATGCGCAGACAGCTCCCAGCTCTCGGCAATGATTTCATAATCACATTTTTTGCCATATATATCACGAAGCCTGGTGCCGCCCCAGAGATAGTCCTTAAAAGCAGGCAGCAGACGGACAAAAGGCTCGACCTGATAACCAAGCTCCGCTTCCGATAAGTCCCGGCTGCGTATGGAAATCAAATCCCTTTCCTCTACCATCGTACCTGTGGAAATCTCCATAAAAACAAGAGGCTCATTCCCGATATTGGAAATCTGGTGGGCGGTATTTTCAGGCACCTCAATGCTGTCATTTGCCCCATACTCCCTTTCGCTGCCTTTCAGGATTATTCTGGCTCTGCCGCATACAATAATCCAGTGCTCGGTACGATGGGCATGCTGATGGGCATAAATAGTCTTTCCCTCCGTAACCACCACCTTACGGACAACATATCTGGGATTTACATTCAGGAGCTCATAAGTCCCCCAGGGCTTATAAATAATCCTTCCCTGATCAAAGTAATGCTGTTCCTCCGGATTTTCCTTCATAATACCCTTAAGCTTCTCAGACTCCCCCGTACTGCCTACATAAACGGCATCCTCCGTATTGATTATCGTGATATTCTCCAGATTATTGGCCACCACAAGCTGACGGTCACTCTGATTCAGCACAGTGGTATTGGTGCTTTCATATACGATCTGATTCCGGTCATCCCTCTGAATCCCTGTCATGGACAGATCCTCCAGACTACCGATATCCTGCCACCGGAAGGAACTGTGAATTACCTTTCCCCTGCCTGTCTTTTCAAACACACTTTTTTCTATGGGAACTGCCTGGATCCCCTCAAGGACCTCCGAAGGATAATACGTGTGCCTGCCTTTTACCTTACGCATATAAAAAGCGGCTTCACAGGAATTATAAAGCCATGGATAAAATTTCCTGATTTCCTGTACGAGAGTCCCTACCCGGAATAGAAACATTCCGCTGTTGATCAGATAATCCCCCGCCTCAAAATAAGAAGCTGCCGTGGCCGCGTCCGGCTTCTCTATAAAAGAAAGTACCTCCTCATCATGGCACCGGATATACCCGAACCGGGTTTCGGGTTTGCGGATATCCATCCCGAAGGTGACAAGCCAGCCGTCCCTTGCCAGCTCTGACGCCCGCGTGACATCATCTTTGTAGGTAGGCCCTTCAATCAGATGATCGCTCGCAACAACAAACATCAGCTCAGACAAAGGGAACTGCAGACAGGAAAGCACGATGGCCGCCGTAGTTTTTCTCCCGATCTCCTCCAGCACGAGCCTGTAGGTAATACCCTGGAAGGCCTTCATCTGGTTTTCCACGATAAACTGATATTCTTTATTAGTAACTATGATAAACTCATCGCAATAGGGAATATTCCTGGCAATCGTCTCCTGAAAAATGGAATGATCCTTTTGGATGCTGATAAACTGCTTCGGATAATTTTTCCTGGACAATGGCCAAAGCCTGTCGCCTCTTCCTCCTGCCAGTACAAGACATTTCATATGCACCTTGCTCCTGTATCTTCTTTATAAAAATATGCGTTAAAATCCCTGTGAAATAGTTTGTCCGCATATTTAATACTATAGCCGAAACCTGAGGATTTCACAAGAAAAAAGAACGGTGCATGCCGTTCTTTTTTACGCGTGCCCAACGGGCACTCATTCCATCTTCAGTTGTCTTTTCCTATCCGTTTTTCTTTGTGGCTCCCAGCTTACGGGACTTGTCAGCGCCAAGGTAGTCTTTTTCTTTTGAACGTCCCAACAGATAATCCGCTGATACATTATAGTAGTCACAAAGCAACGGGATAAACCTGACCGGCATCGCATTCTGCCCTCGTTCATATCTGGAATAGACTCTCTGGTCAATATTCAGGTATTCGGCCACCTCCCTCTGCTTTACATCGTTGTCCTCTCTTAAGCCACGCATAATAACTACATAATCCATCATCATTTGCACCTTACTTCCAAAATTTACCAAACTTCGTTTTTTTCAGTTTAGCATATTCCATAAGCAAGAATTGCTTTTTCCACTGAACTGTAGTAGTATTTTAGCGTACTTTTTCCATGATGACTATAAACGATAGGATTGGATATATTGAATAGCAAAAGATGTGCCATATATGGCACATCCGACAATACCCACCGGGTCAATCCGTTAATCTGCACAAAAAAAATGAATATCCATTACTGTATAAACCTTAATCCAAATAGGCAAGGGTTAAAATACCTTTTCTCTTATTCCCCGAAAAATCGGTATATTCCTAAATAACCAGATAATTCTACGATTAAATCATTTTTTCTTATCTTTTCTCATTCGCTCCGATTACAGACCTCCGGCCCGAAATTAGTACTATTATATCGATAACTTAAAGGAATGAAAGCTTCCCTTTTTTCCGCAAAAAAATGCCCGGTTTCCGATGTTCAGGAATCCGGGCATTTTGAAACCACACAAGTCGATTTTAGAAAATAATTTTAGTACTGGTCCAGAACTATCAGGTTCTGGGAGATGTTGTTGCCGGAACATCTTCCATAGGAGCTCCTTTGGCTACAACAAAAGTTACATTTACAGCTCCGCCGAATGCAGGAAGTGCAACAGCAACCGCACCGTTCTTAATAACAACGGGTACGGCAACCCATGTACCATCTGCTCTCTGGTATAATGCCTGAAGAGTTTCCCCTTCACCCAGAGCAGCTGTTCCGAGAATATCTGACAGCGCAAACGCTGCAGATACAGAACCATTCTGTGCAACAGCTTCGCCGGCAGCGGTCTGCAGGCCAATTACCATGTTGTTAACAACATTCAAATTGCCATTGCTGTCTGTCAGAGACAGTCCGCTTCTTCCGGTAAAGTTAACTACCTGCATTTTGCTGGAAGCCAGTGCTGCTGCTAAAGATGCTGCAGAAGCCTGTGCCTGTTCAGCGGAAGCAGGTGCGATAACCATTGCTACAGCAGACGGATCCACAACCTGACCGCTAGCGGTCTTGAATGTGGTTCCGGGAAGGACTGCAGACTTATCGCCGGAAACGCTTACAGCCTGTGTGGTAACAGTATTATTGGTACCAACAGAAGGGCTTACAACGACCTGTGCTACAGGTTCCTTCACGATGGACGGACTGGGAGCCGCCATCGCAGTCATGCCCATAGAGCATGCGAGAATTGCTGAAAGAACAATTGCCATTTTCTTTTTCATGTCAATCATCCCCCTTTCTTATAGTGTGTGTGGCTTCTTTATATCAACGGCCGGTTGCCCGACCGCTAATACCATATTCAGGCTGTCAAAAACAGCGTTATGGCGTTACTTCATCATAAAAAACCTGAAGTATCAATTCGTACAGAGCCGTGTCATCCTGGTAAAATTCCTCAAAAATTTCTCCCATCTCCACGTGCCCTTCCATCGTATATATGTCATTCTGGTCAAAACTATAGGATAAAGCCTGTCCTGCCAGATAAACTGCTTCGTCTGCGGATATATCCGTTACCATATAAGGAGAAACCTGTGTGTACAGCTTCAGCGGCAGAGTCATATCCTGCTTCATCGCTGTCTTTGCCTGCCCGATAAATCCCTGCAGATATTCTTTCTGACGGGACAGACGGGCTTCCGCACTCTGCGCCTCCCTGGTATCACGGTATTTTATGTATACATAGGCTTCTTCCCCCTCCAAATGGACACGGTCTCCCGGTTTCCATTCGGAACCATACCACCTGCCGCCAATTTTCATACCGCCCTTGGCCACAGATTCCGGTATTGTGACTTCCACCCCGCCTACCGCATCATTGATTGTGCTTATGATGCTCATATTCAGCGCGCAATAGCCATGAATGGGCAGGCCATAGAATAAATTGGAAACAGCCTCCACCGTATTCTCACAGCTTTCTTCCAGCCCTTCCCCATAAGCGTGGGCAAGCGCTATCTGCGCGACCTCTTTCCCCGCATAAAGCCCGTTGGGGTCATAGGTTTTAATTTCTGTCATCGTATCCCGGTTAATACCGATTACGCTTATTTTTTTATCCTCCGGATCCAATACGGCCAGGAACAGGGCATCAGCCTGACCGCCTCTGTATAAATCAGAAGAGGCCTTCACCTCTCCGGTTTTATCAATTCCCATACATAAAAAGGTCAGAATATCCTTTTTATAGGCATATGTCTTCCCATTATAGCGAAGCGTACCCGCTTCCAATGCTTTTCCTGCATCATTCTCCGATACGGAAAAATCCTGCATCTGTTCCGGGACAGCCTCCTGTTTTTGAGCGAAGGCGCTCCGGCCATGGCTGTCCATCCAAAAATACCCGATTACCAGCAAAAGAAGAAATAAAAGTATCACCGACAGCAGAACCGCTGAAAATATCCCAAGTTTTTGAGCCGCAGACCGCCTTTTCTTCTTCCTTCTCCTCTTTCTCTTCTGTTCCATCCCATCCGCCTTTCAGGGCCTATTCTGACACAAGCACAGCCTGTACCAGATAACGCTTATCATCTTCTCCTGTCACCCCTGTGGATAAGGTAATGATCTTATCCTCCGCCGTTACTTCCACGGAATCATCTATAAAAGCATCCATCGCCCGGATTGCAAAAATATCCTCCAGATATGTGGAATAAATCGTTTTATCCCAGAAATCATAGGTTGCAATCAAATGACGGTCATCGTAGGTGTATGCCGCAAATATCTGATAAATAAACACCTTGTCTTCCGTACTGATCTTTACTTCCCTGTGGGAATCAAAAAAATCCCTGTCCTTATATTGATGAAGCCTGCCGAACCGCTCTTCCCTGTTGCGTCCGTAAATTACGGTATTGGGATCTCCAAAATCCTTATTGTTGTAATATTCCGTATAAATGCAGCCATTCTCATCCTCATCCCCATATATGTTATGGCTCAGATAAAAGTACTCGTCCTCTGCAGGCTGCAGGATGGGAAAGCTGATATCCGTACCGGTAATTTCCAGCCATGCATAGGCTTCTGCGTTTATCGCCTGAAGCGCCTGAATATCCGCCGTGCCGTCTTCCTTAAGGAATTCTGCTGCTGATGGTTCCGTCTGTTCTTCTGCCTGTACATCAGACTGTGTCTCCCCCTGCTCTTCCCCTTTGCTGCCGCAGCCAATCAGAAGAATGGCGAACATAAGCAAAATATAAAGTGAGGAACTGTGAAGCAGGGATTTATGTTTTTTTTGTTTCATTTTCTTTTCCTTCTGTTGATTTTCATAGTTTGGCATAACCTGTCCGGAACATGCCGGCCCCGGGAAGCATACAGAGCACATAAAGATAACACTTTTGATGCGAAACGCTTTACGCCGGCTGCTGCAGAATCCCTCCGGCCCATAACCGGAAACGGAACCTGCCTGTATATGGAAACAGGCTGCCTCCCCTCTTAATAATTCTTGTATGGCTTCCCTTATTAACGCCAGAGGCGGTAACAGCTACTGTTGTACTTCTTCATAGAAAATATCTATAACCATCTGATGAAGGGCATCTTCATCCGGATAAAATTCCTCATACACATCACCCATCTTCGTCTCTCCCTCCAGCAGATAGATCTCTCCGCTGAATTCATAAGACGCCGCGGTTGTAGCCAGATAAGTAACCTCATCCGCCTTTATATCCGTAGTCATATAAGGACTTAATTTCTGAAAAAGTGTGAGCGGCAGCGTAACATCTTTCCTGAAAGCTGCTCTGGCCTGCTCGATAAAGCCCTGAAGATACTGCGCCTGCCGTTCCAGCCTGTGCCTGTTGCTTTCAAATACATCGGTGTCCCGGTACTTCACATACCAAAAAGCTGTCTCTCCCTCCAGCCTCACGTTCTCTCCCGCGCCAAGGGCAGGATCCGCCGCCGTCAAATCCTCGATGCATTCCACCTCAACGCCGCCTATGGTGTCATTGATCGTGGGGATTCCATCCATATTGACCGCCAAATAGCCATGAATGGGAAGCTGATACATAAGCGCGGAAACCGCTTTCTCCATCAGTTTGGCACTTTTATCTTTTCCGTCTCCATAAGCATGCTGCAGGGCAATCTGGGCCTTTACCGTGCCCGAATAGGCGCCTGACTGGCCATAGACCTCCACATCCGCCATCGTATCCCTGTTAATCGCTATCAAATCCACCTTTTTATCATGAGGATTCATAACAACAAGAAAAATGGCATCTGCCTGTCCTTTTTGCCCCCCGTTCTCCACGGTTTCCAGCCTGTCCTTTTTATCAATTCCCATAATCAGGAAGGTCATGATATCATCGTTGTACTCATAGATCTTATCCTTGTACCCGATCCACCCCTCCTGCCATTGCTCCACCTTATCCATTACGTTTATATCTGTGGAAATCGCAGGCTCCTGACCGCCGCCTTTACTCATAATGCTGCTTTTTCCCATGGCCCGGACTACCATAAAACCAGTCGTACAGACCACACAAAAGACACACAATACAGTTATAACTGCCATCAAACGCGCCCTGCGCCTCATTTGTTTTCTTTTTTCTGCTTTTTCCGGATTTAATATCGCTTCCTTTTCCAAATCCGCCTTGCTTAATTTTTCCATCCTGTATTTCCTGCTTTCTTTTATCCTGTTTTGTTAATGATAGTTCCTTATTACTTTATCGGCTTTTTTAAAAGTAAATTAATATACGTTTAAAACAGGAGTTTTGGGCATAAAAAAATCACCTGGCACCGCTTTCCGAAAAAACAGCCAGAAATGTTTTAATTAAAATTTTAAGATCAAGGCTGACAGACCAGTTATCAATATACTCCACATCCAGCCTGACAATTTCCTCAAAATCCGTAATATCGCTTCTGCCGCTCACCTGCCACATACCGGTAAGACCCGGACGGAAGCTAAGCCTCTTTTTGTGATAAGACTTGTAATGCTCGAATTCATCTAATGTGGGCGGCCTGGTACCAACCAGACTCATATCCCCCTTCAGTATATTTATAAACTGGGGGAACTCGTCCAAACTCGTTTTACGCAAGAATTTCCCCACCCTGGTGATGCGGGGATCATCTTCCATTTTAAACATCAGCCCATCCATTTCATTCTGGGCCATCAGCTCTTTTTTCCGTTCTTCCGCATCTATATACATGGAACGGAACTTATACATCTTGAATATGCGGCCGTTCCGCCCTACACGCTTCTGCGCAAAGAACACAGGGCCGGGAGAATCCAGCTTAATGACAGGCGCCAGGAATATGGTAAGAATGAAAAGAATCAGACTACCGACAACAGCACCTGCTATATCGATAAGGCGCTTCAGCATCAGCTGGCCGAAGGGCGCCACTTTATTTGCATAAGTAATGGTATGGAACTGTCCAAACTGAGACAAAATACGCTGAGGAGCTTCCGTGAGTTCCAGGACAGGAACCTCCAAATGGATAGTCAGGCCCATAGCAGCCAGATTTTCCAAATCATCTTTTCTGTCTTCCTGTGTCTGCCTGTCCGTACAGAAAATCACTTCATCCAGAGGCGCTGAGAGGCAATACTCAATCAGATCCTTTCCCGAAGCCACTACCGGGATTCCTCCCACCTCTTTTTCATCGCCGTCCAACAGGATGATGCCTTTTATCTGATAGCTGTAATCCTTAATGTTCTTCATCTCGGTTACCAGAGCAGGCGCTTCCTTTGCAGTGGCCACAAGAAGCAGCTGACGGGCATTTCCTGCAACCCGGTAAAATACCGGAAGGTACTTTTTATACAGCTGATGGACAAGGAACATCAGTAAAACATCTATGAATACAAAATAAAGGAGCACTTTTCTGGAATATTCGTCGATTACCCTTGTAAAGTATAAAGCAAAGGTAGCGCCGGCCAGAGTCACCAGATTCATCTTGATGATTTCCAGCAGTTCCTGAAAGGGTCCCCGGAGCAGCATTTGCTTGTACCAGTTCTTAAACAGGTTGATTACAAGAAACACCACCAAAAAAATAGCAATCAGAACTTTCATATCAGTAGGATTATTCAATCCCTTGAAAAACTTCTGATGCCTGAGGTAGTTAGCAATACCGAGACTGAGAATAAGGACAAGGCAGTCTAACGATATGATTATTAAATTTTGCAGATTAGACTTCTTCTGGTACATATTCCTCCGGTAAAGCAGAAAGCAATTACGCTTCTGCTCCTGCGTTTTTCTTGATTCTGTCTTTATGATGTGCAGTCAGGTACAGTATCATACCGATACACAGATATCCCAGCATGCCGAAGAAGAAACCTTCCAGGCATTGGGGGAAGGAATAGTGTCTTCCTTCTATAAAGAGCTTCATAAATTCTGTAAAAAAGGCTATGATGAACAGCATGGATGCTGTGGATAGTATGCGAATCTTTGTTGTAATTTTGCGGAAGGTGAGGATGATTGCCCAGCTTCCGGTGAATCCTAATGCGAAGAAAAGGATGGCCCTGCCGGCTTGGCGCAGATAGTAGGTGATGGTTAGTATCTGTTCCTGGGTAGGGGTGTTTTTCAGGGTGCCTGTTACCTGGGTTACCAAGGGCTTTTCAAGAGCTTTGGTGGCTGGGCCGCTTTGGAAGGACAGGTATAGGGTTATTAGTAGTATTAGGGTAAATATGATCCATAGGGTGTTGCGGAACCATAAGTTTTTTTTAATAGGGGGCATTTGGTGTTCCTTATTTTATGTAATGGGAGTATGTAATAGTCTGTTTTTATTTTCTCTTAAGTATAGTATGGGGAAATCTATTGTGTCAATAGTTTTGGTGCATGTTCGTTGGATGGAAAACTTGATATATAATCAGTGGGGTGTTACTTGTTACGTTATTTGGATTTTTAAAACTGGTATTTTATATACGTTTATTGCTCCATTTTGGATACTATAGCATAAATGGCTGTAAATTTCTAGTGGTAATTAATATAATTGAGAGAAATTGTTAAAATTATTTTAATTTTCTTCTTAAACTTAAACCTCTTCGAATTTTATTATCTCTATTTTGAAATATAAGTCATCGCGTTGAAATTTTAGAACACTCATAGCGTTATAATATCTACCTTTGAAAATTTTATTTATTCGATTATTTTCCGCATTTATTTCTGTACAGTATTGTATCTAAATCAACCACAGCATCATACGCTTTTTGACAAGTTCCCGGTGAAACTTCTCAAAATCAGTTGGCATATGATTAGCATCCTTTTGAGTGCACACTAGATATAGGTGCTATTCCAAATCTGATTTGTCTGCCCTCGCCAATTGACCACTAAATCTGTAACATTTTCGCAATGTTTAGAACTCCCGAAACAGTCTTGCACGAACTATGGACACTAACTACTACATCAGCGTTTTAATAACAAAGACTGTTAAGATTCAATATATCTCGATAATTCAAATTAAGATAATTTATAGACAGCAATAGACAGCATATGTGATAGTTCACATAAGTTGTGTACCAATACTATTTTAGAACCTTTGAGGCAAACTGCTCAGCAATCCGACATAAGATTCACTATAGTTCCGTCAAGATTTTTCTCAAACTTCATTCAGGCACTCTGAGAGAGTGGTATTTACACCAACTTCGTTAGGACTTGGTATAATAGATAATTTTCTAGGGCTATCTATCATTTTCCAACAATACTTCTTTTATTTCTCACTCATTTCAGTAATTCTTACTATTATCAAGAATTGCTATGATTACTTAGCCCCTATTAATAAATTTAAGATATGTGGTATTGCGTTGATAATTCTGGTATTCTTTAGTGCCATTATTTCCTAACCGCCTTAATAGTTCTTACATAATAGATTAATGTGATTATTGCCAATCAAATGAATTTGGGCACCTAGTGAAGCGGTAGCACAGGAAGCAATTCATAATTAATATCGCGTGAGCGCTCTTTTATATATTTAGCCGGAACTCCTCCTACAACTGTAAATGGATCTACATCCTTAGTAACAACAGCACCTGCCGCGACTACAGCGCCTTCACCTATTCTTACACCAGGAAGTATTAAAGATCTAGTTCCAATCCAAACTCGATTTCCTATATAAATAGGTTTGTAAATATCAATAAAATTCAGATCATTTAATTCGTGGGATCCGGTGATAAATTGAGTAAAACTAGAAATATTCACATTATCGCCAATTACTATTTCGCCGCGACCATCAAGTACGCAATTACCTCCTATAGAACAATTTTTTCCAATGGTTATCCTTGCAGCCCATTCAAATGAACAGCATCTAAAGAAATAAGAATTCCTACCAATTTTTCCTCCAAAAAGCCTAAAGACGGTTTTTCTAATACGCCTAGAGGGAAGATGAAATAGGAACCAATTTCCAAATAGCTGTAAACTTGAATGGTAAAGTATCTTTCCAGTTTTTGTATTAAATTTCTTCATTCTCATCCTCACAACAAATCATAGTTATACGATGCATCTTGTTTAATATTCTCTACTTTTTTTCTGAGTTCTTCCTTTACATATCCGTTTGATACCAGCTGTATGAATAAATCCCATAAATTTTGTTGCGATATTTCATTTATATTGAGAACATAATTATCCATCCCAATTAATCGCATAATCCCATCTGTCTTATAGTCATATGATACCGCCAAACAGGGAACCGCTTCAGCTAGAGAAAAGATATTTGAGTGCATTCTTGTACCCACGAAATAATCCATCTTTGAATATATATATTTTAATTGTCCAGGAGAATAGTCACCTTCTAATAATTCGCAATAATCTTTATGTTTTACCTGTTTCATTACATTTCTCGACATAATTAAATCATTGTCTGATCCAGGACCAATACATTGAGGCATTATATATATCTTGGCTCCATATTCTTCAATAACTTTATCTATAAATCCTGAAAAGGCGTTTATATATTTTTCATTCATAGACTTTATATCGTATCCTGGATATACCCATTTTCTAACCGTTATCCCTATTTTCATTTGACCATCAGGAAATATTTTGTCAACAGGATGTGATTTCAACAAAAATGCAGTATCTGTCGTTAGCTTAATATTTGCTTTTGGGAATGCATTTAGTGAATATTTATATGAAATTTCTTCTCTAGCTAATACAACCTTTGCTTTTTCCATTATCGGTTTCACTATTTCTTGAGTTATATTTGAAAAAGGGCCAATTGTCTGAGCAAAAATCACATAATTTTTTCTAGCTTCTTTTGCGCATAATAATTGTAAATAATGATAGGACATACCATTGACGAATTGTTTTAATGAGCGTGCCTGCATGTAACCTCCACCACAACTCACAATTAAATCGGCATTTGCTATTTCTTTTTCAGTTTTCGTATTAAAAGCTTTAGTTTTATATTTTATACTTTTTATTATAATTTGACAAAAATTACTTATTGTCGTCAAGTATTTATTTTTTTCCTCCTTATATATTAAAATTGGTGGAAGAACTTCGACATCTGGATCGTACTTTCCATTATCTATTTCAGGATATAAACTAACTATCTTTATTTTTGCGTCTGGAAATTTTTTCTTCAAATTTTCAATTATTGATACTACTATTCCAGCATCTCCTTTATTCTGGTAACAATAAACATTTGTAATAATTATTTTCATCTAAAAACACCAACCTTCTTTAATGTACTCAGTATATTCTTATTAAAGAACACTAGTAATAGAATAATAGCAATTACAAAGGTCATTCCTAAAATCACATTTCCATATTCCCTCGTGGTGAATATACCTAACAATACAAGTACTATTTGCAAACTTATATTAAGTAACTTATTTGTTTTTAGTTCAACTATTTTTCTAATAACTTGATTTCTTATAATATATACGATGAAATTACTAACTGCTGTAGCTAATGCAGCACCAATTACTCCAAAATTTTTTATAAGGCATATATTTAATATTAAGTTTACAATTGCCCCTGCTCCCGTAGTATAGAATATGATATTTGTTTTTTTATTAGCCGTAAACATAGAACCCCAATATGTATTCAACGCACTATAGTAAAATGCGATGACAAGAGTTGGTACATACTTCCAAGCAACATAAAAATCATTTGAAAAGAAAATTGAAGCAATTGGTTTTACAAATAATATTAATATAAATGCCATCGATAAAACTATGAAATTGTAGAAGTTATATACGTTTAAAAAAAAGCCCTCTGCATCATTATTCTTATACTCACTAAACACAGAAATACTCCATGCTTGGCTAAATACTGAAATTACAAGGTTTAAAGCAGATGAAATTTTACCCGCAACTGAATATAAACCGACTGCGCTTAAATCTATGAGCATTGTCAAACAAAATTTATCTAAACTTGAATTTATCCACCAGAAAATCGTATTAGGGATCATAGGAATTGAATAAATTAAAATTTCTTTAGCTATTTTTTTATCAATTTTTGAAAAGCCTAAATAATTAATGTAATTACCAAATACAAAATACAAAAATGCTGAAATTGCATTTCCTAAAATCAATGAGCAAAAGAAACCATCTATTCCTGTTCCAAATTTGACAAGCAAAACAATATTAAGTCCAGCAATCAATAGACTTGACAAAACTGAATTTAGTACAATTAATTTAATTTTACCTATTGTTCTAGCAAAAGTTGCGTAATAAGAATTCAAAGAAACAACAAAATAGTATACAAAAAAATAGTTTCTATACTGAAACAATATCTCGTCGTACTTAATAAACTCAATAATCACCCATGCTCCAATAAAGCCAGGTACAATCAATAGATTACATATTGAAAAAACTTTTTTCTTATCATAATCCTTATCTAGTGCAAATCGTAATAATCCATCGGTCAGGGCTAATGAAAAAATTGGCCAAAGCAAAGATTGAACAACTATTGCCATATCTATAGTAGCATATTCTGTAGTGGTTAAATATTTAGTATAAATTGGTAGTAAGAAAAAGGATATTAGTTTTGTAGCGATGCTAGAGATAACAAATAATCCAACATTTTTTACAAGTTGCAAATATTTCTTCACCGCTTTATTATCTCCTTATATAAATTAATATGATTTTCTAGCATCTTCTCTTTAGTAAACTTTTCATTTACTAATTTAAATCCTGCAGCACCATGTGTTTCCAATAAAGTTCGATCAAAATAGTAGCATTTTATCTTTACACTCAATTCTTCTGCGCTGCCAGATTCGAACAGATAACCGTTTTCATTATTTATCACTGCCTCTGGAATACCATTTACATTGCTTGCGATTACTGGTACTTTGCAAGCCATTGCTTCTAATATTATCATAGGAAAACACTCATACAAAGAAGGCAATATAAGAACATCTATCTCCCTAAAAATTTGTCTAACATCTTTCTGAAATCCTCTGAAATCAATGCTTTCCTTCAAATCATAAGATTTGATATAGTTTTGAATAAAATCTGTCATTTCTCCATCTCCACATATTATGAGATGAATATCAAGTTTGTCTTGTTTTAATAATTTTCTTGTTGCTTCTAAAAGTAACGGAATGTTTTTTTGTTCAGTCAAACGTGAAATAAATCCCAGTCTAAGACATTTTGAATTTTTTTTTTCTAGCGCTACATCTTTAAAGAATTCTATATCAATTCCATTGTAAATAACTCTAATTGGAATTCTACGAACCCCTCTATTAATTAAATTTTTTTTTGCATTATTGGCTACGCATACAATCATATTGGTAGTTAATAAACTATTATTTATTAGATTCTCAATAACAACCCTTAATTTCTTTTTTAGCGGATTCATATTAACATCGTTAATATTTAAATGCATTGTCCAAACTATTTTACATTTTCGCATGCCAATACATGCCAATCGTACAAAAAAACCAGCCGAATATCCATGAATATGAATTATGTCAATGTTAAGCGTCTCAATGATTTTTCGAAAAGATAGCATACTTCGAAAATCAAATCTTCCTCTCACTTTATGATCAATGAATTCATTATCAATTGGTCGGTTTTTCTGAAAATACTTAGCTGAGCTTTCTGCCATAATTCTTACATTAAATACATCACGAGGTAAATACTTATAAAGATAAAATGCAACTTCTTCCTCTCCTCCTAAACCAGAAAAAGAATCTATAATTAATAAATTAATCTTACTCATAAGTTCACAACCTTGACCCTTATTTTTTTCGCAATAAAACTAAATGTAATAAAATAAAACATATTTAACAATGGCTCTATTGTTGGCATAACATTCGTTCGCAAACACAATATAGAATAATAGATGATATATATACTCAAAAGGGAATGTATTGTTACATTGCTATATTTAATATATTTTCTGTAATTCACCATTATAAAGAAACTAAACAAAAACATACCCCAAAAAATCAACAAAACTCCTCCATCAAGGTAAAACATACCTAATATAGTAGTTGCCGCTCCCATTCCATCAAATTTCATTCCAAGTAAATCTGCAACATAATATCCTATTACTATTTGTTTGCCTGGCAAAAAAGAAAACACGGAGTTAAAAAACATCTCTCCATACGTATATCCATGATGAGTTGGTACTGTATTAATTAGAAGCCTTAAGTCATCAATAGCTACACGAAAGCTACTAAATCCAGACAGCATGATATTCGAAAACAACGATGCTCCTCTGTTTTGTGTAACATATGCTAAATATGCAGGATTTTCTAATGAATTACGAATAAACTTATTTGCTCCTATAAACACCAACAGAAATAGGGCTATCTCAATTATTCTTATTAATTTGATTTTATGCACTTTTACAATGATAATAAATAACATCGGTAAAATCATCTGTATTATCAGCAAACGAGAAACATCTAAAATCGCTAGCATAAATGAACACGCTATTATAATTGTATTCAACAACGTAATGCTCTTAAATTTTATTTTCTTCATTACTAGATCATAAAAAAAGTACACCGCCAAAATGGTATGAGCTCCTGAAATAACCTTTAATACTCCAAAACTTTCGGCGGCTGCTTGACGTGATGCATCAATATTTGATGCTAAAAGTGGAACACCATTTATTGTGAAAATAACCATTTTAGCTAATATACAAATACAATATATAAATACAAATATCCGCCTTGCTCCATGCTCGAGATAATCATTATCTTCTCCCAATGGAACTTTTACTGAAATCCGATTCGCAAAAAAAGCTCCAACATAAAACCCAAATAGTCCAATAAGATAATAGATCCACATTGTCTTTGGTACATCAGAATAGCCCATACTAAAATTTCCAATCCAATATATAAGGAAATATAAGATAGGAAAATATATAATGGGATTAAGATAATCATCATTTTCTATATACTGAAAGCAGGTAACAACTGAAATTATAATAATCATTGAAAATTCCCAACCATTAAAATTAAATCCTAACAGCACATAGTTTACTAAATAAAATATCGCTGGCACTATTATCATTGCTAATGCAAGTTGTCGTGAACTTATTTTAATCATACCAATCTATCCTTTATCTTTTTTGCTGGAATTCCACCTATCACAACATTGTTTCCATAGCTTCCCCTTACAACTGCACCTGCCGCAACGACGCAACCATTGCCTATTACTGCTCCATCCAGAAATATAACATTTGATCCGATCCAGCAATCATTTCCGATTGATATTCCCAAAGACGTTACTCCTTGTTCTTTGATTGGTACACATGCTTCCGAATAATTATGATTTTCTGCATGAAACTTTATTCCTCGTCCAGCAATTACATTATCTCCTATTGTTATTTTCCCAGATGCACCAAAAAAACACTCCGCATCAAAGCAACTTCCATTACCAATAAATAAACCATCACCAAGATGCTGAATAGTAGAACAACGTATAACACATCCATCACCTAACTTGCTTGAATTTCCTAGATGTACACCATCCCTTGATAGACCATCAATGATGCAATTTCTACCTATATTAACTTTGTCACCGAAAAACAAATTTTTTTTCCAAAAAAATTTTGTTCCTCTTCCACAGAAGAAATTATTTTTATTATTTATCCCTATTCCCTTAATTCGGCCGCGTAAAAGATTTATGCCCAATTGGAGTGCAAAATTAAAGATATATAAAGTAGGTATTGAAGAATTCTTATCTTCCCTATATGTAAATTTAAATAACATTTTACGAAATGGCATAATTCTCCTCATTTTATTAAACATTTATCAAATAGATTTTCCCACTTTTGGTATACCTCTTCAACAGAAATTCTCGTAATACAAAATTCTCGTTTATTCTTCAAAGGACACGCCGGAAGTGTACAAGGTTTACAATCCAATTCATGTGAAATATATTCTATTCGATTTCTACTCCATGGTATAGCAGTTTCAGAACATATGGGACCAAAAATAATCAAAACTGGAATATTATATGCAGCAGCAATGTGTCCTGCTGCACTATCATTGCAAATCATATAATCACAGATCGAAACTAATGCAATATACTCTTCAATTGAACGCTTTACTACCAGAAATTGCACTTCAGATTTTTGAAGTTCATTTACTACATCCTGAACGATTTCTTTCTCTCCTGGGCCTTCATAAACAACAAAACAATATCTTGATATATTTCCTATCCCCTGTACAATCTTTCTAACTAGCTGAGGATAATATCTGTATTGCTTGTTTCGATTACTTGCCCCTGGATGAATACCAATTATATATTTGTCAGACAAATTGTTCTCTTCAATAAATTTATTACAAAAGATTACCGAAGACTTACTTAATCTGAGTTCCGGTACTGTTAAATCTTCAAATATTTTAAATCCCGACATCTCAAGAATATCCAATTTTTCTTGAATCAAATGCTTGGTCTCGGCTTTTGGGGTAAAACTATCCGTAACTAAATATTCTCCACCCGTGTAGTTATAAGTGATTGTTCGTTCACACCTAGTATAATGCAAAAACAATGTATGCCTTAAATCCCCCTTCGGCTCGAAACCAATCTCGTATCTCTTTGCATTGATTTGGTCCAATACATGTATTATTTTAAAAATATTTTGGAATATTTGCTCAGGGCCACTAAGTATATTCTTTCCATCAAAAATAATAAACTCATCCACAAGATGTTGTGAACCTAAAATTTTCTCTCCCCAGTTTAAACAAATCATCGTGATTCTTGCATTCGGACAGTTCACCCTTATATTTTTTATAAATGGAATATCCATAATCATATCGCCCATAAGTGCAAAATCTACGATCAGAATATTCCGTACTTCATCAAGCTCTATAGTTCTCTTTATCTTAGGCTTATGGTAAAATAATGACAAAATGGTATTTATTTTATTAAGTTGTCTTGTTTTATTTACATTAAATTTATTGATCATAACAAATCCACATATTAGTAAACTGTAAAATTCTTATCCAGATAGTTCTGAACATAGTCCTTTGCACCTGCTTCTAATCTATGAAATCCCCCTCTATAACCAGCTTCATATAATTTTGACATATTGGCTTGCGTATAGTACTGATACTTCATTTTAAGATGTTCCGGCATATCGATATACACTATATTCGGCTCTAATTCCAGCGCATGGAACGTTGCTTCTGCTAATTCCCTAAAACTCTGTGCTTGTCCAGTACCAACATTGAATAGTCCACTTACATTTGAATTCTGAAGTAGCCATATAATGACATCACATATGTCTTTCACATACACGAAATCCCTCATTTGTCCACCATCTTCATACTTCGGATTGCAAGATTTAAACAGCTTAATTTGCCCATTTTCCTTGATTTGATTATAACCGTGGTAAATCATACTAGCCATGCCAGCCTTGAAATACTCATTGGGGCCATACACATTAAAGAACTTAAGCCCGACATATTGCTTTGGGAATACTGTTGCCTGATGCTTTACCCATAAATCAAAAAGTTGCTTTGAATATCCATATCCATTGAGTGGCATCAACTCATCGATATCCATACGATCGCTAAACCCCTTATTGCCATCACCATATGTTGCAGCTGAACTCGCATAAATAAAGTTAATCTGCTTATCTGCACAGTAATTCCATAAAGTTTTGGTGTACTCAAAATTGTTATTCCAAAGATAATCAAAATTTCTCTCTATCGTAGATGACTGTGCACCCATGTGGATAATTGCTTCTACATTTTTGTATATAGGAAGCTCTTCCAAAAACTGTGATTTATGCACATACTTAACATATTTTTTATTACGTATGTTAAGCCACTTATTAGTCTCTGCTATGTTATCAACGATGATTATATCTTCTCTGCCAAGATTATTTAAGCTTCTAACAATACAGCTTCCTATAAATCCAGCTCCACCTGTCACAATAATCATTTCATATCTCCTCTCACTATCTTCTTTGCGAATTCCAATAAATTCGAAGCATATTCGACATTTCTCACTTTTCCGTCTTTAACGTCCTGAATAATTTCATTTCTCTCGTTATTAGCTAATAAATAGCCTTTACACTTTGTCAAATCACATATCGCACAATCTCGAATTTTATCACCTACTGCATAACTTCCAGATAAGTCAATTTTTAATTCCTCCTCTGCACGAATGTACATTCCAAGTGCTGGTTTTCGGCAATCACAATCCTTCCGATACTTTTCTATCTTTGCCTCTGGAAAATGTGGACAGTAATATACTTTATTAATTATAATACCATCCTTTTTCAATTCATCTTCCATCCAGTGATTTAACTTAGAAAAATCATCTTCAGTGTAATAACCTCTTCCGATTCCAGACTGATTTGTCACAATGACAAGCAAATACCCTGCCTCTTGTAAAATCTTTAAGGCAATCTTTACTCCCGGCAGAAACTCGAAATCCTCTATTTTATACAAATAGTTTTTTTCAACATTGATTGTGCCATCTCTATCGAGAAAAACAACTTTATTCTTCACTAAGTTTATCCTCTGCAATCTCATACAAAATGTGGATATATAGAAAATACCACTCCTTCACACACCGTAACATTATATGTAATGATCATCCGATAGACTTTCCGTTTTTTCTACCATTTCTTTCTAAAATAGTAGCTGTCTTAGCATCTTTCTTATTGTTTCAGCTACCCAATAAACATTATCGAAATTACTACCAGCTCAATTCCAAAAAAACGATTTCTCCTCATTCACATGTTCCTCAACCTGTCTTGCTACCCCATCGTCATATTTATCATCATTTACAATTACCATCATAGTTGCTACATCCGCATTCAAAACAACCGCAGACCAAGCCCTTCTTTCCTTTTGGAATCTTCCAAGAAAATCGCCCGCAAAAAAGAGTGTTCAAATACAGCTCCCCATTTCAACAAAGCACTAATTTATCCCCTCTTTAATAGTATCTACAATTGCATCTACTACATCGAAAACACTCTTTATTTGTCAATAATCTTTCTTTAATTGAAAGCGTGTCCTTCATATGCTCTTTAATTATTTTATACATTGTGCTTCTACTTTTCTAATAATATTTGTAGTGGACTTATCTTCAACAAAAGGAATCAAAACTAATTCTCCACCTTGCGCTTCAACAATGTCTTTCCCAACAACCTCTTCTGGCTTATAATCTCCACCTTTCACGAGCACATCCGGTCGGAGTTTCTGTATTAGTTCGTATGGCGTATCTTCATCAAAAATAGTTACATAATTAATAAACCCAAACGCACTCAAAAGTTCTGCTCGATCTTTCTCTCCATTAATCGGACGTTCAGGTCCCTTTAATCTTTTAACGGAAGCATTGCTATTGACTCCAACTATCAAAATATCACCAAGCTTTGAGGCTTCCTGTAAATACCTCACATGACCAATGTGCAAGATATCAAAGCATCCATTGGTGAAAACTATCTTCTTTCCTATATGTTGATTCCTAAAATTCTCCAGCTCTACATTTTCCAGTATTTTATGTTCGATTTCTTTTGTACTATATGTGATTACATCCCTAATTTCTGACCAAAAAACAGTTGATGTACCAGCTTTAGATACTTGAATACCTGCCGCTACGTTAGCTACATCCACGGCGTCCTTTATTGCCATTCCGTTGACCATGCAGGCTGCAAGATAAGCAATTGTTGTATCACCTGCTCCAGTTACATCAAAGACTTCCTTGCCTACAGAACCAACAAAATAAGGATCTTTCTCTCCCACTAGTACCATCCCTCTTGTTCCGCAGGTGGCAAGAACATATTTTACATCACATCTTTTTCTCAGTGTTTCAGCCGCCTTAATAATTTCGTTGTCATCATCCACTGGAAGACCAGTTAGATTGTGAAGTTCTTTCTTATTTGGCTTTAAGAGGTATGCATCCTTATATTTCTCGATATTAGGATCTTTTACGTCAATGAAAGCAGGAATTCCTTTTCCTTTAGCCATCTGCAGAACCCCTTGTGTAAACTCAACACTCAAAAGCCCTTTAAGATAATCTGATAAAAGAATAAGATCAAAATCTTTTATCCTAGTATGAAGTAGGTTCAACATTTTTTTGCAATCACTATGTGAAATGTCTTCGGTATTCTCAATGTCAAGTCGAAGCACTTGTTGATTGTTATCAGCCAAAAAACGAAGTTTTTGTGTAGTATGTCTCTCTAATACCATGAGTAGATCTGTTCCAATACCTTTTTCTTGAAACGAAGAAATAAGCTGTTGTCCATTAGTATCATTACCTATAATCGCCATTATAGAGACTCTTTGACCGGCAGCGACAAGGTTTGCCGCAACATTAGCCGCACCACCTAATACACTTCGTTCATTTTTCTTGCGAAAAACCGGAACTGGTGCTTCTGGCGAAATTCTTTTCACTTCGCCATCATAATAGGTATCCAACATAACATCTCCAATTACTAGAATATTCTTTTTTTCTAAACTACTTACTAACTTCATTTTCAAATATCCTTTATACTTTATTTTTGGTCTTCTAACCAAACTTTCTTATATTTATCGCAGATACTCTGCCAGCTATAAGCTTCCGCAATACGATGTTTGCTCTTCCTACCAAATTCTTCTATGGCCCTAGCGTCCAATTGATCAGCCTTCTCTATCAACTCACTCAAGCTTCCAGCCTTTTTTGTCCAATACAGTGCATTATCCTTAGCAACTTCTCTGTTAAAAACAACATCAAGCAGCAGATTCAGATCTGTACTACCAAGAGCCTCAAGCAAAGACGGATTCGTGCCACCTACTTCATGTCCATGGAAATATCCGTAAGCCTTCTCCCGGATTTTCATAAGAAGCTCCTGGTCATAAACCGTACCCACAAATTTGATCCTAGGATCTTTTTTATAACCGAGTTTCCGCTCCAATTCTTCCAAAAACTTGTCATTTACATTTGTAATAATAGCGAAGTCTTTCTTAGTTTTACTCTTCATGAATTCACGGATCATCGTCTCGTAATTGTTCTCTGGAACAAAGCGTCCAACAACAAGGTAATACCCCTTAGCTTTCAGTCCCTTTTCTGCATACCATCCAGTTAAGTTTTCATCGTCGTCTGCCAACTTCAACTTTCTTGTCTCAGCTCCATATGCAATGAACGTTGTTTTCAGATCTGTTTCTTTCAGTCCACTCCTATCATAACTCTCATGGATGTACTTCTCTATATTGACTGAATCACAGATCACAAGATCTGAGTACTTCACCATCCAAGCTTCTGACATCTTCCAGTATTTTCTAATCGGAGCAGACCACTTTGCCCTCATCCACTCGTGACCATCTGGGTTGAGGTATATCTTTCCACCCAGCTTATGTATTTCTCTATAATACTTTCCAATGAATGGCCCGATTCTACACGCCATGATGTATATGATGGCGTGTTTGATAAGATTTTGCTTAATATAATTAATACTCTCTTCAAGAGCCTTACAGTCATAATAAATGGCCTGAGCAGGACCCAGCTTTTCCGGAACATGAATTTTAAAGCAATCTGCATTATGGTAAACGAATCTACTCTCAGATATAATCTTCGCATCCACTTTCTTCTCATCCATGCATCCCTGCCCATTAGCTTTAACAGCTACATGATACTGAATAGCCTCATCGTTCTGGTGATATTCTGTTAACTTGTCAATGAATGTTTCGTATCCACCGTAAGCACCTAAACTTTTTGCGCCCACCAAAAACACATGCTGCTTTTCCACCTCAAATATCTCTCCTCTATATTCATCAAAGTGTCATACTTTACTGATAACCCACCAGACAATACCCTTATCCGCTTCAGTCAACTCAATTTCTTCTAATCTAAACAACTTTTAGACCTTGATATATCATCTTCTAGTTCAGTTTCTTACTTCTCCCCTCTTCCAAACTGCCTACATTTATGGGGCGTTTGACATTTTAATCTATAAGCCCGAGGGTTCTCTTTCTTGTTAACTTACATAAAACCCCTATATTGATTATGTTTAAAAACATTTCCTATTCGTCTACACCTGTGTAAGTGCAATCATTACTTATGTACATAACATTTTAATTTTGCCTATACTCATCAAGATGCATTCCTCAATTTATACTTTTTATATTCTGCGCAACTTTCACCCGCATCATCTTATATCTACACAAATCCGAAGAAGGATATATCTAGGTAGCCTGACGCGACCAAAAATCATCAAACCGGTCAACGTAATATCATACGATGTTACATATACATGCGCCATTAATCCATATATTTTTTAGTAACCATATATAGAGAAACCAGCTAGTCTACCTTATTGTCTATGAAATAAGAGCTTTTTCTATTGCTTCATAGACACTTAAGGTGCTTTCATACACCAAATGCTCAAAAGGATACTATCTACGAGCCTCTAGATTATTATAGAAATCAGCCAGGTTCAATTCTTTGTATACTTCTAGATCGTTAATAGAAGATGAAATGCCAATATCTATCTAAAAATTTTCATCATTTTATAAGCGCTCTACTAAGTTACTTCTAATGAAATTAGCTACACAAATCATTTAAATATTTTATTATTCAAATCCACACATCAAATATAATAATCGACTATTCCCTAACTACATTTATTTTCTACTACTCCTCCACCTTCACCACCAAGTCCCTAACCTCCGACCGGTTCCCATCCGAATCCACCGTATACAACGTCACCGGATACTCCCCGGCCGCATTCAAATCCACATGCCCTTCCAATTTCAAATTATTATAAAGCGTATTATAATCATCCTTATCATCCGACATCGCCGCAATCACCTGCCCCCAATTCGGAGCCGTACCAATTTTGGTACTTATCGTATCCCCGCTCATCACCAGCACCGGATTAGGCCCGGCCTGCGGCTCTTCTCCCTGTTCATCCTGCCTTGCGTCATCTCCGGCATTCTCCCTGTTCACTTCTGCCTCATCCTCATTTCCGTCTCTATCTTCTTCTGCATCAGAACTGCTTTCCGTCTCACTCTCTGTCTCAGGCTCAGTCATTCCGCTTTCCTCTGTTTCGTTTCCCTCTTCCAGCCCTTCTCCCGCAGCAGGCATCACATCTACCCCCTGATTATTCCCCGCCGTCGAAAACATCCGTGAAGCCTTCCCAACATTATTTGCACTATCCCGCGCCACATAAGTCACAATCACTTCTTTCCCGTTCGTCCCCGCAATTTTCTCCACCAGCAGGCTGTCACTCACGTCCCCGTCCTTATCATCCATAGCGGTTACTCCCTGCAGCAGCAGTTCCTCATCCATCCCCTCTTCATAGCTCGCCAGATTCTCCCCGAACGAAATCACCGGCGCCGTCCTGTCTTTCCCCAGATATAGAAACAAACATACTGCCAGAAGTACGATATCTATTCCTCCGATTATAAATACCAGCTTTTTTATATCCATCTCCTCGTCTCCCTCTATTTCAGTTCTTCTATTGTTTCCGTATCTTCAACCAGCTGTACCATATCGATATCCAGCTGAATCATATCGTCTTCCGGATACCCGTTTTCCTCCAGCCCCTTCTCTTTCCCGGAGCCCGAACCGTTTTTCCCCTCATGGGAACGTTCGCCGGTATCCCCTTTTACCGCCTTTGCAGCCTTTGTCCCTTTCTGAACCACTGCCGCATGCAGTCCGCCTTCTTCATCATTTCCGTAATACTTTCCATAATATTTTCCGTAATACTTCCCATAATAAGCGCCATAATACCCTTTACCGCTCATATTCACCTTGTTCAGTATCACGCCCAGGATCCGGCAGTCCACCTTTTCCAGCTGCTCTTTTACCTTCTGGGCAAATTTATAGCTGATAGCCCCGCTCTCGATCACAATAACCGTCCCGTCACAATGCTGGGCGGCCACCGCACCGTCAATAACACTTCCCAAGGGCGGCGTATCCACAATCACATAGTCATATTCTTTCCGCAGATATTCCAGCAGAAGCTCAAACGCATCATTTCCAAGCAATTCACTGGGATTCGGCGGTACCGGTCCGGAAAAAATCACATAGAAGTTGGGAATATTCGTCTTGCAACATATTTCAGAAATTGATGCCTGTCCGCTCAGATAATGGGATAATCCATACCGTGACGCATTGCTTTTATAGCGTCCCTTCAATACAGATTTACGAAGATCTGCATCCACCAGGATAACCTTTTTCCCGCCTTCCGCAATGGATATGGCAAGTTGGAAGGAAACGCTCGTCTTTCCTTCATTAGGAGTGCTGCTGGTCACAGATATCACTCTTCTGTCTTTCCCGGAAAATTCCAGGTTGGTCCGAAGGGTTTTATAACTTTCTTTGGTCCGAAAATCAAGTTTTTCAATCGCATTAAATGTAACTGTCTGCATGTTTTTTACCTTATTCCTTTATCTGTTGATCCTCTGTCCGTATATTTCGCAGGTTTATCATTTTTATTTCCATACATGATAACAGCAGAAAAGTAACCGCTCCCCCGGTACTCTTTTCTGCCTCCCCCAACTAGCTTCTTTTCACTTTTTTCTTTTTCTTCTTTGCGTCCGTTTCTCCTTCATTTAAAGGAATCACCGCCAGGGTGGAAAGCTGCAGATATTTCTCTACATCCTCCGGTGTTTTCACGGTATCGTCCATCAGGAAACGTACCAGGACAATCGCAATCATCAGGAAAACGCCGAGCACGCCTCCGATTAATGTATTCTTGAGCACACTTGGGCCGGCCTTGTCCATGGGCATATTGGCAGTTTCCGACACATTCACCGCCTGGATATCCATTACGTTCATGATATGTACCGCCGCGGCTTCCCTGATGGCATTGGCAAGCTGCATCGCCATCACCGGATCCGTATCCGTAACGGTAATCGCCAGGATTCGGGTATCTGTAGGTGTTGTTACCGAAACCTTTTTCTTCATTTCATCATAACTGAGATCCAGTCCCATTCCCTGTACCACTTCTTCCAGTACGAAACGGCTCTGAATCAATTCCGCATAATCCTTTGTCAGCTGTGTCCCCAGCTGAATATCCGAATAGGTCACGGCGTTATTTTCCTGTTTATTCAAAATATAAATCTTGGTGGTGGACTCATATTTGGGCACGCCAAAGATCTGGGTAACAAGAAAAGTCCCCAGCGCCACCATAATACCTACCGAAACAATTAATGCCAGATTATGTATCAAAACCAGGCAGATCTCCCATAAATCAATTTCTATCTCATCTGTCTGCCCTGTCTGCCGTATCGTATTTTCTTCCATATAACTGCTTTCTCCTGTGTAAATATTCCATCGCATTTTTGACTGCAATGGCAGTCTGTGTTCCTGTCATCCCTGCTTTACAGCAGCCTGTCTTCCAATATATAGCCCGGATTTTCCACCAGCAGTTTTCCTGCCGCTTCTGTACCAAGCTTCTTTTCCAGATATGCGGCGCATTTTTTCATCCGGGGCGCGCGGTTTCCGTCGCTGTGGGTGTCCGTCGCTGCAAAATCCACCATTTCCATTTTTAAAAGCTTCTTTACTACGTTTTTAACCGCAAATCCCTGATCTCCGGCTACGCTCGATGCATTTACCTGAAAATAACATCCGGTATCCTCCTTCAGCTCCGCAGCCTTGTCCATATCTTTTATTACATTGGTATACCGTTCTACATGAGCCAGGATGGGCCAATATCCAAAAGAAGCTGTCCTTGCAAGAGCATCCCGTATATAGGAGTAGTCTTCGCCCGGCAGGAATTCTATAAGTATGTAATGCGAATCTGCCATGGTTCTTATTTTTCCGGCTTCAAGTAACTCTGCAAGGCCGTGGCGGTAAAAAATTTCATTTCCCGGATAGAGCTTAACAGGAATTTTTAACTTCTCCGCTTCTTCCTGCAGAATTTGCAGCCTTTTCGTTATCCCATCAGGTGTTACACACCTGCGATCTGCCTTTTGATGAGGGGTGGCAATCATGCCTGAAATCCCCTCAGATGCCGCAATTTCCAGCATTCTCAGCGATTGCTCCATAGAGCCTGCCCCGTCATCCACAAACGGAATTATGTGCGAATGTATATCGATAATTTCATTCATACTTGTAACTGTTTTTGTAATTTGCTTTTTCCCTTTCGTATTATTTTCTTCTTGATTCAGGAAATTTACATATGTACGTTTAAAACTATTATATTATATACGTTTTAAACAGGTGTTGTCAAACCCCATTTTCCAAAATAATTCCTTTACGGGTATTTTTTTTGTTAATATGCCAGATATTTCGAGGTTTTGTTACTGTAGCAATATTTATTTTTTTTTGCTATAATAAAGAAATTATTGTCATATTTGCATATTTATAGATGCATACGGTGACTTTCGTTAAACATCAGCCACAAAAAGGTACCCCGTAACTTAGAACCTGTATACTGTCAGGAGGAACATGCAATGTCTGATACCTACAATAGACTTGCGGCAGGCGAACGGCTACGTTTAAAACGTACCTTACTGGGGATGACACAGGAAGAAATGGCGGAACGGATTGGCCGTGTGCCAAAATACTATGCCGATATTGAACGAGGCAGCTGCGGAATGTCAGTAGAGACATTAATGGCCCTATCCCATTCATTGAACATGTCCCTGGATTATATTATTTTCGGTAATGAGTCCGATAATAATGTCCAGAAGCATCAGGATGAAATAAGTGCCATTCTTGATATACTCGATACTTGCCCGGACAAAAAAAGAGATTATGCACTCAAGCTGCTGAAGCTTTTTATTGCAGCGTGTAATAATTAATCTCAAAAAAAATTATCTGAATTTTTAGTGTTTAGTTTTACCCCAATGTACTACTTATTGATAGTAAACAAGTATTTCAGTCATCTTAGTAAGGAAATCACGTAAGTCTAAAAGTCTGTAAAAGGCAGAGCGGTTTTCTGCTCTGCCTGTCATCAACCAAAATTATTTCCATAATAAATAAAAAAACACAGCCTCCTTTACAGAAAGACTGTGTTCTATCATCACTTATTCTAAACTTTAAAAACTTCAAAACCGTATTATTTAATGAGCATTGCATCTCCAAAGGAAAAAAAACGGTACTTCTCCTTAACCGCCTCTTCATAAGCCGCCAGCACGTGTTCTCTGCCCGCGAGCGCGGATACCAGCATCACCAGAGTGGATTCCGGCAGATGGAAATTGGTTATGAGCGCATCCAGCACCTTAAACCGGTAACCAGGATAAATGAAAATTTCAGTATTGTCACAGCACTCTTCCATGTGTCCGTTTTCATCACAGGCGCTTTCTACGGTCCTGCAGCTGGTAGTTCCCACACAGACTACTCTGTGTCCGTTCTCTTTGGCTTTATTTATCTTGTCCGCCGCCTCACGGGTTACCTGATAATACTCGGAGTGCATATGGTGCTCCTTCAGGTTATCCACTTTCACCGGACGGAAAGTCCCAAGGCCCACATGAAGGGTCACGTAGGCTATTTCCACGCCCTTCTGTTCCAGCTCCTGCAGAAGCTCCGTGGTGAAATGAAGCCCTGCCGTAGGCGCAGCCGCCGATCCTTCATACTTGGCATATACCGTCTGGTAACGGTTCTTATCCTGGAGCTTATGGGTAATATAAGGCGGCAGAGGCATTTCTCCCAGCTGATCCAGCACTTCCTCCCAGATACCCTGGTATTGAAACTGAATCAGGCGGTTTCCTTCCTCCACAACCTCCAGTACCCGGGCATGAAGCAGTCCGTTGCCGAATACCAGCTTTGTACCGGGCCTTGCTTTTTTACCCGGTTTTACCAGCGTTTCCCATATATCATTTTCCCTGCGCTTCAGCAGCAGCACCTCCACGGCGCCGCCGGTTTCTTCCCTGATTCCCATCAGCCTGGCAGGTATTACCTTGGTATTATTCAGCACAAGGCAGTCTCCGGGTTCCAGATAATTCCCGATTTCCCGGAACACATGATGAGAAACCTCTCCGGTCTCTTTGTCCAGAACCATCAGCCTGGAGGACGAACGGTCCTCCAGGGGGTCCTGGGCAATCAGCTCAGGAGGTAAGTCATAATAAAAATCAGATGTTTTTAATTCTTCCATATTCCTTCTTCTTTTCCGAAGTATGGCTGCTTACAGGCCGGCCTTTTTCAGGAAAGCAACATAACCTCTCTTCGTTTCATAGACGTCGGCCTTGCTGGTGGCTTCCCATGGTGCATGCATGTTAAGTACGGCTACGCCGCAGTCAATCACGTTCATACCATATAATGCCATGATATAAGCGATAGTTCCGCCTCCGCCCACATCAACCTTGCCCAACTCCGCCGTCTGGAATACCACATCCGAACTGTCCATGATTTCTCTGATATGTGCCATGTATTCTGCATTGGCATCATTAGAGCCTGATTTTCCTCTGACACCGGTAAATTTGTTGAAGACCATGCCGTTTCCCATGAACGCGGAATTTTTCTTTTCGAAGCAGGAGGCATAGGAAGGATCATAGCCTGCGCTCACATCAGAGGAAAGCATAGTGGAATTGGACAGACATCTTCTTAAATTCAGTTCACTGTATTCTCCCATAAGCTCCATCAGTTCCGCAGTCATGTTTTCAAAGAAACGGGACTGCATACCGGTAGCTCCCACACTTCCAATTTCTTCCTTATCCACAAGGATACAGCATGCCGTACGGTCTGTTACCTCTCCGGCCACTTCCAGAACAGCCCTCGCAGAGGTATACGCGCATACTCTGTCATCCTGTCCGTATGCAAGGATCATGCTTCTGTCAAAGCCTGCTTCCCTCGCTTTGCCTGCCGGAACGATTTCCAGCTCTGCAGAAAGGAAATCCTGTTCCTCAATACCATAGGACTCCTTCAGAATATTCAATACGCCTGCAGTCACCGCGTCTTTATCCTTGTCCTTCACAGGTATGTTGCCGACAATCAGATCAAGGGCCTCTCCCTCAATCACTTTAGACGCTTTCTTTTCCATCTGTTCTCCGGCCAGATGGACCAGCAGGTCTGAAACGAAGAAAACAGGATCGTCTTCATTGTCACCCACATTAATCTCCACTGTGGTACCATCCTTCTTAACTACCACACCATGCAGGGAAAGGGGAATCGCCACCCACTGGTATTTCTTCACCCCGCCGTAATAATGGGTATCCAGATAAGCAATGCTGCTGTCCTCATAAACAGGATTCTGCTTAACATCCAGCCTGGGCGAATCAATATGGGCTCCCAGAATATTCATGCCTTCCTTCATGGGCTTTTTCCCAATCTGGTACATAACCAGGCATTTGTTCATATTGACGGCATAAATCTTATCCCCTGGCTTAATTTTGCTTCCGCTTTCCAGTAAAGCGTTCAGTTCTACGTAGCCTTCCTTTTCAATCAGGTTAACAAGGGTGTCCACACACTCCCTTTCTGTCTTTCCTGCATCCAGAAAATCCATATATTCTCTGGCAAAGGCTTCCACTTCCTTCAGCTGTTCCTCTGAATAGCTGTTCCAAACATTTTTCTTTTCCATCAGTCGTTACCTCCGGTTCCCTTTATTTTTGAGCCAAGCACCGGTGCGAGCAGCTGTTTGGCTTTTGGGACCTCATCACTGTGGATACGGAAGATGCAGGCAGATTTTCCCCTTGGTTTCCGAAAAAAGAGCAGGCTGTTCAGCCCCTTCTCTTCCCAATCCACAAAATAGGAGATCCTGTTTTTTAAAAGGATCCGCTCGACCTTTTCTTTTGTTTCCATATCATACACTTTACAAAAATCCACTTCGTGATTTACCGTTCCAATATCCATATCTGCTCCCATCTGCGTGCCATGCACGCATACGATTAAAATCGTACTTAAATCAGGGAGGCTGCATACGGCAGAAGCCGTATGTTAAAACCTCGCCTCTTTTAAAAGGTGCTTCACAAATCTTATTGTACTACTGTCTCAGCTCAATGCCAAGACCCTGAAGGCCATTGAGGATTTTTTTCATTGCCGCACTGACATCGGCATCCTCCAGCGTCCTGTCTTTGGCACGGAAGGTGAGCGTATAAGCCACCGATTTGAAGCCTGCCTGAATCTGGCTTCCCTCATATATATCGAACAGGGAGTAGCTTTCCAGAATCTTTCCGCCTCTCTGGGCAATGACCGCCTCTATCTGTCCCACAAGTATCTCTCTGGGGACTACCATGCTGATATCCCTTGTAACCGCAGGATATTTGGCAATTCCTTCGTATTTTCTGTCAAATGTAGCGAACGGAATGATTTCCGGCATATCCAGCACAGCCACATATGCTTTGGTGCCGATGTCATAATTATCCAGCACTTCAGGATGAACCTCGCCCAGATAACCGATTACTTTTCCGCCATAGGAAATGTTTGCCTGACGGCCGGGATGAAGGAATTTCTTTCCTGCGTTGGGATCATATTCTTTTTTCCCGTTCATTCCGATGCTTTCCAGAAATTCTTCGATAACACCCTTCATGGTGTAGAAATCACCGTCTCCATAGAATCCCAGTGTAAACTGCATCCGCTCTTCCGGAAGCTCTGTTACCGGCACGCTGTGAGGCAGATAAACATTGCCCAGCTCATACAGCTTAACGGCCTTGTTTCTTCTATTATAATTGGTTCCCAGAGAGGTGAGGATGCCGTTCAGGGAAATCGTCCTCATGATGGAAAAATCCTCACCCAGAGGGTTCGCTATCGTAACTGCTTCACGAAGTTTATCCTCTTTATCCAGCAACAGCCTGTCAAATACCTTCGGACTTTCGAAGGAATAGCACATACCCTGTGAAAAACCGCAGTATTCCGCAATATCCCTCGCATTTTCTTCTATCCGGAGCTTGAAGGAAAGCTTTCCTGTAGTTGCTTCCCCGTTAGGAAGGGTTGTGGGGATTTTATCATAGCCGTAAAATCTTGCCACTTCCTCCGCCACATCTGCAAAGCCTTCAATATCCTGACGGAAGGAAGGGATAATCAGCTCTTTCTTCGCTTCGTCATATTCAAATTCCAGACGTCCGAAATAATCCAGCATTTCCGCTTCGGGAATCTGTGTACCCAGCAGTGCATTGATACGTTCCGGCTCAAAAGGAATGCGTACTCTTTCCTTCAGAGGCGCGCATACATCCACGATTCCTCCAACCACTTCACCGCAGCCCAGTTCCTGAATCAGCTGACATGCTCGGTTAATGGCATCCACCGAATTATTGGGATCCAGGCCTTTCTCAAATTTGCCGGAAGCATCGGTACGAAGGCCGATACGCTTCGCGGATTTGCGGATGTTGGTGCCATTGAAACAGGCAGCTTCAAACAGGACTGTTTTCACGTCATCTGTGATTTTGGAATTCTCACCGCCCATAATACCGGCTATGCCGACTTCCTTCTCGGCATCACAGATCATTAATACTTCGCTGTCCAGCTTTCTTACCTGTCCATCCAGTGTCTGGAATTCATCCCCGTCCTTTGCACGGCGTACGATGATCTGTCTGCCGGCAATGGTATCCAGGTCGTAGGCATGCATGGGCTGTCCATATTCTTCCATGACATAGTTGGTGATATCGACCAGGTTATTAATAGGACGGATACCGCTCGCAGCCAGTCTTCTCTGCATCCATTTGGGTGAAGGGGCAATTTTGATATTGGTGCATACCCTTGCACAATAACGGGGACATAAATCCGGATCCTTTACATCCACCTTTATATAATCATTAACATTTTCCGCATTTTCATGCACTTCCACTACAGGAGGGACAAAAGGCTTACGGAAGGTAACCGCAGCTTCTCTTGCAATGCCCAGGATACTGAAGCAATCAATCCTGTTGTTGGTAATCTCATATTCAAACACCGTATCGCGCAGGCCCAGCGCATCAATAGCATCCGTCCCCACTACAGCATCCTCATCAAAAATATAGATACCGTTTTCCGGCGCTTCCGGATACATTTCCCGGCTGGAGCCCAGTTCTTCGATGGAACACATCATTCCGCAGGAAGGCACTCCTCTCAATTTCCCGGCCTTGATAGTGATTCCATCCTCCGGAAGAGGGCCGCCGTCATGTCCGCCTGCTACCTTTCCGCCGTCAAGCACTACCGGTACCTTATCCCCTTCCTTAACATTGGGGGCTCCGGTAACGATCTGAACGGTTTCCGTTCCCACATTTACCTGACATACAATCAGCTTATCCGCATCCGGGTGCTTTTCAATTTTTTCAATCTGGCCCACAACAATCTTTTCCAGATTCTTATCCAGGGCTTCGAAGCTTTCCACCTTGGTCCCGCTCATTGTCATTGCATCGCAGTATTCCTGATCCGTGCAGGAAAGCTCCGGCACATATGCTTTTATCCATGATATCGTTGTATTCATAATCCCAAACCAGCCTTTCTTATTTCTAAATCTCGACTCTTATTTTTATCAGAACTGCTTCAGGAAACGAATATCGTTTTCATACAGCAGGCGCATATCATCTATCTCATATTTCAGAAGAGCGATTCTCTCCAGGCCGACACCGAATGCAAAACCGGAGTATTCCTTGGGATCTATGCCGCTCATCTCAAGCACACGGGGATGTACCATACCGCAGCCCAGGATTTCAATCCAGCCTGATCCCTTACAGAAACGGCAGCCCTTTCCTCCGCATTTGAAGCAGCTCACATCCACTTCCGCGCTGGGCTCTGTGAACGGGAAATGATGGGGACGGAATTTCACCTTTGTTTCTTCCCCGAAAAGCTCTTTTGCGAACTCAGCCAGTGTTCCCTTCAGATCGGCGAAGGTAATGTTTTTATCAATAACAAGGCCTTCTATCTGATGGAAGGAAGGGGAATGGGTGGCATCCACTTCATCGGAACGGAATACACGTCCAGGCGCAAGCATACGGATAGGCAGCTTTCCTTTTTCCATCTCCCGCACCTGAACCGGTGAGGTCTGGGTACGCAGTACGATATCCTCTGAAATATAAAAGGTATCCTGCTCATCCCTGGTAGGATGGTTCTTGGGAATATTTAATGCCTCGAAATTGTAGTAATCGTTCTCAACCTCAGGGCCTTCCACCACTTCGTAGCCCATACCGATAAAAATACGTTCCACCTCTTCTAACGCTATGGTATTAGGATGACGGTGGCCCACCAGATTTTTCTTAGCCGGGAGGGTAACGTCGATAACCTCCTCCTTCATTTTAGCCTCTCTGATGGCGCCTTCCATTTTCTTTTTGGTCACTTCCAGCATGGCTTCGATTTCTGCTCTTGTATCATTAACCATCTGGCCGATTTTAGGGCGTTCTTCTGCCGCCACATTTTTCATGCCCTTCAGCACTTCCGTAAGGGCGCCTTTCTTTCCAAGGGCATTCACCCTGACCTCATTGAGCTTATCAAGGGTTCCTGCGGCCTCCACCTGTTTCCTGACCTCTTCCTTGATTTGTTCCAATCTGTCCTTCATAACAAACTCCTTCCTGTTCTGAACCGCAGTGCGGCTGATAAACTTTGGGGATTCGTACTCTTTTGCGGATTTACAGACACAAAAAAATCCCCAGCATAAATACTAGGGACGAAATAATAATGGAAGTCTCTCTTCCATTTCCGCGGTACCACCCACATTCCTGCTTCCGTTTCCGGCTTATGCCGTTCTGCTTTTGCAGGCTCTCTTACGGCGTAACGTGCCATACGTTCCTTCCTATTATAATATACCGCAGTCAGCCGCTCATATTTCCATAAAGCGCATGATCTTAAGTTAACCTTCAGCAGCATACTACTGATAAACCCTTCAGAAGGACAGCTCCGGCGTGAAAATCAAGCTGCATTTGAACCCGGGGAAGCTTCCAGCCGGTGACTTCCTCTCTCTGTTGGAAAATACATCTCTTTATGCGCCATCTTTGCCTTTATATTTATAAAATATATCTGTTACCTATTCTATTGCCTGTTTTCGGAAAAGTCAATAATTTTTTATGTACTTTTAATTTCTATCGTGATATGATTGTTACAATTCACAGCCCCTTTGTACCCGCCCCGCCGCTCTTGTGATGCCCCGCCAGCTTTGGCCTGTCCGGCTGCCCTTGCCGTCCGCCCTGCACAGCGCCGTCCTGTAAGGTTCCTTGCAGGGGGCGCTTCCGCTCGGATAAGCACGCAACGGTACTAAGGCTGCACAGGACGCAGCCTAAGGACCGGCGTGCTTATGACGCCCCTTACAGGACGGCGCTGTGCAGGGCGGA
>ERZ791934.385-NODE-385-length-61270-cov-5.774924_pt1 | contig 61270 bp, 62 predicted proteins | sample MGYA00510125_ERZ791934 | MGnify/ENA primary metagenome ERZ791934 (study PRJEB30046, sample SAMN00993240) | human gut metagenome | study: EMG produced TPA metagenomics assembly of the A metagenome-wide association study of gut microbiota in type 2...
TTTGACTTGGGTTTAATTTTTATCATCAACTGTTCAGTTTTCAAGGATCATTTCTGATTCATTTTGTTTTGCTGTTCTCAGTGACAGCTTAGATATTATATCATATCTTTTTGAGCTTGTCAAGAACTTTTTTCATTTTTTAAAACTTTTTTTCTTTCTTGCTTTTGCATTTCGCATCAGCAAGAAATATATTACTACATTTCGTATCTTTTGTCAACACTTTTTTTCATTTTCTTTTTGGTTTTTTCTTAACCTCTTTTTAAAAAGCATTTTATATATACAGCAGATACGTTTTATTATTATACTCAATTAGAGAATATTGTCAATACATTTTTGATTATTTTTTGACAAATTATTTTAGAACTCTCAGAAACGGCGTAAACTAAAGGCCGGACAGTATGTCCGGCCCAATAGTTTCTTATCTGCAGTTACTTTCTTTGCTGTTCTTTTTAGCATTGTTTTTATTTTTTCCTGTTTCAATGCTGTACTCTTCAGCAAATTCAGTTCTGTTGTTCTTTTCTGTTTTCTTAGCAGAATTGTTCTTATTACTGTTCTTATCCATTTTTATCACCTCTCCACATGATATATGCAGGTATCGCTGCACATAGATAGTGTGGTTAATAAAACAGATATTATTCATAAAAATCAAATATATTCTATAACAGGTACAATCAGATTCTGTCCTGCCGTCAGATTCTCATTATCGGCACCGTTAAATTCCATTATATATTCTACATATTCCTTTCTGGTCATACCGTCTGATTTATATCTTCCTGCAATATCCCAGTAAGTTTCACCCTTTAATACTCTTACTTGATTATAATGTATTTTAACTTCACTTTTTTCCGCACTACCAAAGGCACTGTCAACTGCAAACACTGTTATCATAAAAACAACCAGTATAAAAACAAATTTTCTCATTTTATCGCCCCTTTGCAAATATATGTTCGTATTTATAAGATAATAATATACGAATTTATGTTCTAAGTCAATATTAATTTATGTATTTAGAAACATTTGTTTGATATTTGCTTATAGATATGTTATTATAGAAAAAACGATCCTATGAGGAGAATAGAGAATGGAAAAATTATCTCAGAAACAAATACAGATACTTGAATATATGAAAAAAGAAGTTAAGGAAAAAGGTTATCCGCCTTCAGTAAGGGAGATATGTGACGCTGTAGGATTAAAATCCACCTCCACTGTCCATGGCCACCTTGAGAGACTTGAAAGAAAAGGATATATAAGAAGAGATCCTTCAAAGCCCAGGGCAATAGAGATATTTACATCCGATGATACTCCGTCCGAGAAACCCTCTGTAAAGGAAATGGTTGATATACCTATTGTAGGCACCGTTACCGCAGGTACACCTATCCTTGCCGTTGAAAATATTGAGGATACTTTCCCCCTTCCCATTGACTACGCACCTAACGGAGATGTGTTTATGCTTAGGGTAAAGGGAGACAGTATGATAAACGCCGGTATATTTAACCGCGACCTCATTCTTGTAAAACAGCAGAGTACTGCTGAAAACGGAGATATAGTTGTGGCCCTTATTGAAGACTTTGCTACAGTTAAAACATTTTATAGGGAAAACGGATACATAAGGCTTCAGCCGGAAAATCCTTCAATGTCGCCTATAATAGTCCGTGACGTAACTATACTTGGAAAAGTAGTTGGTTTATACAGAAAATATTGATATCTGGCAGCATATTAAACTGTGCTGCTTTTTTATACAAAAAATTAGTTATGTCTGCTATTTGTACACTTATATGAATTAGGTAATTGACACCGCCATATATTTCAATATAAAATCTATATTATTACAAAACACTACACAAGAGAAAGGCAGTGAAAAATATGAGTTCTTATAAAATCATATCCGATACAGCTTGCGATATATTTCCTTCAATCATAAATACAGACGAAATACCCAGAGTTCCTTTTTATGTTTCTTTTGATAAAGAGAACTATCATAAAGAAGTTGTTGAACTTTCTATCGATGACTTTTATAAACACATTCTTGAGGACAAAGTATTCCCTAAAACATCATGCCCTACAATAACAGACTATACTTCAGTATTTGAGCCGGCACTCAAAGAAGGACAGGATATTATATGTTTCTGTATTTCTTCACTTTTCAGCGGTTCATATCAGAGTGCCGTTAACGCAGCGGAAATGATGAAGGAAAGCTATCCTGACCGTAAAATAGAAATAATAGACAGTATCCAGGCAACTGCCGGAATGGGACTTATAGTTTACCAGTCATATCTTATGAAGCAGGCAGGATACAGCTACGAGGAAAATATTTCAGTAGTAAATAAGCTTAAACATGATACAGCCATTTACTGGACAGTAGGTTCCCTTGACTTTCTTCAGAACGGCGGCCGTATAGGAAAGGCCACTGCCCTTGCAGGAACAATCTTCAATGTTAAGCCTATCATCTGTATGAGAGAAGGCGAACTTTCTCCCGTTGAAAACGTCAGAGGAAACAAAAAAGCCGTAAAAGCAATTATGGACAGGACAGATAAGGAAATAGAAGGCCACGAAAGCGACTATTATATTTCTATGTTTTATGCCGATGAGCGTGTTCCCATAATGGGTACAATCGCAGAGCATTACAGTGATTCTAAATATGATTTCAGTGACAATATGTTCAGAGTCGGCGTTACTGTAGGCGCACATACAGGCCCTCACGTAATTGCGATTGCATTTTCTAAGAAATACACACTTTACGATAAATAATATAAAACCAATACAGCTTATACATAACCCTGAATTTTATTGATATAAATATTCAGGGTTCTTTTTTACAAATAATGTTTGTGATATAATTTTAAAAAGGGAGATGATTGATATGTTTAACTATATTGATGTTGATAACTGGGAAAGAAAAGAACATTTTGAATATTACAGAACAAAAATAAGATGCGGTTACAGCTGCACGGTACAGCTTGATGTAACTAAGTTTTTGAATCAGGTAAAAGAGAAAGGGTTCAGGTTTTATCCTGCCTTCGTATATTGTGTTTCAAAAATAGTGAACAGTATGAAAGAATTCAGAATGGCTGTTGATAAAGATGGTCTCCCTGGCTATTTCGATACTTCAAACCCCAATATGACCATATTCCATGAAGACAACCATACCTTTTCCGATATGTGGACCGAATATTATCCTGAGTTTGATAAATTTTATGAAAATACAGTAAATAATATGGAGAAGTATAAAGATACAAAGGGCATTAAAGTAAGAAACGACCAGCCTGACAACTTCTTCTGCATTTCCTGCGTGCCCTGGCTTTCATATACAGCCTATAACACAAGCGTACCCGGAGGAGAACCTAATCTGTTCCCCATAATCACATTTGGCAAATATACAAACGTCAACGGCCGATACGAGATGCCCTTTACAATAAACATCTCTCATGCCGCCGCAGACGGCTATCATACAAGCAGGTTTATAAATGACCTTCAGGAGCTTTTAAATACCATAGAGCTGTAAAATATGCCCATATACGGTCTGTAACGGCATTTCTGCACTGACCGAGGTAATAATACCATAGTAAATAAAAAAACTCAGAAAACAAAGTTTTCTGAGTTTTTATTGTTTTAAAGTACTTTTGCAAGGAAGCTCTTAAGTCTGTCTGTTTTAGGATTACCAAAAATCTCTTCAGGAGTTCCCTGCTCCATAATAATTCCGTCTTCAAGGAAAAGGACTCTGTCGCCTACTTCTCTCGCAAATCCCATTTCATGGGTAACAACAACCATGGTCATGTTGTCCTCTGCCAGCTCTTTCATAACGTCAAGAACCTCTCCTACCATTTCAGGGTCAAGGGCAGATGTGGGCTCGTCAAAGAGCATAACATCAGGTTTCATACAAAGTGCCCTTACAATGGCGATACGCTGTTTCTGACCGCCTGAAAGCTGTGAAGGGTATGCGTTGGCTCTGTCAGCAAGACCTACCCTCTCAAGGAGTTTCATTGCCAGCTCAGTAGCTTCGGCTTCGCTTTTTTTCTGAAGCTTCATTGGTGCAATAATCATATTTTTGAGTATAGTCATATGAGGGAAAAGGTTAAAGTGCTGGAAAACCATTCCCATCTTCTGTCTATGTATATTTATGTTGACCTTTTTATCGGTAATATCTACACCGTTAAATAATATGCTTCCGCCTGTAGGCACTTCAAGAAGGTTAAGGCATCTTAAAAATGTGCTTTTACCGGAACCTGAGGGTCCAATCATAACAACAACTTCGCCTTTTTTAATATCTGTGCTTACGCTTTTAAGGGCTGTAACGCCATTAAATTTTTTCTCAAGATTTTTAACGCTTATAAGAACATTATTATCGCTCACTGTTTCTCAGCCTCCTCTCAAGTACTCCGACAAAGTATGTAAGAATCATTACCATAGCAAGGTAAATGAGCGCTACCGCAAAAAGAGGCATAAATGCGCTGAAAGTAGCACCTCTGATTATGTTACCCGCACGTGTAAGGTCTGTTACGGCAACATAACCTGATACGGATGTTTCCTTAAGGAGGGCTATGAATTCGTTAGCAAGAGAAGGAAGTACGTTTTTGAATGCCTGAGGAATGATAATATATCTCATAGTTTCGATATAGTTGAAACCAAGGCTTCGGCCTGCTTCCATCTGGCCTCTGTCAATTGACATAATTCCGCCTCTGATAATTTCCGCAACATAGGCACCTGAATTTATACCAAATGCTATTGCAGCTATTAAAACACCGTTTGTGGATGAAGCAAAGATTACGAAGTAAATAATAAGAAGCTGGATAACAACGGGTGTACCTCTGATGACAGTAAGATATACTCTGGCGATGGCGTTGAGTATACTCATAATAGTCTTCTTTCCGCCTCTCATTTCATCTTTTGTGAGGTCGTATGTAGAACGTATGGTAGCAAGTATAACACCAATGACAACACCAATAATAATAGCTATCAGAGTTATCTTAAGAGTAACCCCAAGACCGTTTAAAAGAAGTTTCCAGCGATTGTCTTTAACAAAGTTTAATATAAACTGAGCCTTAATATCGGCTAACCACTCTGCCAAAAAAACACGTCCTTTCTAAAAAATAAAAAATGGTGATATTGTTATTATAACAGAAAATAAATAAAACTGTTCAAAAAACGGCATAAATTATAAATAAAAGACATTATCTGCCGTATAATTAAGCTCAATATTAAACGTCATATAACAGCGCCGTTTGCATAAACGGCTTTATTTATCATCTGTATATTATACACAAGAACACCATGCAAAGCAGATGCTCTGCATGGTGTAAAAAAGTCACTATAAATTAAGCTTCTGCAAAATATTTAGCAGTTAACTCATCTATGAAACCGTCTTCCTGCATCTCAGCAAGAGTTGCATTGATCTGGTCAAGAAGTTCTGTGTTTTCTTTAGCAACAGCGATTCCGTAGTATTCAGCGTCTTCAGCTGCACCAAAGTTTTCTTCAAGAACTACAAGATCATTTGCTGCTGCATAAGCATTTGCAACACCTGTGTCAAGAACCATACAGTCAACTTTTCCAGCCATTAAAGCTGCAAGAGCATCGCCGTATTTTTCAAACTGGCTAACTCTACCTGCCATCTTTTCAGAAGCCATGATGTCACCTGTTGTACCAAGCTGAACACCTGCTACATATGATCCGTCGATAAGATCCTGATAGCTTGTTATAGGTGAATCCTTAGGAACAAGGATTGACTGAGCAGCTACAAAGTAAGAATCTGAGAAGTTAACACTTTCCTTACGTTCGTCAGTGATTGTGATACCTGAAACACCAACATCAAGCTTGCCTGTCTGAACGCCTGTAACGATTGAGTCAAAGTTCATATCCTGAATCTGAAGTTCCATACCAAGTCTGTTGCAGATTTCTGTCATTAAGTCAACGTCAAAACCTGTTACAGTTACTGCATCGTCTGCATAGTATTCGAAGGGAGGGAAGTCAGCGCTTGTTCCCATTAAAATAGTACCGCCTTCTGTAGTTCCTTCTTCTGTTCCTTCTGTCTGTTCTGTTTCCTGTGTTCCTTCTTCAGATGAGCTTGAAGAACAAGCTGAAACACCAAGAACCATAACAGCTGCCATAGCTACTGCTAAAAATTTCTTCATAGTAAAATTCCTCCTTAAAATTATCTCTAAAAAGAGACGCTCTCTAAAAAACAATACACATTATAACTCATAATAAATCACAATACAAGTATTTTATGCAACATTATAAGGTTTTTTTGTCTATAAATTCAGGTTTATGTTTTGAATATACGATTTTCTGTGCGCTGTAGAGCCCATAATATCCGGAAAGCCTGTAAGCGACCGCGCAGGCGACTGCATAATAAATCATTCCCTCTGCTCCAAAAAGCTCTATGCTCAAAATAAGAGATGTCATAGGGCAGTTTGTCACACCGCAGAAAAGAGCCGCCATACCTATGCCCGCACCAAGGGATGGTCCAAGTCCTAAAAGTTTTCCGGCTATATTTCCGAATGTGGCACCTACAAAAAGTGTAGGCACTATTTCGCCGCCTTTAAAGCCTGCTCCAAGGGTAGCCGCCGTAAATATCATTTTCAGTAAAAATGCCTCAGGGTCAGCCTCTCCCGCAACGGCCCTGTTAATAACGTCCATACCTGCACCGTTATAGTCACGGCTTCCCACTAAATATGTAAGTGCTATTACAATAAGGCCTCCGACAAATGCCGCAAGGGTTCTATTTGGTATCTTGTCATAAAGCAGATGTACCTTTTTCAGTATAAGGCAGAAAAGCATACTTACTGCCGCACATAATAATCCTAAAACCGCTGCCTTTCCTATCATAATAGGGTCCAGCGCCGGTATATTTCCGATAATGGTGAAGGCTGTAGGCTCAATTGAAAAAAGTGACGCTATATATGCTCCAGTTAAAGAAGCCACAACGCAGGGTACAACGGCTGAATAATACATTACTCCGACGCTTACAACTTCCATGGCAAAAACAACGGCAGCCAAAGGCGTTCCGAAAAGAGCGGAGAATCCTGCACTCATACCGCACATGGTTATTATTCTCTGGTCCTTTTCATCAAGCTTTATTTTGTTTCCCAGAAAAGAAGCGATGCTTCCTCCTATCTGTAAAGCAGCTCCTTCTCGTCCTGATGAACCGCCAAAAAGATGGGTAATAAATGTACTTATAAATATAAGCGGCGCCGTTTTGATATTGAGCTGGTCGTTTGTTCTTACGGCCTCAAGGACATAGTTCGTACCTCTGTCTTTTTCCATACCTGCAATTTTATAGAGCTGGACTATGGCAGCTCCGCCTATTGGCAGGAGCCATAAAAGCCATGGATACTCTATTCTAAGTTCGGTGGCCTTTTCAACGGACAGATGAAAGGCTACTCCCACTATTCCTATTACGGCACCTGCCGCTAAAGCAATAAGTATCCACTTTAAAAAGCTTCCAAGAGCCTTTAAGGCAGGTTCAAATATATTTTGTTCATTATCGTTTTGCATAAATATCCCCTCGTAAATAGATTTATCCTCAATCTTAAATGATATTATATATAACTGTAAAATTCAAGAAAAAAGTCCTTATCAGCACGGTTTAAAACCAGAGCAGTAAGGACTTTTCAGTTATTTTATTTTAAAATATCCATAGATTTCATTTTCTTCCGACAGATTGTAATCATAATAGTATACTTTTTTGATTCTGTAGCTGCCGCTTATAAGCTCACCGTAGATGTCAGCCCAATATATTCTGAATTCGGCAGGTACTCCGTTTTCAACTATGTAGAGCATATCATTCCAATCATTGTCATCATAAATTACAGCAATGTTATTCCATTTTCCGCCCTCATATTTCTCAATTGTATAGTCTTCGCCAAAAGAAATGTCTTGTCCGGTATTATTAGTAATTTCAACAGTAGCCCCTCTGGAAGTTATGGTATTTTCTAAAACTTCCATAATAAGTTCTTCTTCATCAGAGCCATCCACTACCGGAGCATATTCATACCCCCAGCAGCTAAACAAAACAGGTTCGCCATTCTCCATTCTTGACATATCCTCTTTGTAAAGCATATATATAACTAAACACAGCGCAGCGGAAAAAGCCATTAAAAATATAGCAGCTTTTTTCATTTTAGCGCCCCCTTTTATCAATTCTCGACGTACAACGGCATTTTAACAGCAGCTTTAAATACGTCTCCATCTGATGTTATTTCCAATTTACCTCCCTGTATTTCAGAAAGGCTCTGGGTTATGGATAATCCAAGACCTGCGCCTTCAGTTGTCCTTGATGCATCTCCTCTTACGAATCTTTCCGTAAGACTCTTAAGGTCAACGCTGTCAATTGGCACTACCGAAACGTTTTTAATCATAAGAACTCCTTCGTTTTCGGTTTTATAAATGTCAATAAACACCCTTGTTTTTGGCATAGCATATTTAAGCGCATTGGATATAAGGTTTTCCATTATACGCCACATATGTCTTCCGTCGGCATAGATATCAACATCATCTATGGCATTTATCTTGAACTCAAGTTCAGAGGCTTCTATTCTTTCTTCAAACTCGCCGAGGGACTGCTCAACGAGACCTCTAAGATTTATTTTGTTCTTTGTTACGGCAAGATTTCCGCTTGAAGCTTTACTTGCTTCCACAAGGTCCTCAATAAGCTGTTTAAGACGGTTTATTTTTTCATCAAGAATAGCAACATAGTTCTGTGCTTTTTCGTTATTCAGTTCCTCCCTTTTCAAAAGGTCAACATAGGTTATTATTGATGTAAGCGGAGTTTTAAGGTCGTGGGAAACGTTTGTAATAAGCTCCGTCTTCATTTTTTCACCTTTGACCGCTCTGCCGACAGCCTGCTTTAATCCGTTCTGCATATTTGATACGTCAATGGCAAAGTTTTTAAGGGATGGAGATATTTCATCGGGGTCAACCTTTTTATCAAAGTTTCCTTCCGATGTTTCCTTAACAGCCACCATTATTTTCTTCAATGAATTTAAAGCTCTGGCTGCAAAAAACAGTCCGGCCACATCAAATATTACTATCAATATAACAGGGATAATCGTATCCGCCTCACAAGCTACAAACATAAGCATGCAGTTTATGATTGCGTACATAATCATACAAATGAGTATCCATATTCTGAATGTGGACTCCTTAAAGAATGAAGCAATCCAGCGTATGAAAGCTCCAAGAACAGTGTTTGAGAAAAGTCTTCTTTTCTTTATCTGTCTTGATATGCTTGTTGCATAGCACATAAGTATGACAACGTCTACCATAAATAACAGGCATATAAGGCCTTTTATTATTGATATCCATTCCATATTTAAGTAATATATGCTTCTTACAAGCTGTACCGCCACAATATAAGACCCGGCAGCCACTGCTAAAAACAGTATTGTCCATATATCATTGAATATATAGTCTGTGGCTATAAGTGTAACCTCACTGTTTCTGCTTGTTTTTCCGGCTACAGTGATAAGGTATATTAATCCGGCTATCATTATAAGCAGACTTATAATAGCTGACATAACAGCCCTTGGTGCATTATCTCTTCTGTTTTCAAAGGCCTGATACTGCTGGGCAAATATTCCGTCTCCCGTCTCAACGTCATCACTTACACCTACATATAATGTATACCCGCTGTTAAAGAGTATTCTTGTGACGGAATCAAGGTAATTATCGTAATAGAAATAATTTAAAAGCTTTCCGTCATCGGTATATGTGTAGTAATATTCCGTATCATAAACGGTGGTTCCCTTTGTATATCTTCCGTCAAGGAAAGAATTTATTTTAAGGTCAGATATAAATTCGGCATCAGCATTCATTATACGCTCGCCGGTGGCGTTGTTTACAAGACAGTAATAAAAGTCTGTATATCTTTCAAGCTCCTTAGTAGCGTCATCAAACTCATAAAGCTGGTCCTGAATGGCCTGATTTCTGTATGCGGGATATCTTTCATCAAAGCAGGCCTGGTCCTCAGGATTTGAAAATTTTACCTCAGGAGTTCCTAGACTTTTAACGGTTATATAGTTTTCCGCTTCATCGGATGATGCACTTTCGGCGCTATAGAGGCCTGAAAAAGAATTATATATAATATATTCTCCCAGGTCATTATCAAGGGCAAAGTTATATATGACTTTTTCTTCATTAAGCGCATTTCCAGACTTTATATTCTCCTCGTTTTTAAATACAAGGTTAGTATTTACAACGTCACGTACCAGCTGGCTGTACTGGGAATAAAATGTTTCCGTGTCAAAATAGCTGCTGTAGCTGAAACCGGATTCATATCTCATATCCACCACATAAACAAGGCTCATACTGGCGACAAGGGCTGATATGAGTATGATTGCTACGGCAGCCGCCTTTGTTTTGAACGAATAAAGCTTAGATTTTTTCAATTTTGTAGCCAATACCCCACACCACCTTTAAATATCTGGGCTCTTTCGGATTTATCTCAATTTTCTCCCTTATTCTTCTAATATGTACAGAAACTGTATTTTCAGGGGCAAAGGAAAGTTCATTCCATACCTTTTCATATATTTCATCTATGGAGAAAACCTTGCCTGCGTTTTCCATAAGAAGCTGGAGTATACCGTATTCGGTAGCTGTAAGTTTAACGGGCTCGCCGTTTACTCTGACTTCTTTAGAATCCTTGTCAAGCTCCAGGTCTCCTATTTTTATAACGCTTCCTTTTTCTGCAATGGAGCCAAATGAAGTATATCTCCTCATATGGGATTTAACTCTCGCAATGAGCTCTAAGGGGTTAAAGGGTTTTGTAATATAGTCGTCCGCACCAAAATTAAGGCCTATTATTTTGTCAGTATCCTCGGATTTAGCCGAAAGCATAATTATGGGGATATTTAAAGTTTCTCTTATTTTTACAACGGCCTTAAGCCCGTCCATTTTAGGCATCATTATATCCATAATAACAAGATGAACATCATTATTTTCAAGCACCTTGAGAGCTTCTTCGCCGTCATAGGCCTTTAATATATTGTAGTCTTCCTGTTTAAGATATATTTCTATTGCATCAACTATAGACTTTTCATCATCGCATACAAGAATGTTATACTTTTTGTTGTCCATTTGAGGTCCTCCTATCCAAAAGCTGTAAATGTTTTTTAGTCAGTAATATATCATTTTAATCATATAATTTCTTTATTAAGAATACTAAATCTTTTTCTTTCGATATTCTTAATTTTATCACAAAATGATGTTTTTTGGAAACACATATATAAAATTTACCAAATATTAGACATTTATATCTTAAAAATAGTTTTAAAAAAAGAGGCGTAACGCCTCTTTTTATAATTCTACAGCTATGGCTTTTCCGGACTCAACGGAATAAATATAACATTCCTTCACCCTTATTCCCGTAGCCCTTTCTACGGCCTTGGAATAAAGCTCCATCTGTATATCATATCTTTCATGAAATTCTTCTTCGCTGTCTTCATTATATCTGTCGGTTTTATAGTCAATTATTACGATTTCACCGTTTTCTATAAAGAAACAGTCAATACGTCCGTGGAGTATTATATCCCCGTCGGAATCATTTTTTTCTCCTCTGTAAATCTCATTGGGCTTCACAGCCACAGTAAAGGCTTCCTCTTTAAAAATACTTTCCGCATCAAGTATTCTTTTATAAAGGGGTGAACGTACAAACATCTGTATTTTCTTTATGCTGACCGTTTCAGCCTCAGCCTCTGAAAGTATGCCGTTTTCCCGGCATTCATTTATAAGTTCTTTTATATCGTCATACTCATATTTCTTTCTGAAGTCCATATGCTCCAGCACAGTATGGACAGCTGTTCCCCTTTCGGCAGCGGAAAGGCCCTTTTCGTCAATATAAAAATCAGGTGTTTTTACCGTATGGGAAAGCTTTATGCCTCTTATCCTCTTTACATCGGAAACGGATACCGTTGACGGCATATCGGTTTCATCCAAATAGGGATATTCCCAGCCAAGCCTTGCCCCTATCTGGTCTTTTAAGAAGGCCAAATCTTCTTCCGTTTCTATCTTTTCATCCTCAGTTACCGTCTGGCTTTCATCTATCCTGCCTATGAAATTTATATCAAAGGAAGCTTTGTGGCTATAAAGTCCGTTTCCGGCATTTTGTGCCATACTAAAATTTATATCACATACAGCCTGTCCCGCTCTGTGCCTTGATACAGCAGTCATTATCCAGTCCATATATGAATTTTTAGATGCTATATCAAACACAGGAAGTTTTACATCTTTCCTGTCGTTATACATGGTCCATTCCTCAGCCTTTGAAATTTCAGCCGATGAAACACCTGTAATAATGAGTTTCTCCTTTGCCCTTGTCATGGCAACATAGAGTATTCTCATTTCCTCTGCCACGGAATCCATTCTGAGCTTTTCGGATATTACAGTCCTTGGTACGGTATTATATTTTACTCTGGATTCCATATCTATATATTCACAGCCTATCCCCAGATCCTTATGCAGAACTACAGAAGCTTTCTGATCTGTTTTATTGAATTTTCCTCCGCATCCCGATAAAAATACAACTGGGAACTCCAGCCCTTTGCTTTTATGTATGGTCATAATACGCACACCGTCTGAAGATGCACCGCTTCCGCTGTCAATATCAACATCATTTTTATTTATCTTTTCAATATATCTTATGAAGTCAAACAGTCCTTTAAAACTGATGCTGTCATAATCCGATGCCTTCTGTACCAGTTTAGCCAGATTTATCTGGCGCATTTTGCCGTCTGGCAGTACACCGGCAAAATCATAAAATCCCGTTTCCGTATAAATGGACCATATAAGGTCATTTATTTTTTCGTCAACGGCCATATTTCTCCACTTTTCAAGCTGAGACAGAAAAGTTTCCAATACACTCTTAATATGTTCGTCTTTGCCGTTTACGGCATAGTCCTTTATGCAGTCCCAGTATTCTTCGGCGCCGCTTTCAAGTTTTATGCTGAGCAGGTCATCAGCCTTAAGTCCGTATATGGGAGACCTAAGCACAGAAGCAAGGGCTATATCCTGTCTCGGATTATCTATAACTCTGAGGAAACTCAATATTATCATAATTTCGGGTGTTTCCAAAAATCCCGTGCCTGCTTCAGCGGAGGCAGGTATGCCCTTTGACCTGAGTACATCCACAAAGGCCGCACCTTTGGTTCTCTTTCTCATAATTATGACTATGTCGCTGAATCTGAGCTCTCTGTAATCGCCGCTCTTTGCGTCATAAACTTCCATTCTTTCAGGACCGTACATCAAAGCGTTTATCCTGTCAGCAACAAAGTTCATCTCACGCTCATCGGCATCGGTCATTTCCTCATCGTTTTCCGCATCTGATTCTTCCTCTTCCAGAGCCCTTTTTATAACATCTATCTCTATGGCGCCTCCGGCTGTAGCATTTCCCATATATTCGGGAAATTCAGCTCCCGTATACAGCATAGCGTTTTCATCATAGTCTATTCCGCCAAGCTCCTTCTGCATCAGCTGCATAAAGATAAAATTGATACCCTGGAGCACTTCATCACGGCTTCGGAAATTTTTGAACATATCTATTCTTTCATTGGCCGCTCCCTCTTCCAGGGAAAATGTGTTATATTTTTCCGTAAATATGTCAGGGTCAGCAAGTCTGAAACTGTAAATGCTCTGTTTTACGTCGCCTACCATAAATCTGTTTTTACCGTTGGACACAAGATTTAATATAAGCTCCTGGACGGCATTACTGTCCTGATACTCGTCGGTCATAACGTATACATATTTTTCCGTCAGCTCCTCAGCCGCCCTTGACTTTACAGGAGCGTCTGCACTACCGTTTTCATCCAGAAGTACTTTGAGACAGTAGTGCTCCAAGTCACTGTAGTCAGCTATTCTTCTCTGCTTTTTTTCCTCAGAAAATCTTTCTCCAAACTCAATGACCAAATCCAGCAGAGGGTATACTGCCCTTTGAGCCGCCTTTATATCATTCCTCATTTCATCGGGAGTTCTTATCAAAAATTTTGATGAAATGCCGGAAAATATTTTTTTGACTTTATCCCTTAAATTCTTTACCTTTTCCTTTGTTTCAGATTCGCATTTTTTTCTGGAAAGGGCTGAAAAATTCATTGAGACAGCCTTTGAGTAAAAGGTTTCAAAGTCCTCTGACTGCGCATTAAGTATATCCTCCATCTGCTGTTTATCATTTTCCAGCATGGGTATATATGTTTCCGGTCCGGTTGTACTGGCAGTCTCAATGGCATATTCCGTTAATTCAAGGGCTCCCTTTACATATATGCATATTTGTTTTTTCAGCATATCAAACCATATTTCAGAATTTTCATCATAGGCGGATTTCTGTTTTTTTATGCTTTCGTCGGGATTGGGGTAACTTCTCGTAAAGTCATATATTCTCAAAACAAGCTCTTTGAGGTTTTTATCCGAAATTCCGTTGCTGTAATTTTCTACAAGATATAAAAAATCTTCAGGCGTTTCCGATGCGTATTTTTCCTCAAAAAGCGCCTCTATTACCTCATCTTTCAAAAGCAGTATTTCCGTATCATCCGCAACTCTGAAAGCAGGGTCTATTCCAAGCCTGTTATAGTTTTCTCTCGCTACTCTCAGGCAGAAGGAATGGATTGTCATAATATCAGCTCTGTTTAAAAGTACGGCCTGGCGCCTTAAATTTGAAGACTCGGGGTTCTCCGTAAGCGCCTTGCTTACTGCGGCTCCTATTCTTTCTTTCATTTCCGAAGCAGCCGCCTTGGTGAATGTCACCACCAGCATTCTGTCAATGTCCACAGGGTCATCTGAATCAGTGATGAGTTTTATTATTCTTTCAACCAAAACGGCAGTTTTTCCTGAGCCTGCGGCTGCAGAAACAAGTATATTGCCTTCTTTATCATTTATAGCTCTGAGCTGTTGAGCAGTCCATCCCATAAAATCTCCTCAATTCCTTTTAAGCCCCCTGAAGTCTCTGCTCAAGGGACATATACTTAGTAAACGAATTAAACATGGTTTCATAGGAATTATAGCAGAAGTTCTCTATAAATGCTATCGTATGCCTTCCAAAGGTATCCTTATCAAAGATGTATTTCATAACCGCCGACGCAAACAGCTCCGAAAAACTTCCGGAATACATTACCGCACAGGCATAGAGCAGGTCATACATTTTCTGCTCCGATGCGCACATATCATAGGCGTCAAAAAGCATCTTTCTCATATCCGAAGGATTAAGCGGACAGCTTTTGCATTTTAAAATCTTAATGGAATGATGAACAGCCATTAATTTTAAAAATCTTCTGCCCTTTTCCTTTGTCATTGCATATACGTTTTCTCCAAACACATTTCCGTTAACTCGTATTTCCGCAAAATATTCATAGGCATCTGCCACCGATGAATTTATACACTCCTCAAAAAAAGAGAGATAAAACCTGTTTGGAAGGGCATATATTCTTTTGATATATTCCTCTCCTTCATCTTCAACCGTTCTTTTTACTATATCGTGTCTGCCTCTAGGGGCTTTATATAAAAAATCAAACATAGACATAACCTCCATATTTGAATTTTATAATAAAGACTAAGCCCCTTTCAAAGGCAATCCTGCGCATTTTACGACAGTACTCTTCTCAAATCGTCAACGGTTATATCAAGTGAATATCCGCCCATCTCATCGGCAAGGCTTGCCAGTATCAAGTTTGTGTTGTCTTTAAAATAAAGCATATGGGTCATATTCATTTTGGCCGCGGCTTCCAGGGCTTCTTCAAAATTTGAAAAATCCCTTTTCATAACGTCAAATGCTTCTCTGTATATTTCGGTAAATTCGTCTATGGCAGACTGTCCGCTTTTATTTCCTGTTATCATTACTCTGACTAAATTATTTCTTTTGTCCATAAATTTCACTCCCTTTGGTAAATCATATCAACGCATTTTAAAAAAATCAACTGATTTTATTGTAATAAATCGGTTGCAATATCCGCCGCAATAGGATAATATAATACAAAAAGATTTAAATAATTCATTTTTATATATGAAATAAAACAGGGGGATAAATATGGAAGCATTAAAGAAAAAAATATTAACAGATGGAATGGCTATGGGTACTGATATAGTAAAGGTTGACAGCTTCTTAAACCACCAGATAGATGTAGCTTTTATGAACGAGATAGGAAAAGAGTTTGCAAGACTTTTCAGCGACGTTGAAATAACAAAAATTGTTACCATTGAATCCTCAGGCATTGCTATCGCAGCCATTGCGTCTCAATATTTTAATTATGTTCCCGTTGTATTTGCTAAAAAGACAGAGTCCAGAAATCTTGACCCTGACAAATATCATGGAGAAGTTTATTCCTTCACAAAACAGAAAGTTTATCCTATTATGATATCCAAAAAGTATATTTCACCCGAAGACAAAATACTTATCATTGATGATTTCCTTGCAAACGGCAAAGCTGCCCTTGCCCTTAAAAATCTCTGCGAACAGGCAGGCGCAACCGTACAGGGTATTGGTATCGTAATTGAAAAAGGATTCCAGAATGGCGGTAAACTTTTAAGAGAAGAAAATCATATCCGTGTTGAATCCCTCGCTATAATAAACAGCATCGATGACGGAAAAATCACATTCGGAAACTAAATAGAATATTCGAGCTCTGCTAAAGACAGCAGAGCTTTTTTATTTTCACAATAAAAAAACAGACAGCCAAAATTTTGGCTGTCTGTTTTTCTGTTATCAGTCTTTTACTGATGTTGCAAGTCCGTCATCATCAAACTTAACCTTAACATTTGAAACGCCGTCTCTATTAACAAGATTTTTAAGACTGTTTATATTGATATCATCATACTCTGTTCCGTCGATATCTATTCTTGTATCTTCATCGAAATTGAAATATATATGTCCTGCATCATCCACATCAACTCCCATCTTTCCTCTGGGATAACTATCGTTGCTTACTGTCATATAATCCAGATAACCTTCGATTTCACTGACATATCCTTCTATTCTTGTTACCTCATCATTCTTAACGGTAACATCAACTTTTATTTCAACGTCTCCGCTTTCATAAAGTTTTACAAGGTCGTCAATATCATCAATATCATCATCTCCGACTACGATATCTACTCTTACAGAACTGCTGAGGTCATATTTCTTTGAACCTACTTTAATATAATTTTCATCTTCATCATCTTTATCTACATTAATTCCTGATATTGAGCCGCTGTATTCTTTATCTTCAGCATCGGGGTCATATGTGCTGCTTTCGGCAACCATCTTCGTTACCTCATCATCACTGTTGAGAGTAAGCTCAACATCTATATACTTGCTACCGGTAAGTTTGTCAAATACTTCATCAATAAAGTCCTCTTTTTCGCCTGTCCAAGTACTTCCGTTGTATTTTATAGTTACTAATTCAAAGTCTTTAATAAAATCGTATGTGAAGTTCTTAGAACCTGATTCAATAGTAATACTTCTTGTATTGAGGTTCTTTATCTTTCCTTCAGTATCGCTTGTATACTTCTGTTCAACTGCCGTAACTACCTCAGCTTCCTGAGTTGAAGAATTAAGTTCAACAGTTACCTCAACGTAAGCATCACCTTTAACTCGGTCTGAAAGCTGTCTGAGTGTGGCATCGCGTCCGTTAAGAGTAATCTTTGCATCTCTTGCAACAGTATAATATACTCTGTCGCCTCGCTTATCAATAAGACCGATTTTATATTCTCCTGCGCTTATAAGTTCGCCCTTATCCTTAATCTGGTTTGTGAACTGAGGCATATTTACGTTGCCGGGGTCAGTTACAATATCCTTTGTTATTACAACTCTTGCTATGGAAGCGCCGCTTGAATATACTGTTACGGAGTCTCCAAGGCCAAGACCTGAAGGGCCTACATTGCTGCTGGCATTATTATATACAGGAGTAGCATCAGTAAGAACAAAGCCTGCAACGCCGTCAGATGTAGTAAGTCTTAAAACATAAGTTCCGTTGCTTTCATAAACCGATACAACGGTACCTGATGTCTGTGTATATCCTGATTCGGGATTTGTAACTATTTTCTGCTTCATAACTTCATAGGTCTTAGAAGCAATTACAGCTGTTTCAGCTCTTGTTATGTTTGCTTTGGGATTGAAATTGTTATTTTCATCGCCTGAAATTATTCCAAGCTTATTTAAAAGTTCAACATAGGGCTTAGCCGCAGCTGAAATATTCCATGTATCATTAAATGAAAGTGATGTACCTGATGAAACGGAATAGCTGAGTGCAAGAGCCTTTCCGAACATTACGCACATATCTTCCCTTGAAATTTTTACATTCTGTCCGTTTTCTTTAAATTTTGTAAGTTCGTAAGAAGATATTATTCCCTTTTCCATACAGAAGGCAACCGGTTTTTTTGCCCATTCATCGATGCCTTCGTTAGCCATTTCCATTGAATATCTGTCAATGCCAAGTTCTGTTACGTCAGTAGCAAAGCCGGATTTTACAGTCATTGAGTAAACAAGCTGAGCTGCTTCCGAATATGTAATATTTTCATTTCCTCTAAAAATTCTGGCACCGTAATCATTATAATCGCCTACCATAAGTCCGCTCTCATAAACACTGTTTATATAACTTTCAGCCCATTTCAGACTGCTTCCAACATCAGAAAAAACTGCTCCGTATCCGGTTGCTGAAACAGTCAGGCATACTGCAGCCGCAAGCGCAGTAACCGCATATTTCTTCATATATAATCTCCCCCTAATGAGTAATAATATCCTGATTATGATTATATAACATAAAATATTATATTGCACTAAAAAATTAGATTTTTTTACTTAAAATATGAAAGTTATGATTATAAATATGCACATTGAAACCTTAAAATAACAAAAAATATAACGGCTGATAAAAATCAGCCGTTATATCAAATATATTATTCCTTTTCTGCACGTACGCTGTTAAAAATCTCCATAAATTTCTCTCCGCTTATGGTTTCTTCCTGAATGAGATAATCAGCTATCTTATGGAGAGCTTCTGTATTTTCTCTAAGTATATCCAGAGCTTTCTGGTGGCGCTCCTTGATTATGGATAAAACTACGGCGTCAGCCTTTGAGCCTGTGACATCTGAGCATATAAGAGATGTACTTCCGTTAAGATACATATTATTTTCTTTTTCCAGTGCCATCATATCAAACTCTTCGCTCATACCGAATCTTGTAACCATTGCTCTGGCCATTGCAGTTGCTCTTTCGATATCGTTAGACGCTCCCGTTGTGACTGTATTGAAAATTATTTCTTCGGCACCTCTTCCGGCAAGCAGTGTCGTTATCTCGTCAAGCATCTCGTCCTTGGTCATAAGATACCTTTCTTCTTCAGGCATCTGCATAGTATATCCAAGGGAACCCATGGTCCTTGGCACTATTGTTATTTTCTGTACCGGCTGAGTGTTCTTCTGGCAGGCAATGGCAAGGGCGTGGCCGACTTCGTGGTAAGCCACAATCTTTCTTTCCTTTTCCGTCATTATCCTGTCTTTTTTCTCTTTTCCGGCAATTACAAGTTCAATGGCTTCCATAAGGTCTTCCTGAATGACCTTTTCTCGGCCCTCTCTTACTGCTCTAAGGGCAGCCTCATTTACCATATTGGCTATGTCCGCACCTGAGCATCCTGAGGTGCCTAAAGCAACCTGTTTAAGGTCTATATCATCTACGGTCTTTACATTTTTAAGATGTACCTTCAGTATATCTTCCCTTCCCTTAAGGTCAGGCCTGTCAACAACAACTCTTCTGTCAAATCTTCCCGGTCTTAAGAGCGCCTCGTCAAGGACTTCAGGTCTGTTTGTGGCACCGATAACAACTATGCCTTTGGTTACGTCAAATCCGTCCATTTCACTGAGCAGCTGATTGAGGGTCTGCTCCCTTTCATCATTGCCGCCTAAAACATTGTCTCGACTTTTTCCGATGGCGTCTATCTCATCTATAAAGATTATGCATGGAGCATTAGAAAGGGCATCTTTAAACAAATCTCTTACCCTTGATGCACCAACACCGACGAACATTTCCACAAAACTTGAGCCACTAAGGGAATAAAACGGAACCTTTGCCTCACCGGCTACGGCTTTGGCAAGAAGAGTTTTTCCTGTACCGGGAGGTCCCACAAGCAGAGCTCCCCTGGGGAGTTTTGCTCCTATTTCAGTATATTTCTCAGGTCTGTGAAGGAAATCCACGATTTCTCTTAAAGACTCTTTGGCTTCTTCCTCACCGGCCACATCGGCAAATGTAACTCCCGTTTCCTTTTCAACGTACATTTTCGCATTGCTTTTTCCAAATCCGCCGCCCATTCTTTTCATGGCAAATCTCATAACCAGCATAACTGCGGCATAGAAGAACAGCAGAGGGAAAATAAATTCAACGAAAAATGTTATTACAGGGTTTGTTGTATCCGGCGGAGCATCATATACTACATTCTGCTCGTCAAGTTTGCTTAAAAGTTCAGGATTATTTATATATCCTGTATAATACTGTTTTTTGACTTTGCCTTCGCCCTCAGAATCTTCTTTAAGAGTAAAGCTGATTATTGAACCGTCAAACTTAACTTCCTCAATTTTGCCTTCGTCCAGCATTTCTATAAACTCGCTGTATTTTACCTCGGAAATATCTGCCATAGAGTTTTTTCCGATAAAATAATTCAGTGCGAGTGTAAATACCAATGCGGTTACAGCCAGCATCAGTAATATTTTCTTGTCATTCTTATTTTTATTTTCACTGTTTTTATTATCAGCTGCCATACCTGCTCCCCTTTCCATAATACGGATATCTCTTTTGTCTATTATAATATAAAATCCGACAATTGAAAGAGGACAAACTTAAAATATTATTAAAATGAACTTCTTTTATTATTATCACGGCTTTAATACACATAAATAACACCGTGATTCATCTGTCATCTTCCGCTATTTAATTTTTACATTTTATATAAAATTATGTGTCCTTATTTATCACAGACATAAGAATTTCTGCCAGAGGTTCCATGGCATTCATAGCTTCTTCCTTAGTATTGGTCTGAGCGCCCACTTCAATAAGCAGTGACTTTGGAAGCATATGAAGACTGTATCTATATGTTTTTAAATAATTTCTTCTTACAAATCCGGGATAAAGCTTATCCCCCGCATACTTCATTGCAAAACTGAATGCCAGATTCTGTTCAAGATTAGGGTTATCCAGTCCCGCTGTTGGTATAAGATTTCCGTTATCATAGATTCTGCAAAGGCCGTTAAAAAACATTATCTGTGCCGTAGGCTTTCCGTCAACCTCGGTTACCAGCTTCGTATCGTCTGCCACACCGTCCCTATGCAGGTCAATGGCTATTTCTATTGAAGGGTTTTCATTAAGTATTTTTTGTATGACGGGCTCCATTCTTTCATAGGCTCCGGTAGTTGTCATTTTTGAATCTACATAATCAAAACTTTCCGTGCAGTGCATGGTTTCTATTCCATATTCATTTTCCAAAATATCCTTAAGATGCTCCCCTACTCCGACTATTCCTTCATCCAGACTTGCTGACATATCACTGTCGGCAAATCCCTCATGGGAATGGGTATGAAATATGAGTATTTTAGGGCCGTCAGACTCAGTGTCGATGGAAAAGTCAGAGCTCAAAAATTTTTCTCCGTTGAGCTCTCCCTCAAGGACATCGGTGGCTGAGTCAACTATGTATACATTCTTTTTTAAATAATTTATATCGGAATAATTAGCCTTTTCTTCATCTGACATAACAAACAGAGTGCCGCTGTCTATCTGTTTGGGTTCAGTATTTTTTTCTTCATCTGTTTCCTTACTTTCCTCACTATCCTCATTATTTGTCTGTACTATAACTTTATGCTCTTTTTCAGCAGCATATATTTCCGTTATCATAGATACGGATACTTTACCTCCGGGCATTATTTCCGAAAGGGCTATACTCTTCATCAAAAGACCTTTATCCCAGGATACCGCCGAAACTCCGAAAAGCGCAAGCACCAGAAGTCCGGCCATATTTTTTTTGAAAAACAGCTTATAATTAAAACTCCATCTCTGCAATAACAACTCCTCCTTGGTATGAAAAACATTCTTTACCTCAAAGTTAATATATTCATCAGAGAAGCTTTATATATCAAATTTATGTATTTATGTTTTGAAGCATATTTTGTCCGGTGTCTATGTTGTAATGCTGTCTCATTTTTGATATTATGGAAAATATAAGAAGGGAGGAATATTTATGCCCGATTTAACTCAAAACGAGCAGCTTCATGGAAGCTTTTTGATAGTACCGTTAAAATATGATTCAGAATCATTAAACCGGACATATCTTGAGGAAATAGGCACATACAGGCCCATAACCACCATGGATTTAAACGAAAACATTAAAAAGATGCTTGATAAATCAAATGATGCCGCTGTAGGTTTATGTTTTGATATTTCGCCGGACCATATTCTGCCCTTTGTAAGCGGGGCCGACGACAGCCACCTTCCTCAGTCATTTCTTGTTTCCGATGACGGAAATACATATACATTTGAATTGTCTTCTTCATATATTTATGTTTTCCATACTCAGGTTGCCTTTTTATGCTTAAGCATATCCTATGAAAAGATGGAAGCCTTAAAAGCCGTATGCAATCCCGGCTCAGCATATAATCCCGCATCCTTTTACTGGGTTGATGAAGAAGGCCAAAACCATCTGTTTTCCATAGAAACATGGCTGGATGATTTTCTTGCTCCCCTTGGCCTCAAAAAGTTTTTTGACGGAGATTCCTCCTATCTTCTTGACTCTTACGCATACATATTCACAGTTGTTCCAAATCGATTTGACACCATAGAAGAAATGCAGAAAATAACATTCAATCTTCACAAGATGATGCCCATTGATTCGGATATATATGATACTTCGGAGGACGATATCCGTTATGTATATGCGGTAAAGCATCAGGCCTATAATACATACCGCTGGGGATGCTGTGTTGCGTCCCAGACCATATCCTATGTTTTTGCCGATGAAGCCATGGATTTTGAAGCCCAGAGAGAAGCTCAGGCAAATGATGGACTTCCTGTTGTTATTCTGTCCCTTTATGAGAAATATACATGTCTGCGCTTTACCGAGCTTATTACAGCCGTAAAGAAAAAGCAGATAAGAAATCTTAAAAATATGATGCTCAGATTCCAGGCCTTTGGAACGGTTACTCCTGCCAATCTTTCCAGATGGCATAATGTAAAGCAGATATATGCCCATCTGCTACAGGTAAACGATATATCTTCCGCCATAGAAGATATAAGCAGTAAAATAAATATTCTTACAGAACATCAGGAAGAAATCGAGCGTGCTAAAAGCGAAACCGTAGTTAATATAATTACTGTTTTCGGCCTTATTTCCATAATGGCCTCAGTGCTTTCCATAGTGCAGATACTTTCAGGAGGAAATATTATTATATGGATATCAACTATACTTACTGCTTTTATGATGGTGCTTGTAACTTTTATCGCCCTATGGAAACGTAAAAAGTGGTAGTTTGTGTATCCTTCTTTACCATATTTAAAAGGATTATAAAATTTATATTTTAAAAATCCCTTGAGAGAAATATATCAATCTGATATAATTTATATGTTATGCCTTTACGTTCTAAAAAAGGTAAATTGATTAATAAAACGCAGTAAAAAGCCTGTTTTCATACGGGAAATATATTTACTTGTGGATAAATTTTTATTTCGGTGTAAATCAGTTCAGTATCGTCTGTTAAAAAATGATGGTATCTGAAGCACAGAAAATATTAAGGAGATGTAATCATATATGAAATTAGGTATCGTAGGTCTTCCAAATGTCGGAAAAAGCACACTTTTTAATTCAATGACATCAGGAAAGGCTGAAGCCGCAAACTATCCCTTCTGTACAATAGACCCCAACGTCGGAATAGTTGCCGTTCCCGATGAAAGAGTGGATAATCTTGCAAAATTATATAACTCAGCAAAAATAACACCCGCTGTAATAGAGTTTGTTGATATAGCCGGACTTGTTAAGGGAGCAAGCAAGGGTGAAGGTCTTGGAAACAAGTTCCTTTCTCATATACGTGAAGTTGACGCCATAGTTCATGTAGTACGCTGCTTTGAGGACGCTAATGTTGTTCATGTAGACGGCTCGGTTAATCCCGTAAGAGATATTGAGACTATCAATCTTGAGCTTATTTTCTCAGACCTTGAAATACTTGAGAGAAGAATAGCAAAAACAACAAAGATGGCTCAGGGCGACAAGAGCCTCAGAAAAGAGCTTGCTATTCTTGAAAAGCTCAGAGAAGGTCTTGAAGGCGGAAAGCCCGCACGTCTTATCGAGTTTGAGGACCCTGACGACAAAGCATTTGTTGAAAGCCTTACTCTCCTTACAGAAAAACCTGTACTTTACGCCGCAAACGTAACAGAGGATGACCTGGCTGATGACGGAGAAAACAACGAATATGTAAAACAGGTCAAAGAATATGCCCTTAATGAAGGTTCAGAAGTATTTGTTCTCTGTGCAAAAATCGAAGAAGAAATAGCAGAGCTTGATGATGATGAGAAAAAAGAATTTCTTGCTGACTTAGGCGTAGCTTCAAGCGGTCTTGACAGACTTATTGCCGCAAGCTACAAGCTTCTTGGACTTATCAGTTATCTTACAGCAGGCCCTACAGAGTCAAGAGCATGGACCATTACAAAGGGTACAAAGGCTCCCGGTGCCGCAGGAAAGATACACAGTGACTTTGAAAGAGGATTTATCCGTGCCGAAGTTGTAAGCTATGATGACCTTATGCGTCTTGGTTCATATAATGCCGCAAAAGAACAGGGTCTTGTACGTTCAGAAGGCAAGGAATATGTAGTTAAAGACGGAGATGTTATTCTTTTCAGATTTAACGTATAAAATAAAACCGCTTCCTTACGGAAGCGGTTCTTTTTTTAATTAAATGGTTGATACATCACACTGAGCATTTTCATGGAAAGTAATTTGAACAGTAGAAACGATATCAAAATTATAATATTCAACAGTATTTGATTCACCGTCAACAACACGGATATCATACTGTTTTCCTTTTTCTGCTCCACTGGCGGATACTATAACTTTCTGTCCGTCTGAAACCGCAGATGAAAGGAGATTATTTCCCCAGTTTTCCGTACCGCTTTCAGAGACATATAATTCCTTTATTTCGCCGCCTGTAGAATTTGCCACATAAAACTGACTGTCAGAAAGAGCATCTATTTCAGACTGTGATATCTGACTAAGGTCGCTGCTTGTCCCTGTTGATGAGCTTTCAGATGCAGTGTCTGTATTTTCCTGAGACGCTGTATCCGTAGTGCTGCTTTCTTCGTCTGACCCGCCGCATCCTGTAAATGCAAAAGCCATAAAAGCTGCAATAAATACGGCCAATAATCTTTTCTTCATTCGAGTTTCTGCCTCCTCTCCTTTTTTGACTTGGTAATTATACTAAAGGCAGATTTAAAAGTCAATGAAGATACTGCCATTTTAACCTACATCTAAGTATTATGGTTTCCAATCATTCTTACAATAATACAAAAAGCTTCCCATTAAAATCAGGAAGCTTTTAAGTACGTTTTTTTATTTTTTCACAAGTTTTTTATTGTTTCTTGCAAGTTCGTAATCAGGAAGAAGATTTTTCTTAAGCATAGCTTCAAGGGTTTTTATTACTTCAACCTCAGGCATACCTATTTCATCGGCAAGCATAGGCACCATAAGAGTTCCCTCATCTTCCACTTCAAATATAATCTTTCTATAGAGGTTTGCCTTTTTATATCCTTCATATCCCATACGGGCAAATACTACGCCGCATATACCGTATACAGCACAGAATGCCATATATGAATCACCTAATAAATAAGCGACAACAACGGCTACGACCATAAGGATAATTCCAAACACCATAGAAATCATACCAAGGTTAAGGCAGGTCTTTCTGCTGTACTGGCCCCTTCTCCAAACAAGCATAGCTCCAAGCGGCCATATAAACGCCGTTACAATTACAATAAATACCCAGCTGCAGTAAAAAGGTATCCTCGCCTTATCATTTTCAATACTCATAAACAGTTACTCCTTTTCCCCATTGTTTTATGCCGCCGTTATACTCTGCGCCACTTGATGGCAACTATATCCTGCCCCGTAACTGCATTGTATAACCTTTCCCCAAAGTCACGGCTCTTTATGTCTTTTCTGTCGAGAACTATTATACCAAACTCTTCGGCTTTTTTAAAGGTTCCCGTATTTTTTATTTTATCATCTCCTGATGTGACAATGACGCCCTTTGAAAACCAGCCTCCCAGGCGTTTTTTCTGTATATAAAGCTCATTTATGTCCGGAGTTGATATTCCTCTTAATTTACACGAAATAAATACCGGTATGGAATTTTCCATTATTATAACGTCTATCTCGTTGCCTGCTGTCCTGATATTGTCATAGGCATCCCAGTCAATCATGGCTCCAAGCTTAACGTCCGAAAATTTTCCGCACCTTTTGGCATTTATAAAAACGAACATTTCCAGCCACAGGCCATAGGTAGTCATATATATCCTTGCCTCAGGATAGCTGAAAGAAAAATTTACCCTGTTATTTGTAATGCTCAAATTTTTTATAAATCCGTATTTTTCAAACATTTCAAGCATACGCCTGTCGGGCCTGTAATGCTTTCCGTCCTTATGCAGAAAAGATATGTTAGCAGAAAACTGAAGTCCGTATTCCATAACAGAACTTACCGCCTGCAGATATCCGCAGGTATAGCTCCAGTTTCTCAGATTTCTGAATATGTACTGGCACATATCCAGTATACTGTCATAATTCTTTTCATCGGGCTCCCTATGGGATTCTCCGACGAACTCAGCACCCTTGGCATTCATAAAGTCATCAAGGGTAAGCTGAGCCGTTTTCATCTCAAATGACGGATCATCGATGTCCATAAGTTTCCCCTGGGCTATGTCCGTATAGTACATTTTTATTTTTTTATCAATACCGGCCTTGTGGCCCGCTATCATCATCAGCTCACTGCCGCCGGTAAGCTCCATGGCACAGTCGCCGTATTTGTCTATTACCTGGCAGGTCTTTTCATAGATTTCCGTGACATTGTTTATGTCTACGGGTATCTTTTCAAGGACAATGCCGCTTAAATGCTTTTTAAAACATTTTTTAAGCGCCGTAAAATATTTGCCGTCAGTTACGGCGCTGTCATAAATATATACGACCCTCTCAGGCTTAAGCGTGAGCACAGCCAGTATATTTTTTATGGTATCTTTATCAAAGAATTCTATAAGTGTCATACGCTTCCTCAATTATTCCACAATCGTTTTTTCCTCAAAAACAGTTTCTTTGACTTCTTCCGTGTCTTTAGAATCTTTCTTTCCAAAGCCTGAACCAAAATTAAGCTTTGCAGCTATTCCGGGAGCCATATCGATAAGTTTGCTTACGGCATCCTGATTTTTGATATTTACAAGCTGTACGCTTCCGTTAGAAATGGCTAAAACGGCACTGGGTGTTATCTTAGCTCCAAGGGCTCCGCCGCCTGCTCCGTTTTCGGCTCCGCCTGCTCCTACTCCAACAGATACATCAACCAGGGGAACAAGTGTTACTTCTCCGATTTTTACTGCCTCTCCAACTACAGTTTTTGAAGATACGAAATCTTCTATCTTATTCATAAGAATCTCAAGATTATTTCCTGTATTATTTGCCATTTTTATCACCCTTTATCAGTAGTATTATTATTTTTCTAACCGGCTTAACGGCTATAAATCTTATTATATAAAACATCATAAACGCAGGAATAATATGTCCCTTTGCGCTGAATTCGCCTTCAATAACTTCTTCATCAAAGGAAGTCTGCACTTCTATATGCTTATTAATCAGGCCTCCGATACTCCAGAGAGAGCCGACAAGCACCCCCGTATAAGCAGGGTCAGAGAGCCCGATTTTTCCCTTAAGGTAAAAGCCTCTGGGCTTTACGCCTCTGAAAAGTGATTTTAAAAGTCTGACCACAGCCGAAAACAGTTTTTTTCTTTCTTCGGAAGGCATATTTTTGAAATACTCAAGATTAAGTCTTTCCGGCTGTTTTCCCTCGTCCTTTCCACTTTCACCGTTTTCTGCCCCTTTATTTTCTTTGTCTTCTTTATCTTCTTCCTTTTCTTCGGGCATTTTAACATATTTAATTTTTACGTTTTCATTCTTTTTAGGCTCATCGGGAATTTTAAGCTCGGAAAGTTTTACCCTTTTTACGGTTACTTCTTTTTCCTCCGATTCTTCCGCCTGCCACTCGGCTGTCACAATGCTTTTATCGGTTTCTTTTGGTGTTTCAAACCTTCTGCTGACAGTTTTTTGTGCTGTCTCGGTTTTTCCAAAAGAATTTTTTTCGGGAAGGGTTTTAGCTGATTTCTCTTTTTTTCCTTCATCTGCCGGGGCTGTCTTCACAGTTTTGACAGGTACAGTATTTTCTTTTGGCTTTCTTAAATCTCCGGATGCACCTTCTGAGCTGTCTTTTTTCTCAGATTCTTCATTATTTTCAGTTAAATTATCGCTTTCCCGGTTTTCTTCATCGTTTTCAAAAATTTTCAGCTTTTTGCCAAAAATCTTTATAACAGCTGACATACCGTTGTTATCATACCCAAGGTTTATCTTTAAAATTCCAAAGAGAGCTTTTATCTCAGCTTCTGCCTTAGCCTTATCGTAGGCTTCACCTTTTATTTCATAAAAAATCGGACAAAAAATGAGCACAAGAAAAAGTATGAATATAACGGCCGCTGCCCAAAGCAGCACCTTTCCAACTGTTTTTAATATTTTCAACAGTAGTTTCATAAATTTCTCCTCTTTTTATCAGACAGATAAATTCCAGCGCCTGTTATGACTATTACCGCAAGCACTGCCGCGCAGTAAAGCGCAATCTTAAGAGCCATATCAGCAAAAAACGGCTTAACAAGTATATTTATGATAAGGTCCTCTGCGGGGTCCAGTATCCACAGGTCATTATTGAAAAACAGTTTATGAAAAACTATAAAACACGCATTAAAATCTATTGATGCCGCTACGGCTAAAATTCCTGCACCCGCCGCAATAATTACGGAAAACAGTGCGGCATATTTCAAAAATCTTCTTAAAGAGAATTTCTTTTTAAAAACGAGCAGTAATGTAAGTGCTACAAAAACAACAGCCGCACCCTTTCTTATGGCAAAGCCTCCGTCAAATAAAACCTTGCAGTCTGCCATATGGGTCTTTTCTCTTTCGGTAAAAAAGTCCCTTGTCTCACCGTTTACCTCAGTGACTATGTTTTCAAGGTTCTCCCTGTCACCATGCAGATAATCCATTAGCTCGTCCATAACATACATTATGTCGTCCATTTCCATATCAATGTTTTGGGTCACATTATATTTTTCGAATTCTTTTCTGAAATAATTCATATTTCCAAAAACAGCCTGAGAAACACAAGTCAAAAGAAGCATAACTACAAGTGCTGCCGCGGAAATAAAAGTAATGATTTTTTCAGTACGCATTTGTATCCTCCACCATAGTCCTAAAAACCTCAAAGGCTTCTCTCTTTCCGCCTGCTATGCCGTAAACCGTATATTTGTCTCTGTTTCGTTCCTTAAGCAGTTCCGTGGACTCCATTATTTCATAAAGAAATTTACCATTTTCCTTTTTGCACACGCAAAAAACACCCGATGCTGCCTTTCCGTCCTTAAGCAGACCTACGACTGCGGCAGTATCGGCGATACTTTTTCCAACATAAAGTTCATCAGTAAATTTCATATTACCAGCTCCAAAAAATATATAAATTTAGTATACCAAATTTTAGCCTGTTTGAAAACAAGAGCACTGATTTTTAATATAAAATACAAAAATTTATGCTAATAATCTAAGCCATATCCAAATATTTAGGAGTATATTCAATCAAAATCTTTTTTCTTATTATTTTTTACAATAGTCGTGATAATAAAAAAAAGAACGGTACTTATGTACCGTTCAAAATCCGCATAATATTATTTTGCTAAACCAAAATATAAAAGAACTATCAAGCCAAGTACTATTCTATACCAGCCAAACACCTTGAAATCGTGCTTTTTAATATATGCCATTAAAAATCTGATAACTATAACAGATACTATAAAGGCAGATACCATTCCGACAAGCAGTATGGCTATTTCCATTCCTTCAAAGGCAAAACCGAACTTAACAAGTTTTAAAAGGCTGGCACCAAACATAACCGGTATAGCCAGGAAGAATGTAAACTCGGCAGCTACTGTTCTTGAAACTCCAATAAGAAGCGCTCCGACTATTGTCGCTCCTGAACGGGATGTTCCGGGAAAAACAGCCGCTATAAGCTGAAAGAAACCGATTATAAGAGCAGTCTGATATGTAATGTCACTAAGACGTTTTACTCTTGGTCTCATGTGACGGTTTCTGTTTTCAATAAGAATAAACGCAATACCAAATACTATCAGAGCTATTCCGACTGTCGTAGAATTATAAAACAGTTCGTTAATCTTGTCATCAAACAGCAGTCCGACAACGGCCGCAGGTATGCAGGCTACGATTATTTTGAACCACATATTCATTATCCGCATATCGGTTTTTATACGTCCTCTTTCCTTTTTAAAGGGGAATATTTTATTCCAGAAAATAAGGACTACCGCCAGTATGGCTCCCAGCTGAATGACAACTTCAAAAACTTCCATAAATTCTTTGGATACATCTAAAGGAAGAAATTCATCCAGAAGTATGAGATGTCCGGTACTGCTTATGGGAAGCCATTCCGTTATACCTTCCACAATACCAAAAATAAGTGCTTTTAAAATTTCCAGCATAGCAATTCTCTCCATATAAATTTAATACTTTTCTGTTCAATTATAGTCTTATATGAATTATATTACAATTATTTTTTTCTTAATTCCATAATGCCCATAAACACAAGAAAAACAGCAAATATTTTTCTGAGCATATCCGCATCAAGATTTACAGCTATAAACGAACCTGCCGCAGCCGCCGCAAGTCCATATAAAACTATAGGTTTTACCACCTTTTTTTCCACGTTTCCGTCTTTTATGTGGGATATAAGAGCCGCTATGGCCGTAGGTATAAAATAAATGAGGTTTATTCCCTGAATTGACTGCTGGCTCAGGTCTGTGAGCATTACAAGTGCGGGTATAAGGATAGCTCCTCCGCCTATTCCCATACCGCTTATTATTCCGGAAACAAAACCTATGACAGCCAGTATCATAAAAACATCCTCACTGCCGCCGCAAGCATTGCCAGGCCAAAAATAATGTGCAGTTTTCTGGAGGAAATTTTGTTAAGCAGTTTCGCACCTGCCACTCCGCCTATAATTCCGCCGGCAGAGACCAGCAGAGTCTCCTTCCATGGAACATCAGCTTTAAAAATATATATTCCTGCCGAAAGGACAGATAGCGGAAGTATAATGGCAATGGCTGTGGCATGGGATTTATGGGCGTCCACGCCAAGATATTTTTCCATACATGGTACGACTATGGTGCCGCCGCCGGAGCCGAAAAGTCCGTTTGCAAAACCTGTTATTATACCTATCAATGCTGTTTTAATATTTTTCAAAACATATCACCCACAGCTATTGTTGGCATCAGAGGTCTTTTATATTCATTTTATCGATTTCTTTGTTTTTCCTTTTTCTTTCCTTTACAACAAAATATATGGCAAGGAGTATGACGGTTGGAATATTCATAAGAAGCAGCACCATTATTACAAGTCCTGCCACCGATGCACCTGACGCAGCTTTAAACGAAGCAATGCTCAGCACCCCTATGAGCGAATATATAAATGTGAGCACCGGAAGTATAAGTCCGGGCCATTTTCTTTGTGACCTTGAAAGAAAAATCTGAAGCACCACTGCTCCCACTATAATCAAAAGTCCGATTATTGTATTTATAGTCCCTGCAAATACAAACTCACTGCTCTCCATTTATATCGTCCTCCTTTAATTTTCGGTATTCATTGATGAGAATTTTTGCCGCTTCAAAATCGATTTTTTCGCTCAGTGCAAGTTTTTTGATAAGCGATACATAGGAATCCTCAGCCGTATTTTCGTTCATCTTTATTTTTTCGATGAGTTTATCAAGTCTGAGCCTGACTGTGGGGTATGTGACCTCATACTGTTTTGCCATCTCCTTGAGGGAGCCCGAAGACAAAACAAATCTTTTTATAAATGCCACATCTTCTTCCTCCAGTCCTTCCAGCCACGGAGGCATAAATTCTAATGACATAGCAATCACTCCTTTAATAAAATTAATATATCATTTAATTTTATTAAAGTCAACAAAATAAAATTGAACAAATTTCTTAAGAAAATTAAAAGACATATATATTTGATTCAAAATCAAACATATATGCCTTTATTTATTCTATATCATTATATTATTTTTTAAGATTTCCAGCTTCTTTAAGGAGTGCCTCTTTAAGCTCAGATATACTGTATACCTTTATATTCGCCTTTTCAAGTTCATTCTCTCCGCCATAGCCGTACAGACATCCAATGGAGGCTGTATTATGGATAACAGCCGTTTCAATGTCTGAGTATCGGTCACCAATAATGACAAAGGGGCCGTCATAGGACTTTTTTATTTCCTCAAATATAACATATTTAGGTTTAAATCCATAATCCTCTGTACAGTAAAACCCGTCGAAATATTTATCCAGTCCGAAGGCTCTTATATGGGCTTCCATATAGCTTCTCTTGCAGCTGCTTAAAAACAGTGTCTTTCCATAGGGTCTGATACCGTTAACAGCATCAAGGGCCGAATCATACAGCACAGCCTTTCCTTCGTTAATGAGGCTTACCATATTTTCGCCTATAAAGCCGCTGTACTTTTTCTTCTTTTCTTCGGAAAGTCCAGGCATAAAATCATTCCACATGGATTTTACGTCCATACCTATCCATTTTTTTATTTCTTCATCGGAATAATCCCTGACGTTTTCTCCGTCCATTCTCATAAGCTCACAGCATTTTCTGAATGACTGTGCGTATATTTTCATACTGTCATGGAGAGTACCGTCGTAATCAAAGACAAAAGTCATTATAATCCCATGCCTTTAATAAGGTTAACCATTTCGATTGCTCCAAGGGCACAGTCATAACCTTTGTTTCCTGCCTTTGTGCCTGCACGCTCGATAGCCTGCTCGATATTATCTGTTGTAAGAACTCCGAACATTACGGGTACGCCGCTCTGAAGTCCTGCCTGGGCAACTCCCTTTGAAACCTCTGCGCATACATAGTCATAGTGTGATGTTGAACCTCTGATTACAGCGCCAAGGGCAATAACTGCGTCATATTTTCCTGATGCAGCCATCTTTGAAGCGATGAGGGGTATTTCAAATGCTCCGGGCACCCAAGCGATATCTATATCTTCATCATTTACATCATGTCTTTTAAGTCCGTCAATGGCTCCTGATACAAGCTTTGAAACGATGAACTCGTTAAATCTTGCAGCTACGATACCTACTTTTATTCCCTGTGATACAACATTTCCTTCAAAAACTCTCATTTTATTTTCCTCCTGTATTGTTTATGTTATTTCGTTTTATTTTAAATGAAGCATATGTCCCATTTTGTTCTGCTTTGTTTTCATATAAAATTCATCGTATTTTGTAACTCCGATTTCAATGGGTACTCTCTCAACAATTGAAAGACCAAAGTCTGAAAGGCCTTCAATCTTTTTAGGGTTGTTTGTAAGCAGTCTGAGAGTCTTTATTCCAAGGTCTCTTAATATCTGAGAACCTATATAATATTCTCTCAAGTCCTCATCAAAACCAAGGGCAAGGTTAGCCTCTACAGTATCAAGGCCCTTATCCTGAAGCTCATAAGCTCTCAGTTTATTAATAAGGCCTATTCCTCTGCCTTCCTGTCTGAGGTAAAGAAGTACTCCTCTGCCTTCTCTTTCTATCTGTCTCATGGCCTGGGCAAGCTGCTCGCCGCAGTCGCACTTAAGGGAACCGAATGCATCTCCTGTAAGGCACTCTGAATGAACACGGCAGAGTACGTTTTCTCCGTCTCCTATTTCACCCTTAACAAGAGCAACATGGTGTTCTCCGTTGAGTTTGTTTACATATCCGTATGCAACAAAGTTGCCGTATTTTGTAGGCATCTTTGTTTTTGCCACACACTCTACAAGCTGATCATTTACTTTTCTGTACTGCTGGAGAGCTTTAATTGTAATTATTTTCATATTGAATTTTTCGGCAAGTCCGAGAAGTTCTGTTCTTCTCATCATTGTTCCGTCATCTCTCATAATTTCACAGCAGAGACCGCATTCCTTAAGGCCAGCAAGTCTCATAAGGTCTACGGTTGCTTCCGTATGTCCGTTTCTTTCCAAAACACCGTTTTTCTTGGCAAGAAGAGGGAACATATGTCCGGGACGGCGGAAGTCCTCAGGTCTTGCGTCATCGTCGATACATTTCATTGCTGTTATGGAACGCTCAGCGGCTGAAATACCTGTTGTTGTGCTCACGTGGTCGATGGATACCGTAAATGCTGTTTCGTGGTTATCAGTATTGTTTGTTACCATCTGAGGGAGCATAAGTTTTTTGATGTATTTCTCACTCATGGGCATACATATAAGGCCCTTTCCGTGTACTGCCATAAAGTTTATATTTTCAGTTGTTGCGGCCTCAGCCGAGCAGATAAAGTCACCTTCGTTTTCTCTGTCTTCATCATCGGTAACAAGTATTATTTTGCCCTTTCTGAGGTCCTCAAGCGCTTCTTCAATAGTGTTAAAGTTTTTCATTTTGTTCTCCTCCTTAAAATCCCGCTTTTAGTAAAAAATCCTTAGTTATACCCGTATTTTTTTCGGGTACGCTCTTATCATCAAAATTTAAAAAATGTTCTATATATTTTCCAACGACATCGTTTTCCAGGTTTACCGTATCTCCTGCTTTTTTAAAGCCCAGGACCGTTTCCTTTGCCGTGTGTGGTATTATTGATACGGAAAAGTCCGTGTCTGTTACCTTTGCCACCGTAAGGCTTATGCCGTCTATGGTAACGGAGCCCTTTTCTATTATGTATTTCATAATCTTTTTATCGGCAGCTATGGTATACCATACGGCAATGTCGTCTTTTTCTGTTTTTACTATTCTTCCGGTACCGTCGATGTGTCCCGATACTATATGGCCTCCGAATCTTCCGTCAGCGGCCATGGCCCTTTCCAGGTCAACTCTGCTTCCGTTTTTCAAGTCGCCTAAGTTGCTTCTTGAAAGAGTTTCATTCATTACATCAGCGGTAAACGTGTTTTTTGTATATTCCGTGACTGTCAGGCATACGCCGTTTACAGCCACACTGTCTCCCAGTTTCAAATCGTCAAAAATCTTTGCTCCTTCAATGGTGAGCTTTGATGATTTGGCTCCTTTTTCAACTTTTTTAATGGTGCCTATTTCTTCAACTATTCCTGTAAACAATCATCTCACCTTCCATTCAATAAGGATATCTTCTCCATAGTGTGTTATGCTCGGCTCTCCCAGCATAAAAGCGTTTGAGGGAAGTTCAACACCCTTTCCTCCGACGGGTGTCTTGGCTGTCTCTCCTCCGAATATTTTCGGGGCGATATAACATTTCACCCTGTTTACTATTCCGGCCTGAAGGGCACTGAAATTAAGTCCTGCCCCGCCTTCAAGGAGTATGCTGTCTATGTTCATAGCTCCAAGTTTTATCATAAGTTCCCTAAGGTTCACCCTTCCGTTTTCAGGCAGGGTTCTTATTATTTTTACGCCCTTTTCTTCGTATTCTCTGCATCTGTTTTCATCGTCTATTACTGTGGCTATTATGGTTGGTATCTCAGCTGCCGTTTTTACGATATTTGACTCAAGGGGTGTCCTGAGGGACGAATCACATATTATTCTTACGGGGTTCATTCCTCCCGGTATTCGGCAGTTTAACATGGGGTCATCGGCAAGCACCGTTCCTATACCGGCCATAATTCCTGAATATCTGTGTCTGTCATAATGGACGCTGTTTCTGGCTTCTTCGCCCGTTATCCATTTTGAAGCTCCCGTAACGGTGGCTATTTTTCCGTCAGCCGTCATAGCGTACTTCATAACCACATAGGGTGTTTTTGTTGTTATGTAATGGAAGAATACCTCATTGAGACTGTCACATTCTTCTTTCATAACTCCGCTTATTACTTCAATGCCGTTTTTCTCAAGTATTTCTTTTCCCTTTCCCGCAACCAGAGGATTGGGGTCGCTGGAACCCATAAACACTCTCTTTATTCCCTTTTCTATGATTATGTCCGTACAGGGAGGTGTTTTTCCCTGATGGCAGCAGGGTTCAAGAGTTACATACAGGTCAGCGCCGGAAGCATCATCACATTTCAGAAGGGCATTTCTTTCTGCATGAAATTCTCCGCATTTATGGTGATAGTCCTTGGATATTATTTTTCCGTCTTTTACAACTACCGCTCCTACCATAGGGTTAGGAGATGTATATCCCATTCCTTTTTTTGCTTCCTCAATGGCAATTTTCATATAATCATTATCCGTCAAACGCTCATCTCCCTACAAAAAAAGCCCTGAATACAAAATTCAGGGCATAAAAAATACAACATAAAAATATTTACAAAAAAACCCTGAAATGATAAACATTTCAGGGCACACATGCAAATAAAAGAACCATATAAAAATATGGTATATGCCTTCTTCCATCCAGACTATACTGTCGGTTTTGGAATCTCACCAAATCCTGCGCTTTTGCGCTAGCGGACTTTACCGCCGATCGGGAATTTCACCCTGCCCTGAAGACCGTTATTAACTTCACAAGTATATTAGCACTATCCTCCTGCAATGTCAATACAAAAATGGAGCCACATTTTTATGCACTTTTTCGGTCAAACCTTGCATTTAACTTCAAAATACTGTAAAATTTTTAGCACAGCCAAATATAGGAGGTAGTTTACATTGAAAAAAATGATTTTAAAAACACTTGCAGTGTGTCTTGGTGCATGTCTGCTTTTCACAGGATGTTCCTCATCCGGTAACGAGCAGGCTGCTACTCAGGAAGAGACTGAGGTTTCATCTACAGCCGTAACATTTACCGATGCCCTCGGAAGAGAAGTCACAGTTGATAATCCCCAGAGAGTTGTAACTCTCATAGGTTCTTTCACTGATGTATGGCTTCTTGCCGGCGGAGAAGTTGTGGGAGCATGTGATGACTCCTGGGCATCTCTTAACCTTGACCTTCCTGAAGGTGTAATAAATACAGGAAAAGTTGCAGAACCTAATCTCGAAAATATTTTAAGTGCTGAGCCTGACTTTGTAATAGCCAGCGTCAACACATCATCAAATGTTGAGCTTCTTGATACTTTTGATGAGCTTGGAATAACATGTGCATATTTTGATGTTTCAACTTTTGAAGATTATCTTTCAATGCTTAAGATTTGTACTGACATAACAGGCAGAAGTGACCTTTACGAAAAGAACGGCCTTGATGTCCAGAAGCAGATAGAGGAAGCAGAAGCAAGGGCTGACGGCAGTGCACCCACAGTGCTTTACCTCAGAACATCTACAAAAAGAATACAGGCTAAGACCAGCGAAGGAAACGTTTGTGGAGAAATACTTGCAAATCTTGGCTGTGTAAATGTTGCAGACAGCGACGAAACACTTCTTGAAAGTCTCAGCCTTGAGGCAATAATGCGTGCTGACCCCGATTACATATTCGTTACTCCCCAGGGTACCGATAAAGAAGCTGCACTGGCTAACATAGAGGAGACTTTCACATCAAACCCTGCATGGCAGTCACTCACAGCCGTAAAAGAAGGCAGATACTATGTCCTTGACCCATATCTCTATAATCTTAAGCCCAATGAACGCTGGGGCGAATCATACGAGAAAATGGCAGACATACTCTACCCTGAAAGCTAAGAAAGAGGATAGTTAAATATGGGATATTTTCCTTTTTTCATTGATATTGAAAATAAAAACTGTCTCATTGTCGGAGGCGGAAAAGTAGCATACAGAAAGATAAAAAAGCTCATACCCTACGGTCCCATTATAAAAGTTGTGGCCGAGGATATATGTGAAGAGATAATTTCTCTTGGATATGACAGGCTTGATATCTGCAGAAAAAGCTTTGAATTTTCTGATATTGAAGGAGTATTTTTTGTCATCACGGCAACCGATGACGAAAATCTCAATGCCGAAATATCCGATTTCTGCAGAAGCAGAGGCATACTTATAAATGCCGTGGACTCAAAGGATAACTGCGGATTTATATTTCCATCCCTCTACAAAAGGGGCGGTCTTTCCATAGGCATATCCACAGGCGGAGCCAGCCCAAATCTTTCTGCCCACTGCCGAAATATACTTGAAAAAAATCTGCCCTCTGAGACGGAAAGCATTGTTGACTTCTTAAGCAGTATACGTCCTTTGGCAAAGGAGCGTATACCAGACGACAAAAAAAGAAGCGCATTTTTCAAAGAGTGTATGGAATTAAGTCTTTCACTTAACGCTGTACCGTCAGATGATGATATTGAAGGCCTTTTTGAAAAATATTCCGGCGGCGGATACAGTAAAAAAGGCCATGTCCACATTGTAGGGGCGGGATGCTCGGACAGTGATTTAATAACCGTAAGAGGTCTTAATCTTGTTCAGAATGCCGACGTCATAATATATGATGACCTTATTTCCGATGAACTTCTTGATACGGCTAAAGAATCTTGCGAAAAGATATATGCCGGCAAACGAAGCGGCAGGCACTATATGAAACAGGACGAAATAAACGCTCTTATAGTTAAAAAAGCCGAAGAAGGAAATACCGTTGTACGTCTTAAAGGCGGCGACCCCTTTGTATTTGGAAGGGGCGGCGAGGAAATCGCGGCTCTTATGGAAAGGGGCATACCCTTTGATGAAGTGCCAGGCATAACATCGGCAATTGCCATTCCCGCAGAAGCAGGCATACCCGTAACCCACAGGGGCTTAAGCCGCAGTCTGCATATAATAACGGGACATACCGCAGACACCGTTGACGGAGTATCTGAAAACATAGAAAAGCTGGCAGTGCTTGAGGGCACCCTTGTATTTCTTATGGGTCTTTCAAATATGGAAAGAATATGTTCAAGGCTCATTGAATGCGGAAAGGACAAAAACACTCCTGCTGCCGTCATATCGGGAGGCAATTCCGAAAACAAAGTGACCGTAAGGGCACCTTTAGGAAAAATAGCTGAGGAATGCCGCATAAAGCAGGTCAAATCTCCTGTTACAATAGTTATCGGACCCGTAGCAGACCTTGATATGAAATGCTGATAGTAAAAAAATAAGGGAATCTGAAAATTTTCAGATTCCCTTTTATTTTTTGTGCTGTTTTATATATGCTCCTTGCAGGAAATTTCTTTTACTTCAAGTTTAAATACACATACCCTATCTATCATATTGTCTGCATATTCAAGGTCTTTTCTGTCGGTATAGTGGCTCATTATTATGTCCAGAGCTTTCTTCTTTTCTTCCCTGTCATAAATAAATTCCACTTCTCCGCTTCCTATGACGCTTTTATACATTGCGGTAAACTGACAGGCTTTGTCCCCTTCTACTATCTCACAGGCCGTATCCAGCTCAAATCCTGCCCTACTGTTTTTCTTAAGAAGTTCGATTTTTCTTCCTTCTCCTGCTCCGTGGAAATAAAATATTTTCTTTCCCTGCTTTTCCTCGTATCCAAAGCTAACAGGTACTATATAGGGCACACTGCCGTCAATTATTCCTAAACGCAATGTATCACAGGACATTATTATTTCGTTTATTCTTTTATTGTCCGTCACTTCACGGTCTTTTCTTCTCATACAAATACCTCTTATTTAACTGATATTTCTCCCGCAAGTATACGTTTATAGTCTTCATAGTTTTTCTCAAGAAGCGTTGGTGTATCAAGATTGTATGGACATTTTTCCTTGCATTTTCCGCAGTGGAGGCATTCCTCTATCTTTTTCATTTTAGCCTGCATTTCAGGTGTCATCTGCGCTTCTGAAGGAGCTCGTCTTATCATAAGAGACATTCTTGCACAGTTATTTATCTCGATTCCTACGGGACATGGCATACAGTATCCGCAGCCACGGCAGAATTCTCCGCTGAGTTCTTCTCTGTCATGGTCAATAACTGCCTTAAGCTCATCATTCATAACAGGAGGGTTGTCTATGTAAGAGATGAATTCATCCAGCTCACTTTCACGCTGTATTCCCCATATAGGAAGCACATTGTCAAACTCAGCTAAAAACGCATAGGCAGCCGCAGAATTATTTATAAGTCCGCCGGCAAGAGCTTTCATAGCGATAAATCCCATATCGGCTTTTTCACACATTTTCACAAGCTCGATTTCCTGTTCACCTGAAAGATATGAGAAGGGGAACTGTAAAGTCTCATAAAGACCTGATTCTATGGCTTCCTTAGCAACGGAAAGTCTATGGTTTGTTATTCCTATATGGCGTATTTTTCCCTGTTTCTTTGCCTCTTCCGCAGCCTCGTAAAGGCCTGTTCCGTCTCCCAGTTTTGGACAGAATGAAGGATTGTGGAACTGATAAAGGTCAAGATAGTCGCATCTGAGATTCTTTAATGTTGTTTCCAGGTCCTTTTTCATATCTTCTCCGTTTTGAGCCTGTGTTTTTGAAGCTATAAAGATTTTATCTCTCATTCCGTCAAAGGCTTCTCCAAGCTTTTCTTCACTGTCAGAATATACTCTGGCTGTGTCAAAAAACGTAAATCCGGCGTCATAGGCCTTTCTTACGAGATAAACGGCATCTTTCTGAGATATTCTCTGAATGGGAAGCGCACCGAATCCGTTTTTGTTTGTTACTATTTCCGTTTTACCAAGTCTTACTGTTTTCATTTGTTTTCCTCCCCGCTTTTTGTCTTTTGTCTATAGTCGCATAAATCTGCAAGGAAACATACTTCACACTGGGGTCTCCTTGCGATACATACTTTTCTTCCATGGGCTATTATCTGGGTATTATATGCTATCCAGTTTTTTTCGGGCAGAAGCTCCATAAGTTCAAATTCTATTTTCACCGGGTCCTGGCTGTCGGTAAATCCAAGCATATTCGATACCCTTCTCACATGGGTATCAACAACAACGCTTGGTATGCCGTATACGTTTCCCCTGACCACATTGGCTGTCTTTCTGCCAACACCGGGAAGTTTTGTAAGCTTATCGATATCACTGGGCACTTCTCCGCCGTATTCCGTTAAAAGCATCTGACAGCAGGCAATTATATTGGCAGCCTTGTTTCTGAAAAATCCCGTTGAGTGTATGTCCTTTTCAAGCTCAGACTGGCTTGCCTCCGCAAAATCCTTTATGCTTGTATATTTTTTGAACAGGTCTTTGGTGACCATATTTACTCTGTCATCGGTACACTGGGCACTCAGTATGGTGGCTATCAAAAGCTGCCAAGCGTTTTCATGGTTCAGATAGCATTTAGTGGGCCCGTAATGTTCTTCCAGAAGGTCAAGGACCTTCAGTACTCTCTCTTTAAGTTCCATCCTATTCACCCCCTGAAAATAACAGAAGCGTCCGCCTTATTAAGCAGGACATCTCTTCCGTAGTAGTTAAAAAGGACTGCTGTTTTTTCTTCTGTCTCTGTCTGCGGGTTTATGTCAAAAAATTCTATTCTGCACATTCTGAGCATCTGTTTTGGTGTATATGATGCCAGAGCCGGTATGTACTTTTTGACATTCTCCTCATTTTCATAAAATTCTCTCTCGTAGGCTCTTTCTTCTTCGGACATTTCCCTTACAAGGGATTCGGGTATATTTTTCATATTGTCACCAAGATATATATCATATCTCAAAAGCTCATTTATATATCCGATATATTCTTTAAAATCACTGCATTCTTTAAAGAAATCAAACAATCTTCCGTAAAGGTCCATCTTACTGTGGGATATTTCATCATATCCGTTTTCAGCCCACCACAGAGAAAGCTTTTCAAAAAATACGAAGGGTCGTCCGCATTTTTCAACGGCAAATTTTACTGTGGTTTTTGCTTTGCCTGAATTATAGAATGTCTCGACCATTTCCTCTACGCCTTTAAGCCTTTGAATGTCATCAAAGGACAATTCCTTTGTATAAAGAACCTCATAGGGAGCTTCGTCAGTACATGCGATTCCGTATTTTTCGGCATCACGTCTCAGTCCTGACCCCTTTAAAAGTTTCAGAAATCCCAGCTGAAGCTGTTCAGGCTCAAGAAAATACACATCGTCAAAGGACCTTCCGAATGATTCATAATCCTCATAGGGAAGTCCCGCAATAAGGTCAAGATGCTGATGTATGTTTCCTGCCTCCGCCACCTTTTTGACAACATCGGTTATTCCGCCAAAGGCAGTATTTCTTTTGACCGCCTCTATGGTCTTTTTATTTGTTGACTGCACGCCTATTTCAAACTGAAACAGTCCTTTTCTTGCGCCTTTGAGCAGCTCTATGGCTTCATCCCTTAAAATATCAGCTGTTATCTCCATATGGAAATTTGTTACGCCGTTATCGTTATCCATTATATATTTCCATATCATCATTGCATGGTCGTGGCTACAGTTGAAGGTCCTGTCCACAAATTTTACCTGCTTTACCCTGTTATCGATAAAAAATTTCAGGTCGCTTTTTACCCTCTCCTCCGAAAGGAACCTTACTCCCTTCTCAACGGATGACAGACAGTACTGGCAGTTATAGGGGCAGCCCCTCTGTGTTTCATAATATATTATTTTATTTTTGAATTCATCGGCATTTTTATATATAAACGGAATATCATCAAGGGCAAGGGGCTCACTGTTGGGATTTTCATATATCTGGCCGTCTTTTCTGAAAGTTATACCTCTGACGTCTGATATATCCTCTTTGGCGCTCCATTTATCCAGAAGGTTTTTATATGTTCTTTCTCCTTCGCCTCTCATAACTATATCGGCAAAGTCATTTTCACTCAAAAACTCGGCCGCATCATAGCTTACCTCAGGACCACCAAATACCATAACCGTATTAGGGAGTATCTTTTTCAGTCTCCTTGCGGCAACCTTTATCATCTCAATATTCCATATATAGCAGGAAAACCCGATATAATCGGGTTTTTCCTTATAAATATCACTTACGATAAATTCAATTCTGTTATTGATTGTATACTCCTTTAAAACCGTGTATTTTTCCTCATCGTCAGCATAGGCCCTAAGGCTTCTGAGCGCCGGAGACGTATGTATATACTTGGCGTTAAGGGCAGCAAGCAGAACTTTCATATCGCATTTCCTCTCTGTTAGATGGCAATGGGAACCTTTCCTATGCTCTCTCCGTGCTTATAATCAACAATGTTGAAATCATCTATTGTAAAGTCATAGAAATTCTTGATATCCTTGTTTATCTCAAACTTAGGCGCGGGGAGGGGCTCTCTCTCAATAAGTTTCTTTATAAGAGGTATATGTCTGTCATATATATGCATATCTGATATTACATGAACAAGCTCTCCGACCTCAAGTCCGCTTACCTGGGCAAACATATGAACAAGCACTGAATACTGAACCACATTCCAGTTATTTGCCGCAAGAGTATCCTGTGAACGCTGATTAAGGATAGCGTTGAGCTTTCCGTCAACAACGTTAAATGTCATACTGTATGCGCAGGGATAAAGATTCATCTCGTGCAGGTCCTGGAAGTTATATATATTTGTCATTATTCTTCTGCTGTAAGGATTGTTTTTAAGGTCATAGAGAACTCTGTCTACCTGGTCAAACATACCTTCCTTGTATTCGTGCTTAATACCAAGCTGATATCCGTAAGCCTTGCCGATGGTTCCGTCCTCGCCCATCCATGAATCCCATATATGAGAATTAAGGTCTTCTACTCTGTTTGATTTTTTCTGCCAAATCCAAAGCATCTCATCAATGGCAGCCTTCCAGTTAGTATATCTGAGAGTAAGTATAGGGAACTCCTTTGAAAGGTCATAACGGTTTACAACACCGAATTTTTTGATTGTATATGCAGGTGTGCCGTCTTCCCATACGGGGCGTACCTTTTCATTTTCTGTAGAAAATCCGTTTTCAAGTATATCTTTACAATTCTTTATAAATACTTCATCTGCGTAACTCAATTTTTTCCTCCTGAATTCTTAAACTTCTCTTCTTCCTTCGAGTGCCCTGGCAAGGGTCACCTGGTCCACATACTCCAGGTCTCCTCCTACGGGTACACCGTTTGCTATTCTGGTTACCTTTATCCCCAGGGGTTTAATCAGTTTGCTTATATACATCGCCGTAGCCTCTCCTTCTACCGTCGGATTGGTGGCAAGTATTATTTCCTGTGGAGTATCATTCTGTATCCTCTCAAGCAGCTCTTTAAGCTTTATATCCGAGGGAGTTATTCCTGACATGGGAGATATGGCTCCATGCAGTACATGATAAACTCCGTTATATTCCTTTGTTCTTTCGTATGCCGCCAGGTCCCTGGGATTTTCAACGACCATTATGGTCTTTTTATCCCTTTTCGCACTGGAGCATACAGGGCATATATCCCCGTCAGTAAGATTGCAGCATACCGAACAATACTTTACGTCTTTCTTAGCCGACAGTATGGCGTCAGCCAGTTCCTGTACCTCTTTTTCATCCATACCGATAACATAAAAAGCCAGTCTCTGAGCAGATTTTCTTCCTATTCCGGGAAGAGACGCAAACTTTTCGATAAGTCTTGTTATCGGGTCACCGTAAAAATTCATTTTCCGCCTCTTAATTAAAACATTCCGCCAAGACTGCCTCCGGCAATTCTTGACATAGCGCCGTTTGCCATTTCATCTGCCTGTCTTAAGGCTTCGTTTACAGCTGAAAGAATAAGGTCCTCAAGCATCTCTACATCATCGGGATCAACAACGTCGGGATTGATTTTGATTTCTTTGATTTCTTTCTTTCCTGTTATGCTTATTTTAACTGCACCGCCGCCTGATGTTGTCTCAATAACCTGCTCAGCAAGAGCTGCCTGAGTTTCTTCCATCTGTTTCTGCATTTTCTGTGCCTGTTTCATAAGAGCGTTCATATTCATTCCGCCCATTCCGCCAAATCCTTTTGCCATATTAAAATCCTCCTGTAACAAAGTTCATTATTTTTTATTATTTTGTTATTTTCTATTATAGTATTATCCTCAGATAAAATTCTAAGGCTCTATTTCAATTCCGGGTATAAGGCCTGCCCAGTCCTCTTCCTCAAAGGAACTTTCTTCCTCTTCTTCTCCAAAGAGCATATCATGTCTCTTTTGATATTCGGCGTTTGATATAACATCTATCTCTATATCAGCTTCCAGTTCCTTTTCAAAAGCGGTCTTTATTTCGTCAAGCTTGCCTGCTATTATCCTAGTATTTATGCCGTTATCCCCAACAACATATATTTTATCCCCATCAAGCTGTTTAAGCTTGGCTTTCTTGATTATTATATCATCGGGGGGTTTAAAGCCTTCCGTTATCTTTTCCCATATTCCAAGGGCTTTTTTATAATCCTCAGTGACAGCCTTTCTTACCTGTTTCTTTTCCTTCGGCTTTTCTTCCTGAGGTGCCGCACTTACTGTCTTTGTATATTTTCCGCTTTTAAGCTCCCTTTCAAGGGCAGACAGCTTTGCCGCTATGGAATCGTAGTCAGTTTCCGTAACAGGTGTACAAAGCTTTATAAGACACACTTCAAGCAGTACTCTTTTGTTGGAAGCATACTTCATATCCATAGAAAGCTCCGAAAATACATTAATGAGCCTGCTTATTTCGTTTTTGGATATTCTCTTTGTCTGCTCCCTTAAGGCAGCCGCACTTTCGGAAGACACATTAAGTATCTTTTCCGCATCCGTAACCGAGGCAGTTATCATAAGATTTCTCAGATGTCCGATATAGTCTGCCACAAATTGAGAAGCGTCCCTTCCCTCAGCCATAAGACTGCTTACGATATTCATAAGTGCTTCAGCGTCTCTTTCGACAATTTTATCCGTCATATCAAAAAGCACCGTATCATCTACAGAGCCGACTATCTCAAGCACTTTATCCTTAGAAAGCCTTTCTCCGTAATAAAATGCCGTGCACTGGTCAAGTATGCTTAAAGAATCTCTCATTGAGCCGTCGGCAAGCCTAGCCACAAGGTACAGGGCATCGTCGTCAGCCTGAATATTTTCCTTTTCCGCATAGCCTTTCAGTGTCTTTGCAATCTCTCCCGCGCCTATTCTCTTAAAATCAAAGCGCTGGCATCTGGAAAGTATGGTTGCCGGTATCTTCTGCGGGTCAGTGGTTGCCAGTATGAATATAACGTGCTTAGGCGGTTCTTCAAGCGTCTTTAGCAGGGCGTTATAGGCCCCCGGTGAGAGCATATGGACCTCGTCTATGATATATACCTTATATTCACCTTCAGAGGGCGGATATTTTACTTCTTCACGTATTTCTCTGATATTGTCGACACCGTTGTTAGATGCGGCGTCTATTTCGATTACATTCACGCTTCTGCCCTCATTTGCCGCCCTGCAGAGCTCGCATTCATTACAAGGCTCTCCGTCGTGTGGATTAAGGCAGTTTATAGCCTTGGCAAATATTTTCGCCGTAGAAGTTTTTCCTGTTCCCCTCGTGCCGCAAAAAAGGTATGCGTGAGAAACACGTCCGCTTTTTATCTGATTTTTAAGTGTTTTTACTATATGCTCCTGGCCGACCACATATTCAAATGTCTGCGGCCTGAATTTTCTGTAAAGAGCCTGATAAGAGGACATATTAAAAGTCTCCCTTCCGCATATTGATACTATTTTACTATATCAATTTTCTATCAAAAAATCAAGTTCGCCTTAGTACCGCACATATTTAAAATCAGCCCTTTAACTCAGCTTTATACTAAATTTCCGTGCATCTTTATCAAAAAATATTTAATAGAAAATACTTTAATCATCTATTTAGACATATATCAAAAAACACCTCGGTCAATATGACCGAGGTGTTTTAAATTCGTTATCTTCTATTTTTGGACAGCTTTGATACCGCTTCGTATATTTTTACTGCCGCAAAGCCACAGGCAATGCCAAGCAGTGCCCCAAACAGTACGTCCGTAGGGAAATGCACGTACAAATATAATCTTGAAAATGCTATTATTAGCGCAATGACCCCAAATATTTTCCAGTGCTTATATTTTGTAAAATACATTGCTCCCACAGCGGCAAATGATGCTGCCGTATGGCCTGAAGGGAATGAGAAATCCTTTGGAGCCGAAATAATAAGATTTACGGCACTGTTTATCTCAAAGGGTCTTTCCCTTGCCACAAGGGGCTTTAATATGAGGTTACAGCCTATCAAATCAAGGATAAGCGCAGCGGCCATAACAATTCCCGTATTTCTGTATTTCTTTGATATGAGAAATATAACCGTGAGTATTATCCATAAAATACCCGCATTTCCGAGGGCGGTTATCTTAGGCATCAAAAAGTCAAGGAAACCGCATCTTATATTATTCTGAATAAAATCCAGTATGGCAAATTCCATTGTGTTCAAACAAACTGCTCCTTTCTGAAAAAATAAAGCCGTTTACCGTTACAGTTTATACCGTTTGAGCTTTTTATATGAGTTATAAACAAAAAGCCGCCCACAGGCGGCCATATATTCACAGGATCCATGCATCCGTTCCTTGTCTGCGCTCTCGATGCGTTACCCGGCTCAAAGACTCGGACCAAGCGACCTCGTGGCACATAGAAATGACTGTTTAGTGCTGCTTCCTTCCGGATCTGACACGGTTCGCAGGTTCCTATTGCACAAGACTCAGTCTGTCAACGCCTTCTCCCCGGGGCAGCCATAAAGAACTGCCATCCGCAGAACGGACATCACCCCCACTACAGCGGACTGTGGGTACAGGGCACCGCTACCTCCCCGGCTAGCATGGAAATTTTTAAAACGCAGAAGCGTCTTTTACAATTTGAAATGCTTAAATATTATAATCTATAATCTATACTATTGTCAAGGACTGCATTTTTGAATATAATAGTAATAATGCATTTATAATAATTCTTTGTCATAAAGAAAAGAGGGAGTACCATTGAATAAACTTACAGTCGCTGTGATTTTCGGCGGCCAGTCATCGGAACATGAAGTTTCCAGAGTGTCCGCTTCAACAATAATTGCGAATCTTGACCCGGAAAAATATTATGTCATTCCCGTTGGAATAACTAAAAGCGGAAAATGGATGATATATAACGGTCCGGTTGAAAATATTAAAAACGGAGAATGGGAAAAATTCGGAACACCTGCCATACTAAGTCCCGATGCGTCTCAGCGCGGACTTTTAAAGATAGTCGGCGGAAAAGTTAAACTTATACCCATCGACCTTGCCTTCCCCGTACTCCATGGAAAATACGGAGAGGACGGCACAATCCAGGGACTTTTTGAGCTTGCCCAGATTCCCTATGTCGGAAACGGCGTCCTTGCATCCAGCGTATCCATGGATAAGGCATTTACAAAAATCATTGCTAAAAACGCAAAAATCCCCCAGGCTAAATATGTTGAAGTAAGAGCCGAGGATTTAAAAAGAATAAAGACAACCGCATCAAAAATCGAAAAGAAACTTGGATATCCCTGTTTTGTTAAGCCTGCAAACGCAGGTTCATCCGTAGGCATAACAAAGGCCCATGATAAAGAAGAACTCATTGAAGGTCTCCGTCTTGCCGCAGAACATGACAGCAAGATAGTTGTTGAGCAGGGAATCGTAGGAAGAGAAATAGAGTGTGCTGTTCTCGGAAACAGAGACCACGTTGAAGCTTCCTGTGTAGGCGAAATATTTGCCGCCGCAGAATTCTATGACTATGATGCAAAATATAATAACTCTGACTCAAAAACAGTCGTTCCTGCCGAAATATCAAAGGAAAAGGAAGACGAAATAAGAAAAATAGCTGTAAAGGTATTTAAGGCTGTTGACGGAAGCGGTCTTGCCAGAGTTGACTTTTTCGTGGAAAAGGATACCGAAAACGTTATCTTTAACGAGCTCAACACCCTTCCCGGATTTACACCCATAAGTATGTACAGTATGCTCTGGGCAGCCTGCGGAAAGCCCATGAACGTGCTTCTTGACGAGCTTATCGACCTTGCTCTGGAGAGATTCGGCATAAAATAATCGGAGGTATATTATGGATAACAGACCGATAGGTATATTTGACTCCGGTGTCGGAGGGCTTACTGTTGCGAAAGAGATTCTTAAGGCACTGCCCAATGAAAACATCGTATATTTCGGTGATACAGCCAGAGTGCCCTATGGTGATAAATCAAAGGAAGTCGTGACTAAATACTCTAAGCAGATAGTCCGTTTTCTTCTTACCAAAAACGTTAAGGCAATAATAACTGCCTGCAATACGGTATCTTCAAATTCCCTTGATGACCTTAGGAGCGAATTTGACGTTCCCTTTGTAGGTGTAGTGGAGCCGGGAGTAAAAAGTGTCATAAACACCACCGTAAATAAAAAGGTAGGCATAATAGGAACCGAGGCTACCATACGCAGCTGTATGTACAGCAGGCTGATTCATGAAGCCGACAGTTCCATAGAAGTATTTTCAAAGCCCTGTCCTCTTTTCGTGCCCCTTGCCGAAGAAGGATGGTATGATAATGAGGTTGCAAGACTTACGGCATCAATTTATTTAAACGAGCTTGTCCGCTGCGGCATAGATACCCTTCTTCTTGGCTGCACCCACTATCCTCTTTTAAAGCAGTGCATAGGGGAAACCATAGGCGAAGCGGTAAAAATTGTTGACCCCGCAAAAAATACGGCATTATATCTTAAGGAACTTCTTGAGGAAAATGATATGCTTAATGACGGCTCACAGAAGCCTACCAATGTATTTTATGTAAGCGACATAACGAATAAATTTGAGAAAATTTGTTTGAAAACATTGAAAAAGACATATACTCCTGCCAAAATAGAAATAGAAAAGTATTAAAACAAGGACACCCTTAAAAAGCATTTTCCGTTTTATAGCGGAGCTTTCCGGGGTGTCCCTGCGTAACAATAAGGGGAAGAAGTATAAGGGTGGTATGTCTTAGACATAACTCATCCTCAATAATAATTATTACCCTGTTAAAAACTTTTATACATAAAATCAATCATATTCTGCTTTTAATTTTATGATGTCCAATTATAAAATTTAAGTTCTTGGCAGATAATAAAATATGCTTGAATAATGACCTTATGCATATGAAGAAAGGAGAATTGCATATGATTAAAGTTATAACACCCGAAACATTTGAAAACGAAGTTATAAATTCAGCTGAACCTGTTCTTGTTGATTTCTTTGCCACATGGTGCGGACCCTGCAAGATGGTTGGCCCTGTCCTTGAAAAACTTTCAGAGGACTATGCAGGAAAGGTAAAATTCGCTAAGCTCGATATAGATACAGCAGAAGCACTGGCAGTAAAATACAGCGTATTCAGCGTTCCTTCAATGCTTGTATTTAAAAACGGCGAAGAAAAAGGAAGAATCGTAGGAGCACTTCCTCCCGCAGAAATTTCAAAGAAAATTGACGAGTATATAAAGTAATATGACATTTAAAAGGCACTTTAATAAGTGCCTTTTTTATTTATAAAAAAATAAAGGCTCCGAAACTGTAAATCAAAGAGAAGAAGTAAAACTTATATATTTACAGTACGAAGTCTTTATATATTAACATTCTTATTCGGAATATTACCGACCCTCCGCATAACAATTCTAACACCCCTAAATCGTATACACCCTGTTCACTGTTCTTATTCTGAAATCTTCAAGTTTGCTATTCTAGCCATTTCAATGATAGATTCTTTTGAAACCTTTTTGCCTTTATATTCGATAAGGTCGTCCATACTTCCTGTAAATATATCAGCCGGTTCATATTTTTTAAGTATGATTTTTTCATCATCAACGAAAATTTCAAGAGTATCTCTTTCGTTAATGTTAAGGCTTCTTCTAAGCTCAATTGGAAGTACTATACGTCCAAGTTCGTCTACTCTTCTTACGATACCTGTTGATTTCATTTAATATCTCCTCCCTCATATTTTCCATTCGAAATCTATTTCTTGTTCATAATATCAGTTACGGCACTTATTGTCAATAATTGTAATAGCTTTTATAATTTTACGATAATATTATTAATGAAACCTTAATTTTTGACATTAAAATCTCCGAATTTATCGACAAATTGTGAGTTGTCCCTATCAAAAGCAAAATAAAAAAATCGTACAAAATTTTCTATTTTTTACAAATTAATGGAAATAACTTAATTTATTTCAATTTTTTCCCATTCGTTTTTTCAGACACTCATCAAAAAAATTGTATACAATCCTTCTGCAAAAATTCAGTGATATTAAAATTTTTTTGTCCTATCAGGAATAAATTTAGATATGCCAAAATAAAAATATTAAAACGGAGGTGGATAAAGTATTATGAATATACTATGGAGTATTATGATTGCAGGAGGAATAATTTTTTCGTTTTTTAACGGAACATCGGTAAACCTTACGGATGCGGTAATCGCATCAGGAAAAGAGTCCGTAGAAATAGCCCTTACCATGTGCGGGATAGTACCATTATGGTGTGGTATGCTCAAAATAGCCGAACATTCAGGTATGACCGCCGGCCTGTCAAAACTTATGTCTCCCGTAATAAATAAACTTTTTCCCGAGATACCAAAGGGCCATAAATCCCTTGAATACATAACATCAAATATAACTGCAAATATGCTGGGTCTTGGCTGGGCAGCCACCCCGTCGGGAATAGATGCAATGAAAAGCCTTGGTGAGCTCAATAAAAATAAAAAAACGGCCTCTAAGTCAATGTGTATGTTTATGGTGATAAATATGTCGTCCGTCCAGCTTATAACCATAAATATAATTGCCTATCGTACAAGCTATGCCTCTTCCTGCCCGTCAGCTGTGATACTTCCGGGCATAATAGCCACTTCCATATCAACTGCCGCCGGAATACTGGCGGTAAAGCTGGCTGAAAGGAGTGTAAAAAATGCAGTCGATTAATTATTTGTCTCAGATAATGCTGCCTTTTATCTTCATTATAATAATACTATGGGGATTTTTCTCCAAAACAGATATGTTCTCGGTTTTTACGGAAGGGGCTGTACAGGGGCTTAAAACCGTTATTGGAGTCTTTCCTTCCCTTGCGGGGCTTATGTGTGCTGTAGCGGTATTCCGCGCTTCAGGAGCCATGGATATGCTTGTTTCCTTTATATCACCCTTAAGCAGGCTTATTGGATTTCCTGAGGAGCTTGTATCATTGGGCACTGTAAAAATGTTTTCATCATCGGCAGCCACAGGAATTCTGTTTGACATATTTAAAACGCAGGGACCCGATTCTTTCTGCGGCACAGCGGCCTCAATAATGATGTGCTGTACCGAAACGGTATTTTATACACTAAGCATATATTCGTCTGCCGCAGGCATAAAAAAGACGCGCTATACCGTAATATGTGCACTGGCAGCAAACATCGCAGGCATAATCGCATCATTTATTATTACATTATATATGTTTCGGTAATTGAATTTATCGTCCTGTTATGCTATCATAAATAGTAATGCATTAATGGGGTGATGTTAGATGAAGCTGAATAAAATGGGAATAATACTGCTGGCCGGTCTGTTTCTTTATGGCTGTGCTCCTTCGGCTGATATGGAACCCGAATCCTATTTTTCCATATCCGATGATAAGGAGAGTTATTATAATGCCATAATAGAGGATACGCTCAATTCGTTTTACTGGCGTTATGATTCGGACAGTATATATTATGAGGAGGATATTGTGCCCAGTGACGAGGCTATTCTTGCCTGCTCGGACAGCAACGGCTACAATATGTCCGGCGATAAGGGAAAATCCTGTATAAAAGCTTCGGCTAATCTCTTGTACTTTAACAGAGAGTCAGCCGGTACAGTATATTTCTATTTTGTCGGAAACAGTCTTTCCGGCCTGTATTATACTCCGTTTAACACAAATATTCCCTGCAGTCTTCATGTCAGAAATGCATATCTTATACCTGATTCATTCGGCAGTATCGAAACTTCCGATGAGGAGGCCGAATATACAGTAAAAAATTCACCCTATATGACAGCAGCCGGTATGTTTGACTCCGTAACAAAGGACGGCGTTTCATACTCCATATTTACGGACGGCGTAAAACTTATGATTTACCGCAGTGATTCTTCAGCTTCACTGTCTTTATATAAAACAATCGACTATTCAGGCGAAGGGCTTATACCCGTATCCGCCACATTCATAAACGATACCACAGAATGTGCCGTTCTTTTAGGTACGGAGACCCATTCGGACGAAGGTACTTCAACAATAATTGTTCCCGAAAAAATAGTTATATTTGATTCTGATTTTAACGCTTCAGAATCCGAAATAGCAGCCGAGGACAGTGACATTTATTCCGTTGGATATGATAACGGATATCTTATGGTGGCAAGGAGCCGATACATAGATTATTATCCTGTTACGGGAACTGCAGTAGGTTTAAAACAGGGAAGCTATTATGTAGGAAAATCCGTAACCGGAATGGAAATTACCGATATGGACGGCGACGGACAGCTTGAATATATTTTTACCGACGGTCTTGACCTGTTCATATTCCATAAAGATAACACGCTCTTTAAATGTATATGGAGCACTCATTTTTCAATAGACAGTTTTGAAAACTTCATTTATACGGGAGATATGAACAGAGACGGAGTTAAAGAAATATATGTATTTGACTCCACAGGCACGACTTCAAAATATGCTGTCGGAGAAAACGGAATGTATACCGAAAACGAAAATATCGAATACGGACAGCGTTATCATATTGCCGATTTTAACGGAGACGGAGATTCGGACTGTCTTCTAATAACCGGAGCCGATGTAAACACCTGCGAGCTTCGAATAGTAAATGGCTGAAAGGAAGATAATACTTGGAATCAGAAGATAAATTAAGCGAATGTTCGGACAGTATCCATGAATACTATATGCGTGAAGCTCTTAAGGAGGCACAGGCCGCTTTAGACAGCGGAGAGGTACCCATAGGATGCGTCATAGTTTATGATAATAAAATAATCGGCAGAGGCCACAATCTGAGAAACAGCAGAAAAAATCCTCTCTGCCATGCCGAAATATCGGCCATAAATGAAGCCGCTGCTTATATAGGCGACTGGAGACTTGAAGAATGTACTCTCTATGTGACCGTTGAGCCATGCCCCATGTGTGCCGGTGCCATAGTCCAGGCGAGAATACCCAATGTTGTCTTTGGAACAAGAAATGTAAAAGCCGGATGCGCAGGTTCTATTCTGAATATACTTAACGAGCCTAGATTTAATCATCAGGTAGATGTTATCGAAGGCATTCTCAGAGAAGAATGTGCAGAACCCATGGGAAGATTTTTCAAGCGTTTCAGAAAAAATAAAAATTCATCAGAGCAGTAAAGAATCCCCGTTCAAATTAAATTGAACGGGGATATTTTTATCCGAATACCAGTCCGCCTATTTTTTTCTTTACCGGAGCACCCCAAAAATCACCCTCGTTTTTTCTTCTGAACCACAAAGCGCCTCCTGACGGGTCCCATCCGTTAAAGGCATCCTTTGAAGCCCTTATGTACACTTTATCCAATACGGAATAGTCATCCGTTATTTGTTTTTTACCCTCATCAAAGTTATTTATAACCTCTTTGATACTGTCAGGAAATCTTTTATCGCCGGCCCTGTTTATTATGACCGCTCCAATGGCTACCTGACCCGTATACGGTTCGCCCGCTCCCCTGCTTTCTATAAAAGCTGCAAGTTTGTAAAGCTCGTTATCATAAGGGGTTATAGTTTTTATGCCCAGCATATTAAGGACAGAGTTTTCCGCTATACCATTGGCCTCCAGTCCGTTGTCCCTTTGAAATCTTATAAGTGCATAATATGTATAAGCGCCGAAAATCCCGTCTATCTCATTTCGGTAGTATCTTCTCTCCCTCAGTTTCTCCTGGATGGAGGCTACCATCTTTCCGCTTGTGCCCCAGTAATATACCGCCACATTACCACCTTCTTATTTTATTTTTTATCAGTCGCCGACCGATGAAAACCACTCTACGACCTTGAATTTTATCTGCGGAACAGTCTCTTCCTGTGATAAAACAACGACCTCATATCCCTCTTCGCCTATTACATCTTTAAGCATATCAGTGTCAGTGTATTCCGCACTCTGGCCGTTTAAGCATAAAGGCGGGTACATTACGCACCACCAGTTATGGCCTTCGCCCTTTCCTATGGTAACTCTGAGTGACTGATATACACCCTCAGGGAAGGCCGCATTTGCATAATATCTTACAGGATAATATTCCTTGGAAAGTTCCGTTTTTACATCGTATTCATAGCCTTCTTCATTTATTACTCTTTCAGCCATACTGTTTATTCCATAAATGTGTGCGGCAAGATATTCTTCTGCTTCTTCTCTGCTTTCGCATTTTTCCATTCCGGGTTTTAAATATTCAAGCACCGCGTCTCTGACTTTGAGTTTAAGCTCCTGGTCATATTCCCTGTCACTGTTGGCAAGGACATGAAATCTTACTACAGAATCCGTTATCTTTTCGTTTACTCTGTCCGCATAGGTGCAGGCTGCTGCTCCAAGCGATACAATAAAAGCAAATGTGACTGCTATGACCGCTGTTTTCCATTCTCTTTTTAATATTTTCTCTATTTTATATATTTTCATATGTATTCCTCCCTTATCTATATAAGAGAGGTTTTCCAATTTTAATTATTTTATAACACCTGCGGAAATTATTTGTATATCCGCTTCAACGACGAAATTTAATCCGCCAAGTTTGCCGTCTGAAGTCAGCTGCAAAAAGTCAGCATCCAAATCCACAGACTTATTTATTGTATCTGTAAGGCTCCTTTGAACACTCATCTCAAATTCTTTTTCCGCCTCGTCTTTATTGACATCATATCCGCTTTCAATGGCTATGCTGGCTTCTATTTCTATTTTTAAAGAGCCATTATCATCAGATATATTTACCTCTTGGCTTTTGACCTTAGCAGAAATATTTCCTATTGTTATAAGTTCTCCCTCGGCTGTACCTTTCAGCCATTTTGCGCTTCTTATGTCCTCTGATGTTATCTCTCCCTTGAATTGGTCAGCACTTATAACTACTCCGCCGTCAAGAAATACTTCTTCATTGTCAACGGATATTTTGGGAATTATAAATGTTTCGTCCTGTCTCATTGATTTTATGAGATATTCAAAGTTCATATATTCATTCAAATCCGTTTCTCCACCGTTATTTTTATAATAATCCCACAAATAAAGTCCGCCCTTAGACCCCTTTGCCATTACCGTATCAACACTTTCAAGGGCAGTGTCTGAGGCAAAAACAACTATCTTGGTATTTATATCCTCCATACGCTCTATGGCATATACGATATCTGTAAGGCGTTCCTTCTGAGAATATATATCTTCTCCGAGCACTACCGCTTTAAGCTGCCCAAAATACATCTTTTTACTGGAATACATGTCGGCAGTCCTTCTCATTTCAGGAATAGTATTCCCCCGTACCAGTATGGTCTTCTGCTTTTCAGAGTCTTTAGCAATATCGCTTCCAAGCTCTGCTTCCCCCGCTGAAAGTATATACTGTCCGTCTTCCCCAATGAGTATTTTATCATCAGAAAGTCCTTCAGCCTTTTCCGTGCCGTCCAGTCCCATAAGAACCACATATTTTCTGTCTTCCGTTTCCGTATTATCAAAGCAGCCGCAGACAGCAAGCAGTATCAAGACTGTCTCAGCAAGCAGTATTTTTAATTTCTTCACCACTTCTGTCCTCCCCTTTCTTTACGAATATACTTAAAATAGGTGCCAGAATGCCAAACAAAGCCAGAGATATGCCTCCCGTTACATAAAGAGCCGCGGCCGCCGTATTTGTATCGGTGAACAGGAATGAAATTACAAAGGCGGCTATGGCACCTGCAAATACTCTCGGATAAAAAAACTGATTTGATTTTACGGCCTTTCCGAGCATCAATATTTCAAATCCGGTCGCCGCAAAAACCGCAAAGAACCACATTCTCAGCATAAAGACATCCTGCTTATCTCCGAAAAAATCTTCCAGATTTACTGTATCCATTATATTAAGTGTAGGGAAAACCCTTTCGGCAGTGTCATACAGACCGAATTTTGAAACCGCAGTATAAGTGAAAACAACAACCGCCGCAAGGGTAGCAATCACAGCATAAACAGCTTTTTTCTCTTTATCCTCTCCATCGGCATTTGGAAGAAGAATAAACAGTGCCTGCGTTCCCCCAAACATAAATGAACATTTAAGGCCATTCAAAATAACGTCTTCTCCGGCCTGTTCAAATGCCGCTGTAAGCAGGCCTCCCTTTGTATCATAAAGGCATATAAAAGCTGCTAAAACGGCGTTTACAGCCACTATAACAAATATTATCTCTCCTGTTCTTCCCGCTGACTGAATGCCAAGTACAGCCATATAAAGGGCTCCTAAAGCAAATACTGCCGCCGTTATCCAAAAAGGTGTTTTGGGCAGAAGATACATAGACGTTGCCGAGCATACAAGCTTTATATTTATCCCTGCATAAACCACCAGACTTATGGCTGACGCTGTTTTTATTATCCCATTTATCTTGTCTGCGAAATACAATCTCTTTGAAGCAGCACATATTATCAGGCATTCTGCCACAGTTATCAAAGCACCTATTATAACGCTATATATGTTATATACTGCCGTTGAAGGCAGTCCTATCAGGGATGACGAAAACATAATGAGCAGAATAGCCGTCTGCATCTGTCTGGCAGAAATATTTTGATTTGAAAAAATCATCTTTTTCCCCTCCTCACCTTATTCTTTGGAGAAGCAAAAATCGGACGTTTTCTAAGCATAAACAAAGGAAGTCTGATTATGCTGTCTTTTAGGTCGTCCCATCCTCTTTCAGATGCTGAGCAGTATGGATACATATAAGGTATTCCAAAGCTCTGAAGGGAACATAGATGGGCTATGACAAGTATTATTCCTATCCAGAATCCAAACAGTCCCAAAAGTGCTGATAAAATAAGGATAATATATTTGGACAGTCTTATACCGTTCACCATTGCCTGATTAGGTATAACGAAAGTACATATTCCGGTTATTGCCGATATTATAACGACAACGGGCCCCACAAGTCCTGCTTCTACTGCGGCCTGTCCTATAACAATTCCTCCTACTATACCCAGTGTTGAACCTATGGACGACGGCAGTCTTATTCCGGCTTCTCTCAAAAGTTCAAAGGCAATTTCCATACCGAATACTTCCGTTACAGCAGAAAAAGGAACATTTATCCTTGTTCCTGCTATTTTAAGCACCGCTTCCACCGGAAGCAGATTAGGATTATACAGGGTTATGGCTATATAAAGTCCGGGCAGTGAAAGCGCCAGAAAAGCTGCTGCATATCTTATCAATCTTACAAAGCTCATTATCTCCCATCTGTCATAGTAATCCTCTGCCGCCTGAAAAAAAGTATTTAATGTTGAAGGCAGCATTAAGACCATAGGAGAATTATCAACCGCGACCACAACTCTTCCTTCTAAAAGTGCAGCCGATGCTTTATCAGGCCTTTCTGTCATCTGTACTTGTGGAAACGGTGACCACCATTTTTTCTCTGTCAGCTGTTCAATATAGCCGCCGTCTATTATTGCATCTACATCTATATTTTCTATGCTTTGCTTAACACTCTGTACTATCTCATTCCTTGCTATATTTTCGATATACATCAGCGCTATATCGGTTTTACTTCTTCTTCCGCATCTTAATCTGACTACTTTAAGGCCTGTATCTCTTATTCTTCTTCTCATCAATACAATATTAAAATTTATGGCCTCGCCAAAAGCATCTTTTGGACCTTGAACAACCACTTCATTTTCTACCTTAGGCACGCCCCTTGTAGGCCAGCCCTTTGTTGAAGCAACAAGAGCTTTATCGTCATTGTCCGCAAAAATAACTGTATCTCCTAGAAGTATTGAAGTAAAAATATTATCGAAGTCTTTTTCTTCTTTTATTTCGCCTATGCTTATGGCTTCATCCTTAAGCTTGTCCAGTATGTTGGTATATGCCTTAACTTTGGTACGTGTCATAAGATTAGTCATTATCAAATCTTCCGTAACCGTTTTGTTAATCATATTATCTGCATATACAATCATCATCTTTATGTCTTTGTCCGGACCAGCTTTAAATGTTCTGATTACTATATCTCCGCAGTTTTTAAAAGTCTCATCAAGTATCTTTTTGTTTTCTGTAAGGCTGTTTGAAACAAACATAATATCTCCCCTTTCATATATATATTTCTCTCAAAAAAGGGAAATTATACTTGCACAAAGTATTAGTATTTTTAATGGCTGAAAAAGTGCACAAACGGACAAAATCCACCTTAAAATTCCTCAAAAAAAGCTGTGTAAAACTGTGTATTTATCTGTGTAAAATGTTTTTCACAAATAAAATGTTGCTATTTTTGGTTTAAATATCAACACTTTATATCGATTTTATTCTAAAATATACAGATTATGTATTTCTGTTGACTTAAAAACCGACAATTGCTACAATTCATTTTGTAAAGGGGAGAACCCCGAAAGAACAAAAAACTAAACTGGGGAAAACCCCAAAAATTTAAAAGGAGGACAACAAAATGAAGAAGAAATTAGCTTTATTAATGGCTGCGATCATGACTGTTGCAATGGTTCCCATGACAGCATTCGCAGCAACTAAGCTCACAGTTGCAACTGATGTTTCAACAGCAGTTGGCGACTCACATCCATTCACTTCAGTCGTTGAACTTACAAACAACAACGATACTGTTGGAGCAACAGAAGGATTTAGCTTTACAGTTAAACTTACAAATGGTAAGTTTGCTAAAGCTGATGAAATTATGGTTGACGGCGAAGAAAAAGACGATGAATATGTTATGAACAGCGATACATACCGTGACAGCAAAGCTGAAAACGGATATGGACCTATCTATGATGAAATAGCTGACATCGAAGTTAGAAATGACACAACAGCTGTAGTTACTTTAAAAAATGGTGTATTTGATGCTGGAGAGACAGTAGTTCTTCCCATTAGAGCATATGCTGTTGATGCAGGAGAAGTAAAGGCAACTCTTTCAAGCAACAACGTTATTCAGTTCAATGTTACAGATACAATCGCAGTTGCATATGAAGGCGATGTAACAATTGAATCTGATGGAGTTACAACATTTGTTGAAGACAGTAGAGAAGACGTTAAGAAAATTAAACCTATCACTCTTACAGGTTTATATAACGGAGTAATTGATAATAGTACAGAAATTACATTTAAACTTAAAGGAAACTATAAGTTTAATACTGTTAAAGCTGGAGAGGGCTATGATATTGCTGACGAAAATGGCAATAATGTAACATCTGATAAATTAGTTTCTTTCCTTAACGATGATGCTGTTATGGCTTGGGAAAAGACTTCAATAACAGATGATGAAATCGTATTCAAGTTCTATGGTGATGTTGATGTAAATCAGGTTGCTGAAATTTACTTCGATAACATCTATGTAACACCTACAAGCAAGTGCGACCCTGGTGATGTTGCAACGCTTACAATATCAAGCAAAGATTTTGATTCAGTTAAACTTGAAGTAGCTAAGATGGTAGAAGAAGCTGTTACATATACAGTTGAAGATGATGAACTTCCTGTTATCTGGGCTGGTAAAGATTATGCTAAATCAGACGAAGACAACAATACTCTTGAAGTATCTGTAGAAGAAAATACAGGTGACATCCTTAATACATCAAGAAAAGCTACATTCATATTCCCTGAAGGTATCGAAGTAGTTGGACTTGATTATACAGCTAAAGAGCTTCAGGAATCTTTCGAGTATAAAATTGACGAAAATGTAGTTACAATCTGGAACTATGCTAAAGATAAAACTGATTCTGAATCAGAAAAGCCTACAGATTTCGGTATGAACTTCCTTCTTAATGCAGCTCCTACATTCAGTGGAGATGTAACAGTAACACTTGGCGGCGAGTTTGACGATGTTGAACTTAAGGTTGCTACAGTAAAAGCTCCTTACACAATTGAAGCTAAGACAAGCGAAGTACTTATCGACTACAGATATGTACCCGTAAACGAAATCGTTATTACAGAAGCTGAAGAAGGCATCCTTGAAGAAAACGATAGAATCTTCCTTCAGGTAGAAAAGATGGACTTTGAAGATGCTGGAACATACGAAGTAACATCAGGCGATATCGATGTTGATGTAACAATCGAGGACGATGCTGATGACAAAGCTCAGCTTGAAGTTAAAGTAAAAGATGAGTCAACAGAAGCATCAACAATCACAATCAGCGGTCTTGAACTTTACCTTGACAGAA